>Ga0105348_1001196_pt1 | contig 17760 bp, 14 predicted proteins | sample EN8Hudsemesocosm_2_FD_83504 | JGI IMG/M metagenome (GOLD analysis project Ga0105348, IMG submission 83504) | Methane-oxidizing microbial communities from mesocosms in the Hudson Canyon - EN8C Hudson Canyon | ecosystem: Environmental > Aquatic > Marine > Cold seeps | place: Hudson Canyon... | reverse complement strand
GGCATTATGAGTCCTGCACCTCATTTGAGCGCGGCCATTGGAAAGGCTTTACGCGGGCCATGTTAAAAAATGGCCCCGGCCAAGCACTGGCATGGCCTCGACGCATGGCGATGCGTATTTTCGCGCCCTTGGTCGACCTAATTTTTAATAAGGTAGCAGGCTTCAGCGAAGGCTTTAATTTGAGTTATTCGCAGCAATTTGCCAAAGCGCTGAAGATACCCGTCATTTGTGTCGGCGGCTTTGTGAACAAGCAAACCATGACGACGGCACTCAATAATGGTGAGTGCGACATGGTCTCTGTCGCGAGAGGCTTGCTGGCAGACCCTTTCCTTTACCGACACCTGAAAGAAGATAAACCCGGCCCGGTATGCACCTATTGCAATGCCTGTTTCACCCAGCCGGGTTCAAGTCCACTCGCCTGTATTAACCCGGAAGTGAGCAGCCAGCGCACACAAATGCTGGCGCTAGAATCTTAATAAGCATTTAACTCGAGCGACTGAACTAAGCGACTGAACTAACTGAACTAACTGAACTAATCTACTAAGACAAAGAGAGCGCCATGATTGCCCAAGAAAATAATGATGTCAGCATTGAAACACCGATTACCCTGAGCAATGGCTTTCGCATCAAAAATAGATTATTTAAGTCCGCCATGAGTGAACAATTAGCAGACCGGTACCATAACCCCACAGAAGGCTTGCACGCCTTATATCAAACCTGGGCACAAGGCGGAATTGGTTTAGCAATATCCGGTAATATCATGGTGGACCGTCTGCAGTTAGGTGAACCCAAAAATGTGGTACTAGATGCAGACAGTAATCTGGATAAATTTAAAGCCTGGACCAAAGCCGGAACCCTTAATAATACGAAACTCTGGGCGCAACTCAACCACCCGGGCAAACAGGTACCTAGCTTCATCAGTAATGAGCCTGTCGCACCGTCGGCCCTACCTTTAGAAGGCAGCTTACAAAAAAACTTTAAATGCCCCAGAGCCCTGAATGATGATGAGATCGTGCTCATTATCAAGCAATTTGCGACTACGGCACGTCTCGCCAAAGAATGCGGTTTTACCGGCGTACAAATACATGGCGCCCACGGTTATCTGGTGAATCAATTCCTATCGGCTCGACACAATCAACGCCAAGACAAATGGGGCGGTTCATTAGAAAATCGAATGCGTTTTCTGCTCGGCATTTATCAGTCTATACGCTCAGCAGTGGGCGCAAACTTTCCTGTCGGCATTAAACTTAATTCGGCCGACTTTATGAGCGGCGGATTTACCGAAGAAGAGTCGATGCAGGTGGTACAACGCTTAAGTGAAATCGGCATTGATCTGATCGAGATTTCAGGCGGTTCCTATGAAGCGCCCGCTATGGCCGATGGTGTGAAGAAAAAATCCAGCACTATCAAGCGTGAAGCCTACTTTCTGGAATATGCTGAAAAAGCGCGCGCCTTAAGCGATGTACCGATAGTCGTAACCGGTGGGTTTCGCTCTACAGAAGGCATGAATGAAGCTTTAAAGAGCGGTGCCACTAATATGATCGGACTGGCACGCCCACTCGCGGTTGACCCAGAGCTACCAAACAAAGCCCTTGCCGATGAACGCTTTAGCATTAAGCTGCGCAAACTCACCACAGGTTTTGCTTCACTGGATCAAATGGTATTGCTGAATATGAGCTGGTACGAAGCACAGCTTGCGCGCATGGCTAAGGGTAAATCACCCAAGCCAAACTTAAGTGAATGGGTGTCGACCTTGAAAGTATTTTCTCATTTAGGAGTTTATGCATTTCGAAAACGTCGAGCCTAGTTTGTTTCCCAGCTAGGGGGTTAGCTCAGCTAAGCGACGTTTTCGGTTCGCCATTGTTAATTGAGATTTTCAGCCAAACTAAGACCACTCAAAGGCCGGCACTGACAGGCGAGTGTATACCCGGCTGCTTTTTCTAGTGCCACGATACCGGGAATAGAGTCTGGAATGGCTGTCACATGACCCGACTCCACTTTGAACTTACAACTACCACAGGTGCCATTGCCACAAGCATGAGGGAGAGTGACCCCTTCGGCTTGCGCCACTTCTAGAACAGTTTGATTAGCCGCGACAGAGAGTGAATGTTGCTTACCATTGGCCAGCGCAATATCCACTTTATGTAATTCGCCCACCGGCAGCGTATAATTTGCGACAAACTGCTCAATATGAATTCTGTCGACATCAATGACTTGGGATTCAAGACTCGCTACCACTACATTTTTCAGACCTTCCGGGCCGCAAATATAGAAGTCAGCATTAGCAGAGTCAGCCAGCATAGGCAGCAAAGACTTTAACATCGCATCATCTAAGCGACCCGACTTTCCTAGCATGTTCTTATCTGGTGCATTAATCACATAGTTAAGCTGTAAACGTTTAGCATACAGAGTTTTCAGTTGTTCCAGATGCTCAAAAAACATAATGCTTTTGGTATCACGTACGGCATAAATCAAATGAATATTTTTGACCTTACGTTGCTGTAAAGCCGTTTCTAAAATTGAAAGAATCGGCGTAATACCACTTCCCCCGGCGATCAATACCAGGTCGTCGATCTGGTGATTTTTCTCTGCCGGATAAGTAAAGTCACCAAATGGCCCTTGAACGATTAACTCATCCCCTACTTTCAATTTTTGGTTCATATAATGCGAAACAAAACCATCGGGCGTTTCTTTTACCGCTATCTGAATTATTCCAGAGACTAGGTCTTTATCTAAAACTTTTGTCCGATCTAAACCTTCAGCTTGCTCTAGACCTTCTGGCGCACGACACAAAGAATAACAGCGAGTTTGTTGCTCGCCTGCAAGCCATTTGCTCACTGTTATGTATTGCCCAGCTTGATAGCGTAGTATTTCGCCCTCAGGCAGTGCAAACGTCACCGCGACTGAATCTGCTGTTAGTCGCGTAATATCTGACACTTTGAGTAAGTGATGCAGTGACTGCCCGCCATGAAGAAGCTTATTTGCATTCGGCGACTTCATGAATCCTTCCTTAAGAACGCTACCTGCGTTCTCAATCGGCGCTTGATTTTGCTCAAGATCTGGCAAGGTCTTAAGGAACACCTCTTGATATTTGTACCAAGGCAATCGTGGGTACATGTGATGTATCAAGTGATAATTTTGCCCGAGTATTAGTATATTCAAAAAGCGTCCTCCATAAATACGGGTATTATGGTAACGGTCAAGCGACTTATGTGGATGGTGAGGCACATAGTCAAAAAACATAATGAGAAAAAATATGGCAATCACAATCGGGATAATTGCCAGACATAAAACTTCCAAGGCGTAACCGTTCAGAGAAAGCGCCACCAAGGGCACATACACAACTAAAAGATAAACAATCGAGCTGCGATAGGTATCACTAATGGTCTTTATATGCCGCAGCTTTGTGACTGACTGCACATGGTAACCGAAGGGCGTATAGTACAAACTCAATAACAAGCTATACCATGATTTCGGTTCACCGATATAGTCTGGGTCACGCTCGGGGTCATTGGTAAAAGCATGATGACGATCATGAATTTTCTGAAAAATTCGAAATGGCATAATAAGCATGGGTATCGAGGCAGCCCAACCAATTACCCCCTCTAGAGGTTTAAGCGCTGAACCCATTTTGATAATGCTGCCGTGGCCTGCGTCATGTGTCACGGTAAAGCTCGCAAACGCCAAGTACGAACATAATAAGGTTGCAATGGGTAAAGAAATATCACCCGATAGAGCGAATGGAATAATTAATACATAAGCCAGAATAATACCCAGAAACATGCTTATCGTGCCCCATGCAATATCGGGAACCGACGCTTGCCACATCGACGAATAGTTTGTTTCATTTGCTAGATCAATTGGTTTCATTAGTTATACCTCCAAATTAGATCTACTACTTTATCTGACTTTAGAATATTTGTTATTTTCTTTAATTGACAATATAGTTATCATTAAATGCCAAATCTAGATACTTTGAACCATGCATGATTCGAAACAAATTAATAAAGCCTATTTGTTGCTTGCCTTAAGCCTCGACTTTGCACCCGTAGAAAAAATTCTAAAGAACACGGGAGTATCAATTGAGATCTTGGAGCAAGCAGACAACATAGACCTTAAAGTGGTATTAAAAGTACTCCGAAATATTAAGCATTATAGCCCGAACCCGATTTGGCCCAGTACGCTAGGATCACACCTGGGTATTAATACACATGGGCCCGTGGGTTACGCTACGATTAGCGCGCCTACCTTGGGTAAGGCTCTCGCAACTTTCTTGGAATGGGGGCAAATACGTTTTGAGACCTATACCGGCGAAATCATCGAACATGACGAGACCGTCGAGATTATCATCTCGGATACCACCGGCTACCCAGAATTAAAGGAAGTTTTTTTCGAATCATTTATGCGCGCCTTCGAGGTACTCAATACCTTAATATTAGGCAAGCAACCCAAAGAGCAAACTCAGCTGCATTTCGAACGACCGGCCGAACCAGATATTCAAGCCTTAATGATTGAAGAATACGACTCAAAACTTTTCTTCGGCGCTGAACGTAACAAACTGCTTATTCCTAAACAGATTTGGTTTGCCCGCTCACCACTCTACGATAAAGACTCATACGAGTTTAATCTGCGAAAGTGCCAACAACTTTTAAATGAACGCAATCATGGTAACCGGCCCGACCTAACGGTTAAAAGCGCTATCAGCAAACACTTTGACCACGTCATACAGACTAAGCCTCAAGAAAAGTCGCCACCCAGTTTAGCTCAAATCAGTCAACTGCTGTACATGTCAGAAAGAACACTCAATCGAAAACTAAAGCTCTATAACACCTCATACAAACTGATACTTGAAAAAGAACGCGCAACCACTGCAACCCGCCTACTCAGCGATGCGCGATACACGATAAGTGATATCTCAGAGTTACTGGGTTATCGAGAATCTGCTAATTTTTGCCGTGCGTTCAAGCAATGGTATGGTCTAAGCCCCACAGCTTATCGCCGCAAACCACCGCCCGAGAGCTCAGATTGAGCAGGGCTCAAACAACCATATCTTTACAGTGTATAGTTTATTTTATAATATACCCTCTCTTCCAATCAGAGAAAATACGATGACCTTACTATCCGCTTGCTTAAGTATACTTTCACTGGCCGTCATTTATTACTTGCTCGTAGTAGCCAAAAAACCCAAGCTGATTTACCAAACAACACCTTTAAACCAAGCCATTGTTCGCGCCACACCGGCCTTAAGTAAGCGCTACTTTCCCACACCTTGGTTATTCAATACCCATTTACAGCTAATTGTGCTGGGTTTCATGAAAGGCTTCGCCAAATCCTTAGCCTATGACCAACAAGATATTTTAACTATGGAAGACGGCGGTCAGGTGTCTGTCGACTGGCTCGGACTGGACTTACCCGAAAATACGCCTACCATGCTGGTCTTACACACCATATCAGGCAACCCCCAGAGTATGCGTGGTTTTGTACGCTACGTAAGAGAACAACTAGGTTGGCGAGTCGCGCTCTGCGTGCGCCGAGGTCATGGGGAGATGAGTCTACAGACACCCTGTTTTAACACCATGGGTAATACCGATGATTTTGCTGCGCAGATCCAACACATTCAAGCGCGTTTTCCTGGGTCTAACTTATATGCGACTGGGATATCAGCAGGTTCAGGTGTACTCGCACACTATTTGGGCAAGGTTGGCAACAACACTCCGATAAAAGCCGCAGTAGCCTACTGCCCCGCTTATGATATGCGCAACGCCTTCTCTCGTGCGGTACCGTTCTACAGCAAGATGATGGCAAAAAAACTACATAGATTATTTATCACGCCCAACGAGGAGACTTTTAGCCACTTGGAGTCATTTGAAGCATTAAAAGGCACACAAGACTTACACGAGTTTCATCAACATATTTACGAAGTAGCCGGTAATAACAGTACTGAAGACTATATGCAAAAATCCAATCCGGCGGTGGTATTTGATGACATCAAGATACCCATGCTGATTTTAAATGCCAAAGATGACCCTGTGTGCCACATCGAAAATGTTTATCAACACCAGCAACGCATCAAGGCCATGGACAACGTTATTCTAGTCGTGACCGAGCGAGGTAGTCACTGCGCTTATCTAGAAGGGATAACTGCCAAGCCTTGGGCAAACCGTTTGATTAAAGATTATTTCAAAGCCTTTAGTCACATTCAAAGCGTCTAATTAAGCTTTACATTCTGCTACCAAAACTTAGCGTATTGCCGCGGAATTAGCCTTACATTATTATTGGCGCAAGAAAGCGATCTTGTCTCAAAATATAAGGTCTCAACGGCGCCATATCATATTCACAATGGCGCCTGATAAAATAAAACCCGCACCTAATAGTGTCCAATAGTCAGGTATTTCACTGAAAAAAGCCCAACCAAGTAAAGCTGCAAAAACCACCTGAAGGTAAGAAAAAGCCGTCGCTTTGCTCGCCGTTTCTGTCTGCATTGCCTTGGTCAGCCCCACCTGCCCTACTTGGGTAAAAATACCCACCAGCAATAAAGCTAACCATGCATAACCCGAAGGCATCACAAAATCACTGCCCAATAAAGCAAGTGAAAGCGGCAAGGCGATAAGTGGAAAATAAAGAATAATGACCGAGGTATCTTCTGTCTCATTCAGTTTTCTGACTAAGACATACGCCACCGCACTACCAAAAGCGCCTAATATCGCCGCCCCGACGGCAATGTAAGAAAGCCCCTGCACAGTATGACCGAAAAGCCAATCAGGCCGAGCGATCAGCATTAGCCCTATAAAACTGAAAATAATACTCAGCACGACAGATAACTGTATTCTCTCTTTCAAAAAGAACAGCGCTAACACCGCAGTAAACATCGGGTGCAGGTATTGTAGTACGGTCGCTTCCGCTAAAGGCATATGCGTTATCGCATAATAGACACAGACTAGCGCCAGCGCCCCCACTGCGCCGCGTGAAAACAACAGGATTTTCTTATGCCCATAAGGTGAGATGCGTTTGCGACGAACATCAGCATAACTCAAGAAAAGCGACACTAAAGCCCTGGCCGCGACGATTTCAAGCACCGGGATATGCAGTGCGCTTGCCCATTTGACGGATACCGCCATGAAGGAAAAACCCAAGGCGCTCAAGATCATGTAACGCATGCCTATAGGCATACTATAAAAAAGGTTTTTCATTCAATCGTTTTCAATAGATAGTTTTCGATAGCTAGCGTTCAATAGATAGCGTTCTATTGACAGTAAGACGAGCAGAAGCGCTGCGACACAGACTTGCAGTGTCATAACGACAAGCCTGTATTGTAGCTATATTACAACTTAAGATCTTTCTAAAACCCCAAAAATAAGCGGCAAACCTAGCAAGCGACTAAATAAATAGCCATTCATCACTTATCTGCTTAAGAATATAACGACTTAGGCTTATAATCTCCCAATAGCTCAGCATTTAATCAAGTAATCAATTTTATAAACACTCAATTCGGTTGTATCATTCATGAATAGTGTCACCCTTTTCTTTCAAGCTAACTGGTTAAACATCCTCGCTATTTTCTGGTTTTTGCTTTGCTTTAACGGTTACATGCAATATGCCAGACGGCGCAGCTATAAGAGCAACGATGAATCCCCCAGCCTGGCCTCTTCACTGCACCGTTATCGGTACCAGTGGATGTTAAGTGTATTAACGCGGGAGATGCGCATAGCAGACAACGCCGCCATCGCAAACCTTGAAAAAAGTGTGGCATTTTTCGCCTCGACCACCATGCTGATTTTGGCGGGCTTATTCACTGTTTTAGGTTCGACCGAAAAAGCGATTCACTTTATAGAAGGGCTTCCCTTTGCCATTCCAACGCATCGAGCAGAATGGGAAATAAAAATTATGATGCTGATTTTCATCATGGTTTATGCCTTTTTCAAATTCACTTGGAGCTTAAGGCAGTATGGTTTTGTCACCATTATGGTCGGTGGTGCCCCACTTCCTAGTGAAAATTGCAGTGAAGAAGAACGACACGCCTTGGCCAATAGAATGGCCTCTATGGCTTCGATGGCGGCTAACAACTTTAATATAGGGTTAAGAACCTATTACTTTTCTATATCTATGCTCACCTGGTTCATTAATCCCTGGCTATTTATACTGAGCTGCACACTGATTGTATTTATTTTATTCCGCAGAGAATTCAAATCTTCCACTTTAAAACTTCTCACTATGAAATAATTCGAGCTAAAAACCAAATGTCACAACTCAATTCTTTACCCATAAAAATTCTCTTCTATACTCAATTAACGGTATAACAAGTCGAATATTTTTGTGTTAAGGAGTTTATGGCATGTCATTAGAATCATTATTTAGCGAAACCCCCAATTTACCTAATATTCCACAGGTCATTCAGACCCTCATAGAGAAGTTTAACGATCCACACTCCAATTCAGATGAGATATCTAAAAAGATACAAATGGATCAGGTTATTTCTGCAAAAATAATGAGGCTCGCGAATTCAGCTCGATATGGTGCTGGTCGGAAAATAGCGTCTATTGACTCTGCCGTGGTTATGCTTGGCATAGATACCTTGAAAACACTCGTTATTGCCTCAGGTATCACCGGCGCATTTAAAGATATCCCCGGCTTTGATAAAAAACAATTCTGGCGTGACAGTTTTATGAATGCCAGTATTTGCAAATTAATCGCCAAGCATACTGATGCGGATGCTGAGATTGCATTTACCTGCGGTATGATGCACAACATCGGTGAAATGTTGATTCATATTGTGCATGAAGAAGCGGCCGTCAAGATTGATAAATTGGTTGAATCTGGCGCCAATCGCGTTGATTTACAAGAAAACCAGTTTTCCTATAATTTTACCCAGGCAGGTGCTGAGCTAGCAAAACGCTGGAACTTCCCGAATGAAATTGTTTCAGGCATTCAACAGCAAGCGACACCTAATGATTTTGAAAACTATTCAAGTTACGCCGGCATTGTCTACCTGGCAGATTATTTGAATGACGCTTTCAAGGCAGAAAAGGAAAAAGAAGACATCTTAGCGGGCTTTCCTGCAGCTATGGCAAAGCCCTTAAATATTGATCTGGTTACTTTCTTCGAAGAGCTGGTAGAGCTAACTGAAGCCGAAGATGACATTGAAGAATTATTACGAGACTAAACCCTTTATTAGCCTATTTTTTACTAGACAATCTTTTTACTAGATCATACATAGCTTTAAAGCGAACACTGGCTAGTTGTTCGCTTTAAAACCCATAAGCCAATGAAACATAAGAAGATTCCTCAAGTTGTAGCGCTATTATCTGCACCACCCAAATTCGCAAACCTAATTCAAGACCCAAACCTTCTGAAAACCCTGCAAGAGATGCGTCACCTCTTCTCTCATTATCTTGATTCAACACAAGATATGACACTCCCATATCAACACCCATAAACGAAAAACCACTGGTATAGCTCAGGTTAATCTTTTCTCCATGCTGACCAAAACCAACCCGGAAAGTCGGCCCTTCATGTGCGGCACCCTGTCGTTTAAAAAATGAAATACCCGCATAGTGGGTTCTTCCAATGTAATTATCATCGACGACATAAGCATACCTTGGTGTCCAACCTTCCAGGTCATATATCTGTTTTAAGTTGAAATCATCCAGGCTAAATTCTGCATACGCTGTGAGGGGGCTAAGAGATATAAGAATCAATAACAGTATTTTATTCATAAGGCTTTTTAGAACATCCATGAAACAGATAGCAAGAAACAAACGAGGAAAGACTACTATATAGTTAGGATTTAAACCAAGAACTAGGCCTAGTATTTCAAATTTTAGGCAAAAAAAATCCCGGCAATCGCCGGGATAAATAAAGTACACATGAAACCTAAACACAATTTGAAGTAAGTCGGCCTGAATCGTCTTACCTGAATTCGATAAGACAATAATAGTCATTACCTAAAAAAAAGTATGTTGGTAAACAATTGCAAAATGTAATGATTTATTAACACGAAGAATTTAGTTTTTACTGGCTTTATAGTGAATAGCGTCAATAATAAAACATAAGACTAAATTGTAGAATTCGCGGTACACAAAACAAAGACAGTATCAGGCTCTGACAAACCACTAAGTGGCAAGCAGCTTACTGATAAAGCATTAATTATGACATCCCAAGATTTCTAATATGGAAATACAAAAGCTATTTAAGCTGATAAAAAGCCTCACATGCCAAGCAAATATTAGTAATTTGGTGAGGTCACTTGAGTCTTTATTAGAGACTAACTTTGAAGATGTTCAGCTCGTGGTGTATGAACTTCAAGCCGCCCGAGTAGATAATAACAAGACTCAATATTTTATTTGTGTCGACTGCTTAGGAAAAGCACCGCCCGTTAACCTCAATGAAAACCATAATTTCTTTACCGCCTTTATGGATAAAGAAAAATATTTTTCATATGACGGCACGAAAAAATCACAACTTATTTTTCCGGTCGTGCTTTACGATAAGTCAGTTTCACATTTAATCACCGTTGAACATAGTTACAAAAATGGCACCAAGTCAGCGTTACTAATTGGTTTAATGGATATATTCACCGATGTATTTCGCAGCATTCATGAGAAAGGCTACGACCCTTTAACCCGTATATTAAACCGACAAGCATTCGACCAGGTCGCTGCAGACCTAGCGCTCTCAAACTCAAGTAGCCCTGATTCAAATAAACACGGTCAATCAGGTAAACGTTTCAAATCTATTGCAATTCTGGATATTGATAAATTCAAGTCCATCAATGATGGATACGGGCATGCGATAGGCGATGAAACCCTGGTACTATTTGCCCAGACAGTTCGCTCCATTTTGAGACAGGGCGACTTATTTTTCCGCTACGGCGGAGAAGAGTTTGTAATTTTTGTAAAAGAAGTTAAGAGTGAACAAGCCTACCACGTACTGGAAAGGTGCCGAGCGGCTATCGAATCACGCCGCTTCCCGCAAGTAGGGCAAGTCACCGTGAGTATTGGTTTTACGGATCTTTCAAAAGACAATCACCCGATAGATGACCTCTCAAAAGCAGATAAAGCGCTCTACTACATCAAGAACAATGGGCGCAACCAAGTTAAGTCTTATGAATACTTACTTGAAAATAAACTTCTGGAAGCCGTTGAACCCATTAAAAGTGAGTTCGATTTTTGGGATTAAGCTTTCTATTAATCCTACCTCTCTATTTCCCTTAGCCCCTTCTATATTGGCACCTTAAACGCTACAATTTCAAACACCCCACGCGTCTTATAGTTCACTTGCTTAACGCCAGACTACTGCAGACGTGTTAGATACAACAATCCATAGAGACACTCGATGTTACGCCCCTATTCACTGATTAATTCACATGGCAAACCTCATTTTGGCCATTTTGCTCAACCCGTCAATGAAGTAAATATTAAAGATGCTGATTACCGAACGCCAATGAATACTAAGGCCGGCAAGTGGAAACGACACTTTAATTTTAAGCAATTTCAGTATTTTGGTGGTATCAGCCGGGATATTATTTTCGGGTGTGCACTGGCAGACCTTCGCTATATAGGTGCGGCCTTTGTTTATGTTTATCGTATATCTGATGGAAAAATGCTCACCTGGCAATTCAAAAAACCCATGGCACTTGGTTTGAATTTAAGCAACCGCCCAGATAACGGCGTCAGCACCTTCAAGTCGGGTAGAAAAAAAATACAAATGCGCTACCAACTTAATTCTCAAGGTGAGCGTCGGAAAATTCTAGAAATCGACTTCGGCTCAGAGCTCCAAATTGAAGCCGAAATATTCGAAGCTAAAGACTACCAAGCCATGGCACTTTGCACTCCCACGGCAGTCAACGGCTGGGTATATGCACAAAAAACAGCAGGACTGCCTGTCACAGGCAAGCTGGACTGCTCACTGGGGAAATTTAAGCTTAATGAGATTGCATGTTTCGGGCACCATGATTTTTCCGCGGGGTACATGCGTAGAGAAACATTCTGGAACTGGGCTTGTTTCTCAGGGCAAAGCCATCACCAACCCAAAAATGGCAGTAGTCAGCCAGCGCTGGGTTTGAATGTTTCATGGGGCGTCAATGAAACCGGCTATTCAGAAAACTGTTTCTGGGTAGGTAACGCGCTTCATAAACTGCCCCAGGTTCAATTCAAGTTTGATCGTGATGATGAACACTCTAACTGGCGAGTAAGTTGTGAAAACGACCAGGTTAACCTTAGTTTTAAACCTGAGGGCATGCATAAAGAGCGCCTGAATGCGGGTTTCATGGCGACAAATTTCAAACAAATATTCGGACGCTTTAATGGTTATTTGATTTCGGAAGATGGTCAACGTTTTGAAGTCGAGAATTTATATGGTTTCGTTGAAGACCAGTACTCTAAGTGGTAGCGCCATATTCTAAATAAAAGTACAAAACGTTAACTTCAGAAGCCATGCAGACATATCGGCTAAACAAAATTGACGAAACAAGCAAATAAGCGTACAACTGTAAACCGAATTAACTGGAGCGACGCACACAATGACGACGAATAAAAAAGCACAGAGCACAGCTGAGCATTTGCTCGAACTACATATCCAGCATGAACTACAAAACTTTCAAACTGAGCAATTTGTCGCCCTATTCAAAAATGAGTCCGAGACTATATTTGACTGGTTAAGAGCCATTCAACTACAAAATGTGGTTACTGCCACTCAGATCAAACAGGTTATTCACCAAAATGTCGTCGAAGAGAACGTGCCCGGCGCCATCGCTGAAATTGCAGGTGAAGCCGCCAATAAGCTCTTCAATTCAAAAAAACACCAGAAAACACAACTCAATGAGATCATTTCCAGAGAGCAGTTTGAAGGTTTCATTGATAAATTACTTGAGCTAAAGGAACAACGAAATAACGGCATTGATAAGGTCATCGACCTTCCTATATATGGTGACCTGATTTCCGGCATTCTTTACAAAGCCATTATTCGCTACATCGTCGATAGCAACCTGATAAGTAAAAACATACCCGGTGTTTCATCCATGCTTAAAATGGGCCGAAGTATGGTGAATAAAACCGTACCGAAACTCGGCGGCGGCATCGAAGACAGCGTCAGAAGCTATATTACCGACAGCCTTGACTTCATTCTCGACGAGAGCAAATCATTTTTGGAAGAGTCGGTAAGCGACGAAGAACTTAAAACCTCCGCCATGGAGCTTTGGTCCATCATTGAAAGCAAGTCTCTTGCCGAATTTCAAAAAGGTATGGACAGCCTGGATCTGTCCGAGTTTGTCGCTTTGGGTTATGAATTCTGGCTCCAGTTCAGAAAGTCCAGCTATTTTAAACACTGCTACGAAACCGTCGTTGATTACTTCTTCAAAAAATACGGTAAAAGCCCATTCAGTGAACTACTGGATGATCTGGCCATCACCCCTGAACGCGCAATGGTTGAAGTCGAGCGTTTCGCCCCTCAAGTACTTGAAACGCTCAATAAAGGTGACTTTTTAGAAGGTTTACTAAGACGCCATCTGGAGAAGTTTTACCTCTCCCCTGCGGCGCTTAAAGCATTAGAAGACAGTTCGACAGTTTAAGGCAAAGCAGACTTAAGCCCTGTTTGTAAATACTCAACGTTGCGATAGCTTTCTGTCATGTAAAATGAAAAGGCGGCTATTTTTTCCCAATGTTCCGGGTCATTATTTTTCAGAATGTCTAGCACTTGCCTTAGCGACTCACGCCCTTCTTCGCTTTTGCAAGCCTTAGATAGACGCTCAAATTGAGGGACATCCGCAATATCAGGGATTTCAGCTAAGCGCGGTATCGGCTGAGCGATCAGTTTTATCGGCGTCAACAAACAGCTTTCAAAGGTCATAAGCTGCTCGGTATTTAAAGCCCTACGTATCACCTCAATTTTAGGCACATCTAAGTCTTTAAAGTAGTTTGCCGCCACGGTCATAATACGGCGTTCGCTGCGAATAATCGCCAGCTCTTCCAACATCAACTGAGCTTCAAGCAGATGTTCATCCTGCCGAAGTTGCTCTGCATATTTTACATCACTCTCAATTGCCTTTCGGCGCATAACCGGATTCGCCTCCAGATAGCCATCTACATCGTCAAACTCGGGTGCAGACATAGCCCCCAGCACCGCTTCGACTGCCCGGTCATAAAAGGGTTTTGTACTGGAAAAATAGTAACCTTCCTGCTCAGCCATTTCTAAGGTATCAAGCCTGTAGGTTTCTAACCAGTCACTGCCCTTCACCGCTTCAAAAAAACTATCGGGCCGAATAAACAAGTCATCCATACCCTCGCCCTTATCAAAACCCGGTAATAATATATTCAGTGCCTGCTGCAATAAGCCTGTACAGTTTTTGCTAAAAAAGGCGTAATCGTCTTTAAAGCGCCAGTGAATTTCAGACAGTTCGCTGAGCATTTGCTCACGCTGTAAGGTATTAATATTGAAGGGTACAGAATAAACTTCACGAAACTCACTGATGGCGTAATTCCGGTAAGTATCCAGAAAATTAGCGGCAAATAAATAGGCCTGATAATCACCCTTTAAAGCTTTAACTATATCAAGTTCCAAATCATTCACATGGGCACCAAAACCCAGCACCACATGCTCAGCCAGGTTGGCATTGCAGTCGGCGTCACTAGAAGACTGTGCTTCAGGGCAAACAATCAAACGTAAAGCCACATGCCCAAATCGCGAAGCCAGCGCCTCGCCTTCGCCTGCAAATAACAAATGTATAAACCTCACCCGCCTCATATCAAGCTGGGTTTGTTTTAGCCCCTCACGCTCTTGCATCACCGCAAATGGCACCGACCAGCTACAAGACGCGAGTTTTCTAGAGTCGTAATAGCGTTGCTGGAAGTAGCGAAAATATAAGGGCTGCTGGCAATGAAATGAAGGCGAAGTGAGATAAGCGCTTAAAGCTGCAATAAACGATTGCCGGATACTAAGCTGATTACCGTTGACGATATTATCAAAGACCTCAAATTCGGCATCAGGCGACAGCATGACTTGCGAGGTAGACGATAAAAGTGCCTGTAAAACGGCTTCTGAAGAGGTATTATCTTGCTTATTTGAAACGGAGGCATCAGCTTCAAGCAAACCCGCTTGAGCCTCGTCTAAAACTGCTTTACGTAAGGCTGTAGGCGCATGCTGCAAAGAAGCTTGCAAAGAACCCAAGTCACTCGCTGTAAGCTGAACAGGTAAAAGCTTGGGCAGAGTATGTAAAACTGAACAGCCCTGCACCAAGCTTAACATTAGAAAAAATAGTGCGGCTTTCATCTTAGTTTGAGGCGGCTAAGGCGAACTTCATAGGAGAGTCTGTTGATGAAACATTTTTCGAGGTTTCATCATTCAGCTCAAGCTTTATTTCCTGCTGTAATTTAGAGGCTTTGGCGATCATGGAGTTGGGTTTCGCCCATTTAGAAGGTCTGAGTGTCGCGCTTACCTTTTCTGACTTATTACTCAATTCGTAGGAAGTCCCAGTTGGCAAACTGGTTATATCAGTCGGTAAACCTATGGTAGGGTAGACTGTTAGAAACATTACAATGAGGTCACTAAAAGATTCGTAATTCTCATAATGAGTTCTGGCAATCGAGAATACTCGGTGGTTTCTAGATTTATCATCGGCATTGCCCTCAACCTCAGTACTACCTTCTTTACTCACAACCTTCTTATTACGTGCAGTGTTAATAGATACCTTGCTTGCTTGCTTTTTCTTAGCTAAATTTTTTGGCCTCGATATATTTTCCGCTACCAAGGTTAAGGTTAGCGTTTCATCTTTGCCATCTAATACATTTACTTTCTGTTTTCCTTTTGCGCCTTTATGCTTTATTTCTATCAGGTATTCGCCAATGGGCAGGGTTAACATTAAAGGCACCTCTCCTTTATAAGCGCCATTTGCATACACCTTAGCGCCATCGGAATAGGGCTTAGTACTCACAATTAAATTACCCGTTTGTTGCCTTAGTTTTGTTTGATTTCTTGTGAGCGTTTGAACCTCACCATTCGCGAGCACCACTTTAAAGCTCTTTGTATCATGACCTTGTTTACGAATAGACACCTGATATTCACCGGGTTTGAGCTTTAAATCAAGCGGTAAGACTTGTTCGATATCCCTAAACTTTTTTGAGTTAGCTCTATCTGATTGAGACGTTTTTTGAGCTTGAATAGTTACCCGGCTATTATATGTGCCCGCATTAATTTTAAGCTCACCGTAGTCAGTATTGAGTCTAAAATGCTTGGTAGTCTGTTCACCGTCACTTACTGTAATCAGCTCGTTTGCAATACTTTGGTGCAAAGGCGTTCTTAAACTGAGGTAGTAGTTACCTGATGTTTGTTTTTCACGCACGAACGGAGTCGCCCCTACTTTCTGTCCGGCCAGATAAACCTCTGCACCACTCGGGCTACTGCTAATATTAAGGCTGCCAAACGCTGGCTTAAGTTCCACACTCTGCTCAGATAATACTCCATCTCTGACATTTACCCGTTCATTCACAACATGGTAATCACGGTGACGTACACTCAAGCCATAATTGCCCGAAGCCTGTTGTTTCGAATAGAAAGGTGTCACCCCTACTTTTTGCCCGGCTAAATACACCTCGGCTCCACTTGGCTGGCTGGTAATTTTTAAACGACCAAATGCTGGCGCCATGCTTTGTTTAGGCAACTTATTCACGCCACCTTTGACACTCACTTTAATATTTTTGTCATGGTAGTTTTCTTTCTTTAATGTAATTTGCAAAGACTGCCCTGCCTGAAGACCAAAATTCTGATAAGGCGTCACACCGGCTTTGATGCCGCCCAAGAAAACATCGGCTCCGCTGGGCTGACTATCTAACACTAGCATGGCAACATTACTTGTTGTGTCGCCCGAAATTTCAGCTGAAATAAGTTCGATACTTCCTTGAGCAGGGCCAGTGATATTAGGCGCGACAAACTGAGCGCTTGATTGCAGACTTAGCTGAGCCTTGCCTGAACCCACTAAGCCAAGACGGGTAATCACGGATAAAGAACCACAGCCATTACAAGCAACTGCTGGGCTTTCGAGAACTTCACCCGTTAAAACATTGCGAATCACAAGTTTTAGAATATAGCCCCCGGCGACTTTCTTCACCGAGGCATCGGCAATCAGTTCACCATTAAAGGCGAGCGCGACATTTTGCTGGCAAGTTTCTGCATTACAGTCTATTTTCGAATATTCTTTTTCCAACTCGCGTTCAACCGCCGCCCCGTAAAATACGTTATAACGCTCTTTCAAACCGTGCTGCAAGGCAGAGCCATATTCACTTTCCAGCTCGATATCCACTTGAGAAACATCTAGAGGCAGCAACACCAGATTGGGCTTTGTTTCGGCGTAGCTATTCAGACTAAACAAACAAAGAAAGCAAAGAGGCATTAGAAAACGGGAAAGTGCGGCAGTCATTTATAGTCCGATTGTATATTTAGCAGATATTTATTAAGTAATTAGACGGTCAATTCTTAAGCGTGATACTGACAGATAGTAAAAGGTAATCACAACTTTTTCTTCTTAATCCGTGCTTGCCAGAGCGAAGTACACCCTCTCTTCAGAAGTAGCACCGTCATAAGATTTTTCTGGTGACACTGCCTCGGATGACCTAGCACTCAGTTTCAACTTGTTTTTCTGCTGTAACTTGGAAGCTTTTGCGATCATCGAATTGGGTTTCGCCCAGACAGAGGGTCTCAGGGTGGCACTTACACGCTCATCACTACCTGTTAATTTGTTTGTAGTCAGGATAGGCGACCATATGATATCAGACG
>Ga0105348_1001195_pt1 | contig 17772 bp, 17 predicted proteins | sample EN8Hudsemesocosm_2_FD_83504 | JGI IMG/M metagenome (GOLD analysis project Ga0105348, IMG submission 83504) | Methane-oxidizing microbial communities from mesocosms in the Hudson Canyon - EN8C Hudson Canyon | ecosystem: Environmental > Aquatic > Marine > Cold seeps | place: Hudson Canyon... | reverse complement strand
CGGTAACAGGGTAAGTGCCGCCAATATACCAGTTAAACCAATGGCTTATATTGATCTCTAAAGCGCCGTCAAGTGTGTCGGTTCTGATGCCGCGACCGTAGCGTACTTCCGTTTTAAAGTTCTCGGTGATATAGGTTCCGTAAGCGACTGAAAGAGCATATGTCTGGGCCGTTAATGGGAATTGTACATCTTGTTGTGTTTCTTCTAGTACGCCATCATCAAACCCAACTTCATTTACAAGGATTAACTCAATTGATCTAAATTCATTAAGTGCAAGGCCAAAAGAAAAGTAGTTACGGTCGGCTTTTGGTTTAAACTGAGATTTTAGGGCTGGCTCCTCAGCATGCGATGAAAATGCGATGAGAATCAGTAGTGAGCTAATAAGGGCGTTAAAAAGACATTTACAACGCATCATCCTGATATTTACCTTTTAAATGACATGATAGAGATTCTGATTGAGCGGACGTGATCATGCCATGAGTGTGATATTCGTGCACCGATCAGTGTCACAAATTGCTGAATTGAATCAATAATTAGATTATTCGGTTCTTATTTAACTTTTGCTTTAGTTTATTAACTGGGGTTTAGTTGTTGGTATAAAAAGATTAAAGACCTGACATTATCGTCAACCACTTCAAGATCAAATTGAAGTTCACTAGCAATATCATTACGAATAGCAAGAAGAGACTCGATATTATGTTGGGTGAAAAGTTGTGTCATAGACGCGACTTCGAAGCTTAATGTTTGTTGGTATGTTTCAAAAAGTAATTCTAGAACTCTTTCATCTTCATCTAATCCATCAACAAATATTGTTTGCCCATCTAAATCATCATTCAGCTCACGAATGACATCCGGCCCGGATACACCTTGATCAAGAAGGTGTTGGATGTCGACAGAAGGATCAGCGTTATCCCAGGGCTCCCAGTCATCATCGGGAGCAATGAGTACTGATTTTAATTGTCCATCAGGTAATGACCATGAAATAGATGTGGGGAAGCCTCCTTCATCAGCGGTACTAATTTCGATATCTAAAAACTGCGGGTAATGCATGGGGCGTGCTCGATGATAGTGGTCAGAAAACAGAACTCTCTGTACGTCTTGTTTAGAGAGTAGTAACAAATTGATGCGTATATTATCAGGTTCAATGGGAATTGAAAATTTAAGCACGTTGCTCAAAAAAAGGTCTACACTTTATTGAATAATAGTAATTAAATGAAGAAGACTTTATGAGTGAGCTGCAGCGGCAATTACAATTAGCTAAAGTTTATCGAAAATTAAAATTTTTGGTAGTCGATGATTTTGAAAATTTCAGGTTGTCTGTTCGTCAGATGATTAGGGCATTTGGTGTCGAAAATATCGAAACGGCGAGTAATGGTGAAGATGCTGTTGCACGCTGTGAAAATGAGTCATTCGATATCGTTTTATGTGATTATAATTTGGGAGATGGAAAAACGGGGCAGCAAGTTCTTGAAGAGCTCCGGCATAATAAAATACTTAAGCATACGAGTATTTTTGTACTGATCACCGCTGAGACTTCTAAAGATATGGTTATGGGGGCTTTAGAATATCTACCTGATGGTTATATTACGAAACCCATTACCAAAGCAGTTTTACAAAAACGTTTAGATGGAATGGTAGAGCAGAGAGAGGCGCTTAAGCCGATCAATGACGCAATAGATAAAGATCAGATAGACAAAGCCATCGAGTTGGTTAATAAAGAAATTCAGTCTCAAACAAAATATGTAACTTGGTGTTTAAGAAAACTGGCGAGTCTTTATTATCAAAAAGGTGAGTTTGAGTTAGCCAGAAAAATATATGAAGATGTACTTTCCAGGCGCGATATAGGTTGGGCACAGTTAGGATTGGGAAAGGTGCAAGTCGCAATGGGCGACTATCAAGAAGCTATTGATGGATTAACAGGTCTCTTAAGCCAAAACAATAACCTAATAGAGGCTTATGATTGGTTGGCTGAAGCTCAAGTTAAAAAGGGACGCGCTAGAGATGCTCAAAAAACACTTCAGGATGCTGTAGCAATTTCGCCTTTTGCTATACTTCGCCAAACAAAATTGGCTGATGTCTCGAACAAACTTAAAGACGTTGAAGGTGCGGCTGATGCTTTCAGAAGTTGTGTCAAACTAGGCCATAACTCTGTGCATGAAAGCCCAGATAATTATCTAAATCTAGGCCGATGTTTATCTGATCTATCCGAAGGGGATAAGTCAGAGTTGGGTAAAAAAAGAGCAAAAGAAGCAGTTCAAACATTATCTAGAGTGGGTAAAAAATTCAAAGATGATGATAATGTTAAAATGAGTGCTTTATTAATCGAATCTAGAGTGCATAAAGGCCAGGGAGATGAGAATAAGTCAAAAGCAACTTTGGCCAAGGCTCAAAGCTCAATGGATATGGAGTTTGCCAGTGCGGAAACCACGCTGGAGTTTGCAAAAACGCTCTACAGTATGGGTGAAGAAAGCCAAGCTGAACAATTATTATGTGAGTTGGCAGAGCAGAACGCTAATAATAAAGCCGTACTTCATGAAATTGAAGAGCTTCTTGATGAACCTGTCAGTCTTCAGAAGAAAGTAAAAGCACGTAAATTGAATAAGAAAGGAATCACCGCGTTTGAAGGGGGAGATTTAGCTGAGGCGATTAAGGTATTTAGTGATGCCTTAGAATCAACACCTAAACATCCTGGCCTAAATCTTAATATCATACAAGTCATGCTTAAACAGATTAAAGAACAGGGCGGGAATCCAGAGCTAAAGCGTCAGTGTGCTGCTTGTTTAGCTAATGTAAAACATATTCCTGCACAGCATCGTCAATACAAACGCTATATGCATTTAGTTAAAAAAGTTGAGGCGCTTAACTAAAGCGTTTAGTAAATCATGAGCAAAGAATAGATTTATTTCACTTACAGCCAGCCTCCGGTTACTTGCATCGGTTTTGGATCATTACCTTCTGAAACCCAAATTACGACTGCACGTTTGTTAGAGTTTGAATCATGAAAAGGTTTTTTACTTGAACTAATGTGGGAGAAATTCATATTTGGCACGGGTTTCTTTAAATGAGTACGCCATTCATTATCTGTTTGGATCAAACTTGTTTGTTGATAAGCAAGCACCACAAAATCATGCTTAAAGTCGAGGCCTGAATTTTCACCGCTATCTATAGGCACGACAATATCGAAGCCTAAAATGGCTACATGTGCTTTAGGGCTTTTACTTTTGAAAAAACTCTTCGTAGGGTCATTAAGTTGATAATTAATACTGACATCATCTGCAAGCAGTCTTACTTTCAAGTGCCCTATACTTTGACTTAGTTCATAAGATGGGAGAGGTTTTCTTCTAAACCAGCCATTCCAGCCTTTGCCTGAGACCACAAACCCAGGGGTGGCTACCTGCTGTATGTAATTCAAACGTTCGTATTTACGCTGGCGAAGCGTAAAAGTAGGTGAAGCAAAAGGGTCGCGCCAACCAAGGTAATCCCAGTAATCAACATGAAAAGCGATAGGGAACAGTTGCTTCCATAAACGATCATCGTGCGTTAACTGACTAAACCAATGCTCTGCTGGTGGGCAGCTACTGCAACCTTCAGAGGTGTAGAGTTCGAGCAAGGTTGTGTCGTTGGTATGACTTTCAAATACCTTGGCCGCATTATTCATTTCATTGGCTACTCCATGGCTCAAAGTTAATATGCCTTCAATGCTAAAGAGGTAAACAAAAAGAATAATTCTCAATTTTTTTGTGAGGTAGCTAGCTTTGACGTGCCTAGTTTTGAGATGCATAGCTTTATAGCTCTAATAGTTAAGTTCTAACTAGAGTAGATCTTTTGTTATGAATATTGATCACAAATGTATAACAATTGCATAATATTTATGGGTTCGGACAACGCTAGAGCTGACGGGGAAAATAATTTACGGGAATCTAAACGATTAGTTATATTGTTTATACCGATATTACGTTTATAATTTGCCCGAGTATTTTTAGCTCGATTATTTTAATAATATGTTCACATAGGGAGATATACTTTGACGTATGCATTAAGAGTTTTATTGATAACATTACTACCGGCCAGCTTTGTGCTCGCAGATGAACTAATGCGATCACCTTCACCTGAAGGTGCAAAATCTTATATTATTTCGCCAGTAGATGGTGAAACTGTGGGTAAAAGCTTTACCGTTAAATTTGGTTTGAAAGGAATGGGTGTCGCGCCAGCAGGGATGAACAAACCGGGAACCGGTCATCATCATTTGTTAGTAGATGGTAAGCAGCTTCCTGTATTTGATCAGCCAATGGGTAAAAGTGTCATGCATTTCGGTGGCGGCCAGACTGAAAAAACGCTTGAGTTGCCCGAAGGTAAACATACTTTACAGCTGATTTTGGGCAATCATTATCATGTTCCTCATAACCCACCCGTCGTATCTGAAAAGATTACAATTACGGTTAAGTAAGTGATTTTGCCCAGCTCGTTGGCTGCTCCTTATCCTTAGGTCAGCTAACGCACCTTGCTCATAATAATAAATTTATTCTGATTATTTATACATTCTTGATAAACCCTCAAGGTTTATTTATTCGTGTTGTGTGACTAATCTACCTTGAATCTTCTAGCTAAATAGCGATAATGGCTCGATAAATTACTCTCAATATTTCAGCTTATCCTGTTTATAGCAGGCGTTAATCCTCGAACTTGCTTGAGCTTGTAGAGCTAAGTAGTGGAGTGACCGACATAAAGTGTGATTTTTAGGAGGTATTGACTCTTCTACTTATGACATCGTATTTTTAAATAACTGTTTCAAGCATTTATTTGCTTAGTGTATTTATGGCTCAAGCTTCACCTCATAACTTTGCAAACGCTTCATCTTTGAATAATTCAAGATTAATTCGTTTTTTATCTGAAATCTCAATATCTGAAATTGAGGTGACCAATAAGCATTTTGCCGAAAGACTTGGCAGGCTAATTGACCTGTCGGATTCAGTGTCGCTTTCAGAGTCATTACGTGGCTTGCCAAGACTGCGCTTTGAACCAGAAAGTTTACAGATTAGCGATATCCAGGAAGCGTTTTTATCACAGCGCAGTACCATTGTGACCTCTATAGCGAGTAGCTTTTTAGCCAGCCCGGGGAAAATACGCTTTAAATTACCTCGGCCTAAAGTGACAGCAAGCTTAGAAGACGCAACAGACTTTTCAGTTTACCAGCGTTTTTATGCTGTACATCAAAGTGAAATGGCTTCAAAAATTCAAAAACTACGTATTGATACTCGTCAGGCTGTTGCAGGTGTATCTGCTGAACTAGCACAGTTAGCTGAAATAGATAAAGCGCTGGGAAACTGTTTGTCAGTACATACCCGCAACTTCTTTGCGGTGATTCCCAAATTATTAAAGGTACGTTTTAATTATTTATTAAATGAACATCACCACTCAGCCGGAGTTGATGAGCCTATCGAAAATTGGCTTCAACCCGGTGCATGGTTAGATAAATTTTATAGCGAAATGCAGCAATTGCTGCTCGCGGAGCTTGAAGTACGGCTACAGCCCATATTGGGGTTAGTAGAAGCACTAAATGAAGAGGTAAGCAAAAGCAAATGAACAGAGTTATCTTTACTGCCGCATTTTTACTAGGCGCTACCTTTGTAGTGTGGATGGGCTCAGGCTTTATTGGGACTGACCCCTTAGCGCTCGGAGTCATTGCAGTGATTGGCTGTGTTTATACTGTTGGTTTTATTGAACTGATCAGATTCAGAATGGCAACCGCTACGCTCACATACGCCTTGTCGGCAGTGGGTAATGAACTGACAGTAGTGGGTAATGAACTTACAAATGAAGACAGTAAAGTGTCTGGCTCAAAAGTAACAGATTTAGGTGACTGGCTGAGTAAGCTACATGGCACATTACAAAACCCGGTACGTCTGCGTATCGAAGGAGAGCGATTTGGCTTGCCCGTGCCCGTGCTCACACCGTATTTAGTTGGACTGCTGGTGATGTTAGGTCTGCTAGGTACTTTTGCCGGTATGGTTGATACGCTTAAAGGGGCAGTATATGCACTTGAAGGTACAACTGAGCTGCAAGCTATCAGGGCAGGTTTAGCCGCGCCTATTAAGGGTTTAGGCTTAGCATTTGGAACGTCGGTAGCCGGCGTTGCTGCTTCTGCAATGTTAGGGCTTTTGTCGACACTGAGTCGACGTGATAGATTATTAGCGACTCGCCAGCTAGACAACAAAATTACGCATGAATTTCGTGAGTTCTCACTGGTGCATAATCGACAGGAAACATATAAAGCGCTTCAAGCACAGTCACAAGCCATTCCTGATGTGGCTGAAAAACTTCATGTCATGACTAGCCAGCTAGAAGTACTCGGTGATCGCTTAGTTGATAAATTAATTTCGAGTCAGTCAAACTTTCATGAATCAACCAAAACAATCTTCGCAGATCTCGCGAGCTCTGTTGATCAATCACTCAAGAAAAGTGTTGCCGAGAACAGTCGTTTAATTCAAGAAAGCAGTCGTATCAGTCAAGAAAGTGGGCGTTTGGCAGGTGAAAGTATTAAACCTCTTATTCAAAGTGTTATGAAAGATATTACTCTTGAAGTAAGCAACGGCGCTAAAACAACGCACACCCAACTTTCCCAAACGGTTGAAAATCAATTAGGGGTGCTGACCGAACAGTTCTCATTGACCACCAGTCAGGTAAGCGATGCCTGGAAAGTGGGTTTATCTGAACATAATCGAACTAATGATGAATTGATAACAGGTATGAGTGAGGCGTTTATTGCATTCAGTGGACAATTCAATGATGCAGCTACATCTGTTATAGACTCTTTTGATAAAACGGCGCTTAACTATTCGCAAAGGCAACAAACTGAGGATAAGTTAAGACTCAAGCTTTGGTTAGATACCATAGAGCTTTCTCAGCAAGAAAGTAGCCAGCAATTAACGGCCTCATCCAATGAATTATTGACGGCTTTGAAGAATGTTACGTCCGAACAGGCAGTTTCTTACAAAGATATGAGTAGTGAATTATCAAAAGTATCCTCAAGCTTAATAAATCAGCTAAGAGATGCAGGGGAAAATTCGATCATTCAACAGGAAAAAATGTCCACAGCATTACAAGGTACTGCTGCTAAGATCGCGGAACACTCGAATACCACCTCTCATCAATTGCTTGAAGAGGTAAGTGGACTGCTTAGTGCTTCAGAAGATTTAGTTAAAACACGCATTAGCTCCGAGCAGTCATGGTTGAGCCAGCATTCTGAGCAAATGATCGCGCTAAGTAGTGCCATGAAAACTGAATTTAGCAGTCTTCGAGATGATGAGCAGAAACGCGGACAAGTCGCTCTCGATCGTCTTGCAGAGCTTGAAAGTACGGTGGCTAAACACCTGATAACACTCGGTACCGCATTAGAAGAGCCTATGACGCGCTTAATTGAAACCGCCTCAGAAACACCACGTGCAGCGGCCGAAGTGATTGGACATTTAAGAACAGAAATCTCAAACAACATTGAACGTGATAATAGTTTGTTAGATGAACGTCGAACAATTATGGCAGATCTGAACACGCTATTTTCAACGCTAGAGCAGACTTCGAGTGGCCAGCGAGATGCTATTCAACAGTTAGTGGATTCATCCGCTAATACCTTGAATGAGGTAGGTGAGCGCTTTACGACTCACGTTGGGACTGAAGTATTAAAACTTAATGAGATTGGTGAGCATTTTGCAGGTAGTGCCACTGAAATGGCTAGCTTAGGTGATGCATTTACCTTGGCAGTTGAGTTGTTTAACTCATCAAATAACACACTTATTGATAACCTGAATAGAATCGAAACCTCTTTAGAGCAGTCTTCAGTGCGTAGTGATGAACAACTCGGTTACTACATTGCGCAAGCGCGTGAAATTATTGATCACAGCATGTTGTCACAAAAGGAGTTATTTGAAGAATTGCGCCAGCTGGGTCGTCCTGAGCAACTAGCACCAGAAAGTGTCAACTAAGGAGCTGGGCTGATGGAAGAATTAGAAGATAACAGTTCAAACTCACCGCCTATATGGGCCATTTTTGGCGACTTAATGTCGGGTCTTGTTGGTGTATTTGTTCTATTACTTGTCTGGGCTTTAGGCTTTCAGTTAGAGCTTGCTCAATCATTAGAAGAAGAAGTGGCAAAGCGTCAAGCTGAAGAACAACGTCGCTTAGCGCTCGAAGAAGCACTAGCAGATCCCTTATCGACTGGCCGTGTCACAGTCAATAATGGAAAAATCGGTATTAGTGGCAGCGTCTTGTTCAAGACAAACTCAGATAAACTACAGGTAGAAGGGAAGGCCTTACTACAAACACTTGTTGCCCCTTTACGCGTTTATTTAGGGGAGCGTCAAGAATTATTGATGGTGAGTGGCTTTACTGATGATTTGCCCATTCAAAAAGGCAACAACCGATATGATGATAACTGGGAACTTTCCGCCCAACGCGCGCTTACAGTCACTCGCGCCTTAATAGAAGAGGGTATGCCGCCATCAATGGTATTTGCTGCTGCATTCGGCGCACAGCAACCTGTTGCAGTAAATCAAGATGCTGAAGGTCGTTCCCGTAATCGTCGCGTAGAAATGGCCCCTGTGCCCATGACGTCTAAAGATGCACTTTCTGAAACGTCTTTAAGTAAACCATGAATGCCTCAGAGATCGATTCTTCTGTGTTAGAAGAGGGTAAACTTAAAGCCAAGCTAGATCACTTAATTCAAAGTGGTGCAGATCAATTTGACCCTGTTCGTTTTAGATTTATTGTCGCCATGTTTGAGCGTGCAAGTAATAAAATTCCTTCAATCAAACAAGTAATTCAAACTAAAACAGATAAGGCATTAAGCCTTTATCAGGATGAATTCGATTTGGCACGAGACCAAGCTGCGTATATTTCTGATCAAGTAGAATCAGACTTTCCAGATTCGGCAAGCCAGGTAAAAGACTTATTTGACTCAAACAATTTTAAAGGTGTTAAGCGTTTAGCCAGTAATTTGTCACAAGCAAAAAAAAACAAGCCTAAGAATCTAGGCGCACTTGCAGAGTTAAGTCAGCAATTAAACCAATTTGGCATAGCTTCAAATGACAACTCTGAGGCGCAATCATTTGATGATGTTTTACGTCAACAAGAAGATGAAATTGTTCAGCAGTTTGGACACTCTGGCAATCAGCTTAGTGCGTTTGATAGTGCTCAACAAAACGCAAGTCAAACAACTTCAGGTGTAAGATCAGGACAAAGAGAGCTTAAATCTATTCAACGGTTCAGAGCTTCACGTGAAAAGATCTATGCTGATGAACTCGTGACTCAATCTATAAAAGAAGGCCCTGAAAATCCTGGCCCCATCAATCCTCATATGCTCGCTATTCGTTCAATTAGTAATATGAGAGATATATCTCCAAAATACCTTAGTCGCTTTGTATCTTATATTGATAGCTTATTTTGGCTTGAAAGCGCTGGAGAAGAAATGAGTGCATCGAAAGTAAAAAAAACAAGTAAAAAAACAAGTAAAAATCCTAAATAGTATTAGTAACTCTCTTTTAAATATAGATACCCCTTCGTATATTGCTAACAGTTCAATTCGTATATTACCTATAGTTCAAATGGTCTGTATTAATAGGCAAAAATGGTCTTAAAGCATCCCTGTTTAATTGGTATGTTACAAGATATAGCGCTATGTTTATCTGTAGGTGTGTATTTTGAAAGAATGTATTTATTAATACTGCCATTAATTAAGTACGTCCTTGAAGTACGAATCTTGTAAATAGATTTTTAGGAGCTGCTTATGTCATTTCAAAGATTGAAAGATTTTTTGAACTCAAAACAAGCGAAGTACTCTTTTGAACTCCATTCTCCCGCTTATACCGCGCTTGAAGTTGCTGAGCGTGCACATGTGCATGGCATGAAATTAGGTAAGGTCGTAGTTGTTAATATGTTCAATGAAGAAGACCTAAATGGAGAATTTGCGCTCTGCTTACTGCCTGCTCATTATCATATTGATTGTGATGCATTGGCCAAAACTCTTGCCGTTGACGAAATAGCAATTTCGATGGAATGTGACTTTGTGCATCGGTTTCCGCAATGTGAAACGGGGGCGATTCCGCCTTTTAGTGAATTGTGGAATTTGCCTGTGTATATGAGTTTTGCCTTCGATATGGACCAAGACATATTTTTTAATGCCGGAAATTGGTCCGAGTTTGTGCGGATGCCTTGTGCAGAATATTTTCGTGTAGAGCAACCCCGACTTATTTCTGAAGGCATAATAGCGCCAGGTATCACCCCCCCTAAAGTGTCTGTTAGAAGAGGTCGGGAAGTCTTTCGCAAGCATTGAGGCGTCTACAATATTAGGGGCTTAATACTAGGGGCTTGCCGAAGCCTCTTCCTGAGTGGGCTTTTTATGATTCCTCTTGGTGAGTATTTATGGATCCGATAAAAGACTAACAGAATGACTAAAAGCTTAGAATTTATCTACCTGGTAACGCTCAACTCTAATTGTATCGCTCCAATAATTTTCAGGTAAACCTGCTTTAAGCTTTAAGTGTTTAATAAAGTCAGGTTTATTCGGTAACTGCTCCCATACAGAAGGTAAGAAGGTGCTTCGTTTAGAGCCTTCGCTTAATATTAAGCCATCTATATTGGGTCTTATTTTCTGTTGTAGGTCTTGCTCATCGATAAATTGTATAGGTGTGGGCGTAGTTAATATAGATACATGATATTCAATTATTTTAAACTCGTCTTTTTGTAGCGGAGGGAAGCGAGGGTCCTTAAATGCGGCACTAAACGCATTGTTAGCCAGATCGATCACTAATGGTTGATAAGCTTTTAAGGTCCCGATGCAGCCACGCAAATTACCACTAATAGTTAAGGTCACAAAAGTGGCTTTTTTTTCACTCAGTATTGAGTCAAAGTTCTCGGTTTCGACGCATAAGGTTTGGTTATATTCCAATCCGTGATAAATAGCGTCTTTCACAACACTCATCAGCTGCTGTTGGTATTTGTATTCCATCTTAATGTGCCTGTTAGTGATGTGAGATTTAACATAACACCCAGGCACCATAACCAACGACACGTTGCTTATCACCCGCTGTATCGCCTGAGTTTCGAAGCGTAACCGTTTTAATGGAAAGCTTGTGTTTTCGCGCGCTTACAAGCAGGCCTTTAATAGGATTTCGGCCGCATGCATCTTCATCTTTTATTGACTCTGGTGAGCAGGACTCGATGGCGCGACAGGTGCTTGCATCTTGTTCTATCGCTGACTGATAGTCTAGGTAATGACTCAGGTCTGAGCTGATAACAAATAGCGTCTCTTCGTTCCCCCAGAGCGCTTCAAGTACTTGTGAAACGGTGTGACTGTCAGCATCGCCAACCACTAAGGGGATGAGTTTAAAATCACTTAGCAGCGTTTGTAGAAAAGGTAGTTGCACTTCTAAGCTATGCTCAAATTCGTGTGCTTGGTCTATTTCGTGGACTTGGTGTAGTGAAAGTAGTTGCTTATTTGCCTCTTGATCTAGCGGAATATCACCCAAGGGGGTTTGAAAAAAAGTGGCGCTTGAGCTTGCTATGCCCGTAAACCCGACTCTGTGAGAGGGGCCAAGTAAAACGACTCGCTTTATCGTGTCCTTAAAAGGAAATAAATGTGAAAAACCGTCTGCTGCGGTAGAGCCCGAATACATATAGCCTGCGTGAGGAACTATAATCGCCTTTGGTTGTAGGATAGCTGGTTTTTCTCGCGCCCTATCATCTGCTAAGGCTTGATTAAGAAACGTAGTTATTTCACGGCGTAAATCATTCGTGCTATCAGGATAAAATTGACCTGCAACAGCCGCTTTACGAATAGTTTGCATGGTGAATGCTCCTCAGTTTTGTCGCCTCTGTGTTAAAGATAGAGGCAGATTAGAGCATTTCAATGCTAGCTATAGATTATTTGGGGTAAATCTCAAGCAAGTCGCTAGTTGAAAAATATTGATTTAACCTCACTGTAGTTAATAATAGAGGTACGTTAATAGATAGATATCGCTAGAGGAGCAATAAACGTATGTCTACCTGCTCAGATAAAGACAGAATAGATCCTAGTGACCCGAGTGTTGTAGCCACTCAATATTGGCATGCGCTTGATGACGAGAAAATCCAGTGTGACCTTTGTCCAAGGTTTTGCAAACTACGTGAAGGTCAGCGCGGACTTTGTTATGTTCGCGGTAGAGTGAATGATGCGATTGTTCTCACCACCTATGGTCGGTCCAGTGGTTTTGCGGTTGACCCCATCGAAAAGAAGCCTTTAAATCATTTTTATCCAGGTAGTGCTGTACTCTCATTTGGCACTGCAGGCTGTAATTTAGCCTGTAAATTTTGTCAAAACTGGGATATTAGTAAGTCCAGAGAGATGGATACATTAATGGATCTCGCGAGTCCTGATAGCATTGCTCAAGCTGCTTTGGACATGGGCTGTAAAAGTGTCGCTTATACTTATAATGATCCTACTATTTTTCATGAATATGTGATCGATACGGCCAAAGCATGTAGAAAACTGGGTATTAAAAATGTCGCCGTAACCGCCGGGTATATGTGTGAAAAACCTCGTAAAGAGTTCTTTGAAGTAATGGATGCAACGAATATTGATCTGAAGGCATTCACGGATGAATTTTATTGGAAGCAAACAGGCGCACATCTTCAAGAGGTATTAGAAACGATTAAATATGTCAAACATGAAACCGATGTATGGTTAGAGCTGACAAATTTACTCATACCCGGATTAAATGACTCGCCTGAAGAGTTGAGGCAAATGTCTGACTGGGTCGTTAAAGAAGTAGGCGTTGATGTGCCTATGCATTTTAGTGCTTTCCATCCGGATCATAAATTAAGGCATATCCCGCATACTTCACAGGAAACACTTAGCCAGGCACGTAAGATTGCGATGACAGCGGGCATTCATTATGTCTATACCGGTAATGTGCACGATCAAGTGGGAGGCAGTACTTTCTGTCATGCTTGTGGCCAGTTATTAATCTTGCGTGACTGGTATCAATTAGGTGATTGGCAGCTAGATAGCGCAAACGGCATGGCCGGCAGTTGTTCACATTGCGGTACTGTTTGTGCTGGTGTTTTTGACGACAAACCGGGTGACTGGGGCGCAAAGCGAAAGCGCGTCATTATCAGTTCAGTTTGAAAACCTGTTGATAAAGTTGGATGTTTGTTAAGTGTTTTGTGTATTTTCAGTGGCGGTCTAAACTATTAGTAGGGAGACTAATATGCTTATTCCAGATAACAGTAATATTGTAATTTTCGGGGCGTCGGGTGATCTGACTTACCGGAAACTCATACCGGCACTTTATCACTTATATTCAACAGAACAGTTACCTGACTCTTTTTTCATTTTAGGTGTAGGTCGAACGGCTTTCTCTGATGACGCTTATAGAGCTTCTTTGTCTGAAAGCATGCTGCAACTTGACGGAGTTGACTCTGAAAAGCTAATTGTATTTACTCAGCATATTTATTATTTGTCGATAGATACCGCAGCTGAGTCTGATTACGCCAAACTAAAAACACGCCTTCTTGACTTGTATGATCAATATGATGCGCCTCACAACAGCCTTTTTTACTTGGCTACGCCACCGAGTTTATTCGAAATCATTCCGAAGTGTCTTGCTTCACAAGGCTTAAACGAAGAAACGGAAGGCTGGAAAAGAATTATTGTTGAAAAACCTATTGGCTATGACTTGTCATCAGCTATTGAATTGGATACACAACTTCATCGCTACTTTCAGGAGCCTCAGATATACCGAATAGATCACTATCTGGGTAAAGAAACGGTACAAAACTTACTGGTCTTTCGTTTTGCCAATGGCATGTTCGAGCCATTGTGGAGTCGAAATTACATCGATTACGTTGAAATTACCGGTGCTGAATTTTTGGGTGTAGAGGATAGGGGAGGTTATTACGATAGTTCGGGGGCTTTGAGGGACATGTTTCAAAACCACCTACTACAGGTACTGGCGATGATTGCAATGGAACCGCCCGCTGCGATTAATGCAGATTCTACCCGTGACGAAGTGGTCAAAGTATTACAAAGTTTACAGCCGATTTCTGAAGCGGACTTAAAGCAAAACTTGGTACTAGGCCAGTACACTGAATCAAACGTTCGGGGCGATTTCCTCGCAGGGTATCGAAAAGAAAACGCCGTCGCACCAGATTCACGAACCGAAACCTTTATTGCATTGAAGTTGCATATTAATAATTGGCGCTGGAACGGGGTGCCTTTTTACGTGCGTACGGGTAAACGACTGCCGACACGTGTGACTGAGGTCGTGATTCACTTTAAGAAAACGCCACATCCTGTATTTGGTGAAGATGCACCAGCAAATAAATTAATCATCCGTATTCAGCCCGACGAAGGAATAGTGATGAATTTTGGCCTGAAAAAACCCGGTGCGGGTTTTAATACTGAAGAAGTATCGATGGATTTTCGGTATCAAGATTTAGGTGAAATAAAGTTATTAAGTGCTTATGAGCGTTTATTGTTAGACGCTTTAAATGGTGATGCGACTTTGTTCGCAAGAAGTGACGCGGTGCAGGCCTGTTGGAAATTTGTCGATCCGATTCTTAAGTACCAGAGTGAGAAACACGCTTTATATGGGTATGCTTGCGGGACATGGGGGCCACAAGAAGCTGACGATATGCTAAAACGTGATGACCGACAATGGCGCTTCCCCTGTAAAAATCTGACCAATGCGCATTACTGCGAGCTGTGATGATTCAGGATCCTGATGTGAATTTTATCGTATATGACTCTGTTGACGATGTCGTTCGCGCCTTGGCTGAAGATCTGCTTGAATATAGCCTCGCCGATCAACTTATAAACATTTCTCTTTCAGGTGGCAGCACCCCCAAAAAATTATTTGACTACCTTGCTAATAGTGAATTTGCCCAAACAATTAACTGGTGCAATTTGCATTTTTGGTGGGGGGATGAGCGCTGTGTTGAACAGACAGATGATGAAAGTAATTTTGGTGCGGCTTATAATCTTTTGTTTCAGCATATTGATATACCGGGTGCAAACTTGCACCGTATTCAGGGTGAGCAAACACCACAAACCGAGAGTGACCGGCTATCATTAGATATGGAAAGCACCTTAGCCAAGAACCCAGAAACAGGGCTTCCCCAGTTTAACTGGGTAATTCTGGGTGTTGGGGAAGATGGCCATACGGCCTCGCTCTTTCCTGGGCAAACTGACTATGATATTCAACTATCAAGTGTTGTCACTAAGCACCCAGAAAACGGTCAGTTTAGAATTTCAATCACAGCACCAGTTATTTGCAGCGCTCTTAGAGTGACCTATCTGGTACTAGGCGCGGGCAAAGCAAAAATTGTAAGTGATATTGTGAATAAGGCTAAGCATTGTCAGATTTATCCGGCTGCAAATATACATGCAAAATACGGCATAACTGAGTGGTTTCTAGACCCAAAAGCAGCCAGTACTAGTCCAGCCTTATTCAGTCAAACAAGGGGAAGAAAGTGAAAGCAGATATCGGTGTAATTGGCTTAGCTGTCATGGGACAAAACCTAATTCTGAATATGAATGACCATGGTTTTAAAGTACTCGCGTACAACAGAAGTAAGAATAAGATTGATGATTTTATCAATGGCCCTGCTGCGAATACCAACGTAGAGGGAGTTTATTCGCTTGAACAGTTGGTTGAAGGTTTAGACAGCCCTAGAAAAGTAATGTTAATGGTACGTGCTGGTGAAGTAGTCGACAATTTTATTGACCAGTTGGTTTCATTATTAGACGAAGGCGACATTATTATTGATGGTGGTAATTCGAACTTTCCCGATACCTCACGCAGGGTGAGTGCCTTAAAAGAAAAAGGTATTCTTTTTATCGGCACTGGCGTTTCCGGCGGAGAAGAAGGGGCACGTAAAGGGCCTTCGATTATGCCGGGTGGCAATAGTGCTGCATGGCCTTTTGTTAAACCTATTTTTCAAGCTATTTCAGCCAAAACAAAAGACGGTGACGCGTGTTGCGACTGGGTCGGAGAAGGCGGCGCCGGCCACTTCGTGAAGATGGTTCATAATGGCATTGAATATGGCGACATGCAGCTGATAAGTGAAGCTTACCATTTCATGAAAGAAGGTCTGGGTATGACTTATCCAGAGATGCACTCGACTTTTTCAGCATGGAATAATACCGAATTAGAAAGTTATCTGGTCGAAATTACAGCCGACATACTAGGCACTTTAGATACGGCCAATTTGGGTAAGGCTGATCAGGCTCAACCACTGCTGGAAAACATACTTGATGCAGCAGGCCAAAAAGGCACAGGTAAATGGACCGGCATTAATGCGCTGGATTTGGGCGTGCCACTAACCTTAATTACCGAGTCAGTTTTTGCGCGTTGTTTGTCTGCACTAAAACCAGAAAGAGTGCAGGCGGCGAGCCTTTTCAATAAGACCATAAAGCCTATCGAGGGGGAAAGGGCGCTTTGGTTAGACGCTTTGCGACAAGCCTTACTGGCGTCAAAAATAATATCTTATGCGCAAGGCTTTATGTTGATGCGTCAGGCATCTGATGAACATAGCTGGGCTTTGAATTACGGCAATGTCGCCTTGATGTGGCGCGGTGGTTGTATTATTCGCAGTGCTTTTTTGAGTAATATTCGAGACGCCTATGCCAATAACCCGGATCTGGCCTTTCTGGGGACAGACGCTTATTTCAAAGAAATACTCGAAAACTGTTCTGACTCATGGCGAAAAGTAACTGCCAAAGCGATTGAACAGGGTATTCCCATGCCGTGCATGACTTCAGCAATCAGCTTTTTTGATGGCTATACGACGGCTCGATTACCTGCGAACCTACTACAGGCACAACGCGACTATTTTGGCGCGCATACGTATGAACGTACCGACAAACCACGTGGTGAGTATTATCATACTGACTGGACAGGAAAGGGGGGCGATACGTCCTCATCTAACTATGACGTTTAATGCGCTGACTAAAGCGCGTTCAAGCCAACAATAAACATACCTAGCAAGCCAATTAAAACTAGAACAAAGGCTGCACTGCGCGCTAATTGAATGTTTGCATAATAGAAAAACATATGTAGCACTCTGCCCACGAGGTAGGCTATGGCAAAGTTAGTTAGCCACTCGGCATTGGCGGCTGAAAATATCCCGAATAATGAGAATAAGATGAAAATAGCAATCGTCTCATTGGTATTGGCGTGCGCTCTAACGGCCCGAAAAAGAAAGCTGGTATGGTCAGCGTCGATAGGGTAACCCGGGGTGTGCTTGGTTTTTATGGCACATAGGTCGGCAATAACTAGCTGCATAAATGACATTAGACCGATGATGCCAAATATTAAAACGAGGCCTTGATAAGGCGTTATAAATTCCATTCGTGTAAACCCTGTTGATTAAAAACTAAGTTCCCTGATCTTATCACCATATTATCGCTTGGCTTATGCTAAAAAAAGGAATGGATTGTTCACTGAATGGGTTAATCATTTTTTACAAATACTTGCTTATTTATCCAATACAAGGCTCTTATATCTGCTTTAACGGCATTGACGTGTAAGGTATGGATAAACTCCCTCAATTTTTTTTCTGTGATTGTACACTGATCAAGTGGCTCTCCTATAGATATGGCTTCATTTGTTGGGAAAGCATCTGCGCCATATTCGCCAAAGTAGTCTTCACCGAATATTTTAAGTGATTCATCAATCTTAGCGGGCGGTGTCCAAAATACGTCCCATGAAAAGGCCTTGCCTTTACTTGTTATGCAGGCTG
>Ga0105348_1001193_pt1 | contig 17792 bp, 19 predicted proteins | sample EN8Hudsemesocosm_2_FD_83504 | JGI IMG/M metagenome (GOLD analysis project Ga0105348, IMG submission 83504) | Methane-oxidizing microbial communities from mesocosms in the Hudson Canyon - EN8C Hudson Canyon | ecosystem: Environmental > Aquatic > Marine > Cold seeps | place: Hudson Canyon... | reverse complement strand
TAAAAAGACAACTCATGATGCATGGAATAAAATGAGTGATCACGTTCAAGCGTTATGGGTGATCAGTTTCAGCGGAATACGCACTTGTGGGATGTCTAGGTGTAACTCTTCTTGCAGTTCACGCATGATAGCTTGTTCACCGGTTTCACCCGCTTCTACCTTTCCACCTGGAAATTCAAATTTATGTTGAATGTAATCAAACTTTGCAGGGCCACGTTGAACACATAAGATTTTACCATCATGTTGAATAATGGCTGCTACTACTTCAATGCTTTTCATTTCAAAATATTCTTTATGATTGTTTAGTTGCTATAGCTTAAGGTCTAGCCCTTTCTAATAAAAGAAACCGTTTCTTTTTTCTGAACGCCCCTAATGGGCAAAGCAGAGATTTTAAGCTTGTTAAAGGCAGGTTTTCTAACGATTTAAAGACAGCTTAGCGAAAAGCTTACACTGCGATACCTTCAAAGACGAGGAAGGTTTCACCGCACTCACAAGACGCCGTATACTTAACTTTATCTTTCTTAATCCTCATAGCTGAATCGCATTTAGGACAATCCCTCTTCATGCTAGTGTTAACGCCACATACACACTTCGCATAATAACCATATTTCCCATACATCCCAGTTAACTTATCTGAAGATTTACATTGTTTGCAACATAACAAAACTGGCGAAACAGATGTATTCGTTTCCGATTCAGGCGGCACCTTCACAACAGCTTCTTTACTTACTTCAATAGATGACTCTTTCTGATTACTCTCCTGTGTTTTAACAGGGGTATGCTGAGAAAGTAGGAATTCACCAATCGACTGTAGTTCACCTTGAGAGAATAAGGGAGTTGATGTGAGAGTCCTCAGTTTTTTACCAACCCCCTGTTTCATGGCTACGTTCTTATCAACCCAGTCTGCTATAAACTCAGATTTCATAACCCGTTCATTTAATTCTTTAGGCAGATATTTTCTATCAATAACTGCATCACTTGAAATAGCACAGATAGTTACCCACTTCCTGCCGCCAAAACCCTGCTGCATACCGAGCACTTTACCTAATATTTTAGGCTTATTTTCAGCTAACAAGTCCCGAAGTAATTTTTCCTGCAACTCAACCTGTTTTATCGGAGATGGGATGCCTTTTAGATTTCCAGCATAAGCCCTAGTCCATTCACCTTCCTTGTTAATCGTGACAGTAGCCTTAATACTCTTTGATTCAACCAAGCAGAAGCCTAGTTCAGTAATGACCATGTGGTCTATCTGAGCCGTTTCACCATTATGAACAATTCTTAGATCATTAATTACTAATACATCATCTCTTTCTTTAAAAGCTCTACGTAGATAAAAGGCGACATTCTTTTCTTGGTGATCTCCGGCTAAAAGCCTCTTATCGCTGGTTTCTGGTAATTGGTCTTTATCTTTCAAAATCATAAATAGCTCTAACTTAATGGATAGTAATTAAAAATAGTTAAGTTATATAATCGTTATATTTCTATTACTAAGGCTACTAGCCTCATTGTGCCAAAGCAGACGTTGACCGTGAAAATTATCATGTCAATTCTATCGACCTTTTGGCTAGATTTTCTGATGATTGAAATGGCTGCTTTTACTACCATACCAGCCACTTTCAAAATCAGTCATGAAAGGGTCCTATCCTGAACTACTAGTATTCAAATTTAGATAAACGGCTTAGAGCACTTAAAATTATGATTTTACCGATTGAGCTTCAGGTTAAATTACTTTTTGTTTAGTACTTCTAAAAAGTCGACTAATTCTGGGTAGTTTGGCCCCTTAAGTAAGTCAATTTCATCTTTGCTTGCAATTAGATAGCTGTTCCTCGCTTTATTTAATCTTTCAACAAGCGGAAGGACCAGACTATTTACTCGCTCTACGAAATCAAATAGGTCTGCAAAACATCTAGGTATTTTGTACCCCTTATTGCAGCTTGCAATTATCACATCTTTGTCTCTTAGCTTAGATATGATAGTCGACCTTATAGCTTGCTCTGGAATATTTCTAAACCCGCAACTTTCAAGGTGAGCCAATAGTTTTTTTGTCGATATATATTCTTTGCTTGTAGATAACCGACTTTGGAACACTAGATGACTTAAAGTGCATACCTGTAATTTAGTGTCGTCATCTTTATTATCTCGGTTTTTTTCTAAGAAAATCTCGGCTTTTGACAACGCATGAGAATGAATAAACAGATCATATTCTTTGCTCGTCTGGTCAGGAGTATAATATATTTGATATTTAGTAGGCCATTCTTTGACATCCAATGCTTTTTGTTTAAGTAATAATCTGTATGTTTCTTGAAGGGCAGAATTGGATTTCCCTTCGTATATTTTTGCCAGTGTGCCAACAAGAAAATCTGCAAGCTGTACAAGAATGTTATTGTGGCTTGGTACCAGATAAATTTCAGATTCCCAGAACAAATCTGGTTTATGATTCTTTTCAATATATTTTCGAAAACTCTCTTTAAAATCATTACCACCATGCTCATCTGCATAGACTTTTATTGCAGGATAGTTTTCGAATAACTGTTGATATAAAAGTCCATTTATAAACTTTAAAAAAGACTTCTTATGTGGAAAACCACCATCTCGCCTTAGAGCATCCTTTTCAACGGCAACGGCATAAAATTTGAAATCCAGTTCAAGAATACTGTTTAAAATTTTAATACGCCTTTCATGGGAATCACGATCCCTAACTTTACTGGACTTAATTTCACCTGTTTGAAAGTACTTTTGGCGCAACGCCTCTACTTTTTCACTTAAAGGCTGAAAGTTATCCTCATCAATTATTACAGCGCAAACGATGAAATACTTAGATACATCTTTTTTTGACGTATCTAAGTCTGCATTACCTGATTCATCTATGAACGCTAATGTATCGATTTTTCCACTCCTTGAGTTTAACGAAAAATTACGGAGACCGTTGGTAATCTTGTATAGGTTTACTTGCTATTTGGCTTGGGCTTAACCGGAGTTATAGTCCCTTTTTTTATGAGTTTGGTTGGAACTGATGCGCCATCAGTTACAAAAAGCCCTTTATTACTATCACTACTCACTTTATCTACCATGATTATTCACCTTATGGTTTTGGTGCTGATTTTGGTTTAGATGGACTTCCAGCACCTTTTTTTATCATCGATGGAACAGTAGCTCCATTTGTTACTTGGGAGGGTTTATTACCCCCTGTACCTTTCTTTGACATTGGAGGGCTCCTTATATATTGGCCACGACAAAACAAACAACACTAATTATTGCACCTATAAAGAAAAGCGCAGATATACCATTTAGTATTTCCGTTAAGTTTGATGCTGGATTGTTTTTTCTTTCATATTCATCTAAATCTTCAAGGTAGTATTTTTCGGCATTTGAAAGTTCAATGACCAAAGCCCTTTGACTAGTAATATAGGATAGTATCGTTGATATGATGGCCGCTACAAATAAATACCATGCACATTCAATCATATTAATTGAAACCGCCTTGTCAACAGGGACAACAAATTTAAAAAAGGTAAGTGATAAAGCTAACCCAGCACTAGAAAGTGAGAGTATAGCCTTATCAAAAGCCTCATTATTGGACAGCTGTCTTTTAGCTATCTCTTCGTAGAATTGTCTATATCCTTCGTGATCTGTCATGTTTTACCTATAACCCCGCCAACAAAAAATAGTGAAGAACACACACTGATCAATTACCCACCATAACCATAACCATAACCATAAGAATTATATTTTAAGAGTGCCTCTCCTTACTTAGCCCTTATGGCATTTTTATGTAGTTAAATAAGACAATCACCTTAAATACTTTTTATGGAATTAAAGTGGGTGTCTATGTGATTTTTTACTCAGGCAATTCTTCAGCAAGCTGTCTCAACCCTTTTGTAATGAGATAAACGCACTCATCTACGAAAGGAGATTGCATCAAACGTTTATACTCATCTGAATTTAGGCCTGATTTCCTAGCCAACTCATCGATTTTGACTGATTCTAAAGTAACTTTAATATTTACAAAGTTAGCCTCATGCGCAAGTGAACAAGCTAGTTTTTGTAAATCTTGATAGCCAGTATTATGTTCAATTTGCCAGTTTTCAGTTAACTTCTCTGTGATGATGCCATCAAATATTGTATTGCAGACTTCACCAGTTGCCCCCCCATACGCCCCAAGAAGATAAATAGGTTTTTGCATATCAATCGCAATGAGAATCTCTTCTAAAACTCCAGGCATTTTCCCCTTATATCCAGAGAGCTTTCCTCCCGCACATATACGTACAGTAGAGCTTCCAATAGAATTATTGCGCATTTCTGTGAGACAACGAGACCATATATACTTATTTTTTACAGTAATCGGTGGCAAGAAATAATCTTTACTTAAGCTATCTTTCAAATCCTCTGGAATCAAATGCTCTTTTGTTTTCATGACATTAGTATATTTCGCTCTCCAAGCAATTATTTCAGGACTAGATACATATAGCGGCCATGCGAGATGATTTTCCACATGCTGTTGATCAACCTGAAGACGGTCTTGAAGGATTGCTGCCTCATCAAGGATAAATGCAGTAAAACCATCTTTTCGTAAGTCTCCTCCATAGAGCAATGTGGCGGAACGAGCTAGCAGATGCCTAGCAGTATCTTGCGCTAACCGAATCAGCTGATCAGCATGAAGATAATTGCTAGAGAATTCATCATTAGTGACTTCAGAAATTGAGATTCCAATTCTCATGGACTTAAGAATATTATTATCATCAACACTCCAAAGAGGCGTAAAAGCATTCACTCCTAATTGTTCATGCCAATCAGCCTCATCTAAGTATATTGGAGGCTCTGGATAACAGATTTCAGTCTTCCCTTCATTTTTAAAAGATAAAGCTTGGCGAATTTCTGGTGGTCTAGAAGTTAAAGCGCAATTTTTACTAATCCATCCTTGTGACTGATAAAAACGCAGTGACTGTATTACAAAATCATGACGAATTGTTTCTAGAATTGTTGCGACAATAATTCTCAGAATATTTTTTTCTGATAATGAATCATCAGAAGTCACGTGCACACGCGGAACATTAGATACTGCGGGGAAGATGCGGTCTTCGTAATCTTCCAAACAATCAACCACTACGATCGGTCGATTGTGACGCTTAGCGCTCAATATTTCTCTCTGACACCAATAACGTGATGAGTAAGCATCGCTTTCAATAGCAAGTAAGGTAGAACCAGGTATGTATTTTTCTATCTCTTCATCAAACAGAAATCCGGGAGAAATCTTTGTAGCATCGAAAAAGTGTTTCATGTTTGTGTTGTCAATAAAATCCTTAATGGCCTTTGCATGTAACAGCCCAGTCCCCCCTTCCTTTGTATGGCTCAGAAAGATAGTGATTGATGACTTGCTGCCGTTGTCGCCTGCCATCTTATCAATAAAGCCATACCGATAGATTTCATGCGCTAAAGACACAATTGCATAAAACACTCTATTCTCACTAGGCCAATCAAAAAAACGGATGCAGTTTAGCTTACTTAAAGCTCCCGCATGACTGAGGCCATGATAGTCTATCGCTACAGGGACTAGGCTCATTTCACTGGATGAGGCCAAATTTTCTACATATATTTGCCAGTTTTTTTGCCCTAAGGTATTTACGCTAGTAAAAACAAAAACAACATTGCGGGAAGCGATTACCTGAGGATGATGGTTTGGCACATCAGTCGGATTTTGTGAACTGTAGAAAAACAAAGGTATATTCAAGCCTCTAGAAAATTGTCTATCTTTATCTCGTGCAAAACATTTCCTAACTTCATTAAGAATAGGTTCAATGGCTTCGGCATCTGAGGGGTTCCAGATAAAGTAAATAGCTAGTGGAGGTTTGAATTCGGAACTCATTAGTGTGTTTCCCTACATACTTTGCACTGTGCGTTGTATTTCATCATATATTGAGTATTACTAATCAGAGATGAACGCGATGTGCGTGCCTGATAGGCATCCTCAATCCATTCTGATAGCTGATTAGAGAATGCTGGGTACGACCAGTATTTGGCATAGCAATTTAAGTGATTCTGATTCCAATTTGCTGCAAATCTCGGAGGTAGCACTGCAGTGTTATTTCTACTTGGAAGAACAATCCCCATTAGACCATTCGGTGAGTATTGACCTTGTCGTAATGAACTCTTGATCTCCCAGTCAACATAACGTCGACTGTGGGTGCAACTTCCTAAGAGCGCAATAGTTACAGTACTATCTTCAAGGTACTTTTCGCGGATGCGACGCATTACATAGTCGGTATCTGTGCTGTTAATAAAATCATCATTATCATTTGCCCCCAAGACCTTGGGTATAAATACGCTGCCAAAATTACGAATAAATTCGTCAACTTCTCTACGATCGCCTTTGTAGTGAGATATAAATACTTTTCTACGGGTTTTTGACATATTTTTCTCCTTTTTGAAAAAATACCAGTAGTCCATTCAACACATTGATAGGACCCCATAAACTAGCAATTACCTCAGTAATTACATTGCAAAACCTACCCATATTACTCCCCCAGATCCAGACTTTGTTGTGGATTTTGAAGGCTATCAACTTCACTCGGTCTCACGTTGTATAATTCAGTTAATTGTCTTGAAAACTCTTTTTCTCCTCCATAGCTAGGATGTCGTATTTTATATATTTCTGTGTGAGGAAATGATTTAATTGAAGCGTTATAAGCATCATTACCAATCGCTACAATTTTTTCTGGTTTCAATAGTAAAACTAAACTTTTAAGGATGGCTATACCTTCATCCCTTTCTTTGGCGGTATGACTACGATTGGTAAAAGGTTTACCTTTTTCATGTGGGTGAAAAGGAAAAACGTTCCACATAAAAATATTTTGCTCAATTGAATTTATGAAACTCCAAATATTTGAAGCCGTACGTTCAGACAATAAGGATCCCTTTGTAGCTTGGTTAAGGACGACGTCCCATTTTACTTCTGCATCATATAAGTGCATTTCATCAGTCAGCGCCAAACCGGTTCTTCTACCTCCCTTATGACCAAGGTCGCGCCCCACCCAAATAGAATCAACACCTTTCTCAATTGCCGCTTCTAAAATTTCTACGAGATTAATTGTTCTTATCTTATTGGCATTTTTTTTGTCATTAACTTCACATACATCACTATAAGGATTGAAAACATCTATGCCTTTATACTTTTTGAGTATATTTATAAACTGAGTTCTATTCACGTGATAAACACCTTAGATATGTAAGCGTTCTTTTTTTTCTATCTCCAACAACAACACCACCGTTATTTTTAACTACTTCTCTAAAAATATTATAACCCTGCAATATAGCCTCTTCCCACAAAATAAGAGGACAGGCTTCAACTTCAAATCCCTTAACAAACTGACCAACGTTTTTTAACATATCAAAAGTCAAACTTTCCTTACCTTCAAAAAACTTATTTTCTTTAGCAATCGTAAAAATCCATGCAGAAAGCCCCTCCTCAACAACAATTGCTCTACCACCATCCTGGGTTCTGTCTATCTCAGGATTGCTTTTACGCTTATGCTTTATCAGCGCCCTAAATGTTGGAGACCAATGTAGTATGACAGCAAAAGCGAAGTGGAAAACATCATGAAATCTATAAGAATCTTCATCCTTGATACTATCAGTTAGAGGGTCGCCAATAAAAACGCCATTCCAACGCATTGCCTGCTGAGAATTCGTCCTCTGAACAAATTCAATTTCAAATTTCTCTGGTAATCTTTCAAATTCCGGAAAATCGTCATCAAAAGTATGCAACTCAGCATTGTCTGGCTTAATAAATCTACTGGAAATTTTCTTCATATTCCACTCAATCACTCTCGAAAAATTGAGATTAAGAACAGATAAAGCAGCGAAGAAAGTTCTAATAAATGATGTTAATTTTTCTAATGATTCTTCTTGAATAAATTCTGGGTTAAGAAAATTTCCTGTTAACTGACCCAAATCTACAAGAATCTCATCAAACTCTATTTCAGTTTCAGCTTTATATGCAATTGAAACTGGTGAGTTTTCAGAGCCAATTAATATTTCTGGCTCAGCGGTATTAGCTTTCATAACTGTTAGAAATACACTTTTTATATCAATATCCAACCGTGTTGCTAAACAACATAAATACCAAAACGCATCTCCAAATTCTTCGATAACTACCTGATCAAAACCGGTATATGTATTTGGCTCACGTTTCAGTTTTTTGGCAGCAGCCATTAAACCACCAACCTCACCAAAAAGGCCATGTAATACAGGTGTCAACTCATCAACTGGTAAGCGGTCTGTTTTACGTACGAACTCTAAATAATCATTTATCGTGATTGCTTTGGCACTCATTGCATATCCCTCCAATCAAAAGGGTGACTCACATACCCCAGCTCTCCAAGACCATCGAACCATTTTACAAAGTCTGAAATCAACACTTTATCTGCGTCTTTGATATCTGAAAATTTACTATGATTTCTTCCTTTGTGGCACAAACTCCTTTCATCTGTGCTTCGTAATTCAGGCAATTCTGGACCTCCTTTCCCAAAATATCGAAAATGATCACTAATTAGAATTCTATTTATACCAGTATCTCTAACAACATGTTTGGGGTTTGCAACACCATTCTTATTACTATGGTACGAATTTAACTGATTCCATTTACCATTTACTCGCTGATAAACATTGTCACCTCGGGCCTGCTTTCTGCTACCATTTAGAAGAGGCTTTTTGGACTGAAATCTTATATCTTCAAAATATTGGTCAAAGGTTAAAACTTCAGACACACGCATGGCATAAACCAAACGCCCTCCTTGTTTCTTATTTTTATCTGCACTTCCAGAACCTAATACCCAGTCACCAATCTTTGCTGTATTCCTTATTTTTGGTTTACATGTGGCAAGCGTACAAAATCCAAAAAAAGGATTTGGAGCGAAGCCGCTATCATATGCAACAACGTACGAATATAAATCCATTTCCATTCCTTATCCACAAGGGTGTCTTGTTATCTCACGTGAGCCAAGTGAGGTTCCGTCAGGGTTTTCTTGAATAGTATCATTACCTAAAATAGCATCGACAATGCTTGACCCATGCCAACCAGCCATAGCATCACGGTATTCTTCTAGTGCTTCCGGTAATTCACAGCCTTTCTCGCCATTTTCCCAAACACCAACAATTCGTATACCGTTTTTTTGAGCGTATTCAATTTCCCAATTAACATACTTACTATTTTTTGTATCAGGGCTCACATATACAACTAACACGCTACATTGTTTAATTTGTGGGGCTAAAATTTGGCTTTTTATATATTCTTCGCTCTTAGCTTGGTTTGGTTTATCTGATGTAATCGAATAATCTCTTGCATCAATTCCATTAGCTTTCATTAACTGCTTTAAATCACCTAACTTAGAATCATCTTCGTGAATATGACTGATAAATACATTTTTAATTTCATTCGCCATCAACAGTCTTCCTTTATTTTAGGTTTACTTTTAACTGCAACTTTTTCACCTAGATCACATTATTTGAGATAATTGAAATTCCTTAACCTACAAATGTACAAGCTAGTTACGCTTTATCTCAAATAACAAACCTACTTAACTGAGAACAGCCACCAATTCTTCTTTAGTAACCATAGACTTCTTCAAACTCAACGACTCACGATACTCTGCAGCTTCAGCTTTCATGGTCCAATGAATTTCATCTAAACCAGTACGATGCACAGCTTCTTTAATTTCAGTAATTGGTAGACGGAAAAACTCTTTCCTTGGGTTTACCTTATTTACTGATTTCTCATCAAAAAGTCTGTGCAGCGATTTTTCTAGAGCCGGTGCGTCATCACTGAATATCATAGCGTGAACATCAAAGCTAAAAGGTACGGAGGCATCACCTAGCTCTTTAACTCGGTCTAAGGGTTCGAGGCGTCGGGTCATGCCGACTTTGAAGACTTCTTCACCAAAACTACCGATATTACTAATGACATAAACATGGCCGCGTTTTGTTTGTTGCGCCATAGACAAAGCTCGCTGCCCTTTTGCTTCGGCTTCACTGAGCTGTTCTTCAAGTTCAGCTAACTTTGCTTCATATTCTTGACGTTGTTCTTCAGATGCCGTTGATAGTTCTTTTCGTGCTTTCTCTAGTGCTTTTTGTAGTAGTCGCTCTTCTTTCTCTGCTTCTTTAATCGCTTTTTCCATTTCACGCCGCGCTTTTTCTTCTTCTCTTATTTGCTCACGAATCGCTTTTTGTTCAGCTAATTCTTGTTGTCGAAGCTCGTGAGTTGATACAGCCCATTTAAGTTCGTCTAAGCGTGTATCGAGATATTCTTGTAGAATTCGTGCATTGCGGAAAGGCTGGCCATTGTGATTGACCAATGCAAAGGCATCGATGATTTCTTGTTTTATTTTACCAAAGTTATCGTGTTTAACTTTGGCCATGGCAGAGTCAACTTTCCCATTAAAAGCATCGACTGCAAAATGTATAGCGTAAGCCCTTCTATTCGCTTCGGCATAGTCACAGTCTGCCGCGCGATTATTTTTCACCATCTCTTTTACACGCTTTCGAACAAGCTTAAGCTGCTCCCCTGCTTCTTTATGGCTATATTCATCTGCTAAATCGTCAAGTACGGAATGGTTTGGGATGATGTAATCATCTTTATAACCTTCAATGGTATTCTTCATGGCCTTAATGGCAGCTTCATAAGAGTCTGCCTTCGCTTTCGCCTCTAGAGCGTCACCAGCGATTACCTTAGCCTGAGCATTTGAATACTCCAAAGTACGGTCTGCTTCCAACTGCCCTTGCTTAACTAGGTTTTCAGCTTTTTCTTTAGCTTCTGATAGTGTTTTTTTAGCCTGGGCTTCTAATAATTTCACTTCTTCAGATATTCGCTTAGCTTCATTTTCAACATTTGTAATAGGCTGCAGTTTTTTTTCAAGCTGGTCTTTTTCTTCTTTAAGGTCTGAAATATCTGTCTGTGCTTTAGTTAGCTTTGTGTTTGTTTTGTTATTTTTAAAACGATAAATAAATGTAGTGATAATCGGTAAGATGAAAATCAGTAATACGATGACCGCACCTATATTTGAAAAACTTTCCTGCTCCATATGACCCTCTCTTAGTATTTGATTATCTTATTCTTAGTACCATTACTGCGTCGCTCATGCTGCACATGAAAGATTCATTTTTCCCAAGTCACTATTCGTTATAGCACCGCAACAAACTCCCCTACCACCTTAAAATCTTCAAGCTCATCACCTGTAAGCTCAATAGGGTCATAACCCTGAGCGGTCGTGTGCGGGTGTAATACAATTTTCTGATGCTCCCAAGAACCATCATCACTTTGTAGTTTCTCACTGCGATAACGCTTAACAGTAAAACGACTCCCCGTTTCAGGGTCTTGAATATTCTGTGACTGCACTAATACTATTTTATCGTTTCGTGAACCACCTTGCTCTTGTTTGAACAAACACCAAGAACCATTAGGTATCTTTCTGTTCATTGACTCCCCAACTACCTGGACAACAAAAAAGCCTTGTTTATGTTCAAAGGGTTCGGGTAGCCTTACCCAGTCACATTCTTCAATATGTGCCTCAATACTGAAGTCACCCGCTGCCGCTTTGAAATTCATTAGAGGGATGGCTTTTACAAATCGTTCAGACTCATCCACTTCCACTATCTCTAGACTCAACCCTGGAAATTGTTCTTTTACTGAGGCCTGTATTTCTTCTGCAATGACACTAGCACGCTGTTTAAAATAGGCATTTGTTTCTGGGTCTACACTGAAGAAATAACAACCTTTTTGGCCACGGGTCATTAGTGTTCGATAGGTGTTTTTTATTATTCGGTCAACCTTATCATTCGCTTCTTCAGGTTGGGTTTTCAGTAGCTTTTTATACCCCCGAATAGAGGCATCCATTTTTGAACGCTTAGTCGCATCAGTGAGTACTTTGCCATCACGTACAATTAAGTCATTGCCAGCGATGACACCCACATAATCTAGCTCTAAACCCTGACAGGTATGAATACAGCCAATTTCATTTACAGAGTTACCTGCCATGATCCACAAGCTACCATCATTGGCGAGATTCCATTGCGCACCAAAGTCATGCTCTGGTATCACAATATCCATAGCTTTTGGGTCATTTGCCTTCTTACGTGAATCACTAATCCAATCCCAGCAGTAGCCTGCAACCATTCGCGCTTTATTGGTAACTAAGTTCTTTTCACGAATAGCATTTCGTAAATCATTAGGGTCATCAAATACTTTAAATTCATAGTCGATATCGTATAGCGTGGTATTCGCTGTTTCTCGAATTTGAAGCGCATCATCGGTCCAGGCCAAATAGCCATCTGAACCATTGCACCGAAATTGAGAGGCTAGTTGTAACTCTTCAACATTAGCACCGAGGCTTTCTGCCCATTTATGTATCTCTGATTTAGAGCCGATATCACTCCAGGTTACAATCTGGTCTTCATCAATAAAGAAAACTGTTAGTTTTGAAGCGCTGATTAATTCTTTGACTTGATTTTCACTTAAGGGGTTATAACGATTTTTCGCCACGAGACGGTGCGCTTCATCGACTATAAGTGCATCAAAGAAATTGGGATCCATTCCAGTGAATGAGGCTGATCCTTTGAACAGATTATCAATACGTCCCTTGGTCATAGTCCCTTTGAGGTGTGCACTGTACACCTCACGCGGGGCAGCATTCTTTGTCACATATTGGGCAATCATTGCCCGCTTAGTAATTTCGACTAAGAGATTTATTGCTACAACAGACTTGCCGGTACCCGGGCCGCCTTCAACAATCAGTACTTGTTTTTTACTATCACTGGCTTTGCAGGCGAGATCTAGCGCTGTTTCATAAACCAGCTTTTGGTCGTCGATCATCAAGAATTCGGTATTACCTTTCAACATTGATGCAAGACTGTCAGACAAACTCTTTGACGGTTTTATCTTGCCATGCTCAATGCGGTACATGATGTCATCAGTATCGCCATGCCTGATTGACTGTTTTAGGAAGGCATTAAGCTTTTGAGCATCTTTAGATATGAATATCGGCGCCTTGCTAATGTGCGTTTGGTAACAAGGGTCATTGATCGCGTGATAGGAATCTAGGTTATGTAAATAGGCACAAGGTTTCAGGGTTATGGATTCTTCACGAACAGTTTCGTTGTAATCTTCAATTAATGCGGCATAAGTCCACGCTTGATATGAAGGATGACTCGTTTCACGCAATCCGCCCCCAAGATAAGTATTCACTATCGCATCTTTATTGGTAGCACTTACCTTAGACCACTGTTTTAATTCAATAATGACAGCGGTATCTTTATTATTATGGTCTTTACCTGTAAGGATGAAATCTACCCGTTTATTGGTGAGCGGGATACTGTACTCAATCGAAATGCCTGCATCATCAGGAAGTTCCGGGTCATTCACCACGCCCGACATAAACTGCATGGAGTTACGCCAAGATGCGATTTCACTTGCTCCGCCACCACTAATACCGCGTCGCTTTATCTCAGTGAGAATTTTCTCATGAATCGAGTTAGTCTTGGTGTCCTCAACGAATTCACGTTTGGTGGCAGCGTAAACAATCATGAGTCAGCTTCATCATCCTGATTGTATTCAGTGTATTTTTTTGAGCTACCTTTTACTTTTTCTGCTGGATATTTTTCAGCATTTTTCACTATCTTCTTGTTAGCTTCTTCTAACAAATCGATATCCAACTTATCCGCCATTCTTAAAAGGTATAAGAATACATCTGCCATTTCTTCGGCTACTTCATTGCGTTTTTTACCCTCCAATTCTGCTGATTGCTCTTCAGTTAACCATTGGAAATGCTCTAAGAGTTCTGACGCTTCGACACTAAGTGCCATGGAAAGGTTTTTCGGCGAGTGAAACTGATCCCAGTCTCGGTCTTTAGCGAATTGGCGCAATAGTTGAGTGACTTTTTCTATACTCATTAGCATTCTTCTTTTTATTCAGTAGTTTATTGATGTCAAAATGACTTAAACGAACACCATATAACTTTATGTTATAACAGATGACTAAAAAACAAACTAGAGGAAAAAAATGAAAAGGGGATGGAATTCGAACTAGTTATATTTAAGAAGTACTTAAAGAGTAGACTTAGATTGGAACAAAGTTAAAGATTAGCCAATGCTAATCGCCTTGAATGGAATTGATGTCAACGATAGGCTACCTGAGTTTTGCCTATGCAACTTAAGTGTAGTAGCTAGTTAAATTGGCCACTACACTTAATTGATATTCTATTTCTCTTGAGCGTTACGATGTGCAATCTTAACCTCAAGCCACTCCTCTATCTCAGTATCAACCCACCCAACAGACCTCGCTCCTAAGTCAATCTGCTTTGGAAATTTACCCTGAGATATCAGGTTATAGATTGTTGATCTAGATAATCCTGTTTTTTCGATTACTTCTTTTAGTCTCATGATGCGCATATTGAATTCCCCCCACTTTCGTAGAATCATATATAACTATATCCATCCACCCGACAGCCAAACCCAGTGTTTATCACATTTAGGTTTATATAGTTAAACTCTGAGCTGGCTCTATTAAATTTTGCTAATAGCCACTCTTCTATCTCAGTATTAACCCAACCAACCGAGCCTCCAAGTCAACTCACCGCAGATGAAATTAATGTGTGCTCTAGGTCGAGTGCGAGAATCATTACGCTACGCCTTAATTAGGTATTGAAGGCAAAATCGATAAAACGGTGCATCGTAATCTTTAAAATGCATAGCGTAGCTTTCTGTTTCACAGAAAATAAAAGAGCTGATGTTCGTGTAAATACCTTTATCTAAGTAGGTACGAATGGCATAGGTGTTTCTATGCTGAACAGGCAGGTTTTGTAAACCTGACACAAACAATAAATCACTATCCTCCTGCTGATTCAATATTAAGTCTGAAGTTGTCAATTCAAGCTCATAAATGCTTTGCTTCATAATTTTAAACTTATTCTTTAATGCAGCTTGAAAGCATTCTAACTCTAGTTCAGTGCCGGTTATTACTGTGTGGTTAAACAACCCTGAAATGAAATGAATAATTAACTTGTCAGCTTGATCGTCAAGCATTGCGATCCCCTTTACCGTGAATCAATCTTTTCTTCTTGGGTTGTTTCTCTTAAATAGGGGTGCCTTAGGTGCTGCTCATAAGGTAACAACCAGAAGCATGATTTATCGAGATTATTTTTGATCAATACGCGATTTAATGGGTGGTGTTCGTTTGACATATTTCGCATTAGACTGTTTAAATTTCGACTAAAACGAGTTCCTTTTAATGCCTGGCAAGAGAGGTTTTCAATAAGCGTTAAGCCGTTCTTGTTATAAATTTTGATATTGTCGCCTGGTAGATACAATCCTGAATGTACCGCGTCTTTATCCAGTCGAGTAATAACTGCGTCGATTTCAAGATCTACAGCCATGAGTTCATAATTCGCTATATTATTACTTTTTTCATCAATCTGACGATATTTCACTATAGCTAGTCGGTACTTCATAAGGTTAATGCTCCATTTACTAGATATGAGCCTAAGCACTCTTTACCGTATCCATGTTGATTACTGATAACGTGCGTCGACCCCATTTGAATATCAAAATTGGCATGGGTATGGCCAAATGCCCATACGTTAGGCTGGTATTTTTCGATTAAGTCATCAAATGAGGAATAAAAATAGGCGGACATTTCATCGATGGGATATTTCGGGTTTGCCACTTTAAGGGACGGGGCAAAATGCGTGATAACCACGGTATGCTTACATGATGTTGGCGTAGTCAGTGTTTGTTCTAACCATTTGTACTGCTGCTCTCCTAATTCAATACAGTCACCCGTTGTAAAAGTTTTATCGCCCATGCCTATTTGGTAAAAATCATTAATAGATTGGCCGACAATTTTACTTGCTGGTTGCTGCTTATCTTTGCCTAAACTCAGCATTCTCGGCCAGCCTGTGCAGCCTATAAAACGAATATTAAACAGCTCAACCGTATCGCATTGTAGAAAGTGAATTCGATCATAAGCGCTTAGTGATGCTTTGAGTGCAGCTTCCGCTTTCAGCATATCTTCGCTCCTGTAATACTCATGATTTCCGGTTATATAAATAACCTGCAAGTCTGCGTACTGATCAGTGAGCGTAACTAACAGACGCTCTATGCGAGTAATGTATGAAATATCACCGGCGAGAATTAATACATCTGGAACGGTACTTAGCATGCCAGTAGGCAGATCCTGTAACTCCAGATGAAGGTCGCTGTGTAGCCCAATTATCGTCATCTTTTATTTCTCTTAAGGTCGTGATGTATTGTCGCCGTATTGTCTGAATACTTGTTTTTATTCAGGTGTGTGTTTATTTGTCATGACTTTTTCCAGTCATAATCACAGTCAGATGAACCCCATTCTTTACCGACAGGGCCGCCTAATGCTCCTTGAAGGTTCCGGTGTTTGCACCAGGCAATAGATACTTCATCCATCGCCGCATTGGGAATATTCACTGTCAGCTGCTCAATACCGACGACATTGCGATCAATCACATATTGCTCTGGGTTATGTAATGTCAGAACTGCTTGAGACGATGACTCACTGAACGGGTTATGCTCTTCATAAAGGTAAATATCCGTCTCCTGATTGTAGATAATCACTTTGGGGTTAGATTCTAATTTGATGGCGGCTTTTGTGAGTTCTTTTTGCGAAATAAAATGCTGCACGACTTCGACAAGAACATCGGTTCCAAATGATTCAACGACCGCCTCTGCAATTTTTACCTCTTTTATACAAGAGGCATCAGATATTTCTGGCGTCCAAAAGTGATTAACAATATCAAAATAGGCATTGCCGCTTATTGCTGTGAGACCATAATCTCGACTTGAAATCACCCATCGCGCAGGGTTAGTTTGATCGGCTTCTTTTTCTTTAAAGAAAGCGACCAACTCTTCGTGATCTTGTGATTTTAGTGTTTCAATTAATGCCTGCCTCTCGTCATCCACGCTAAGCATTCCACCTATTGCAGAATTTAGCCAGGTTGCAAGATCTGCACAAACTCTGTCGTTTTCAGAAGGCTTAATCACCTCGGTTAATTTGTTGTTAGCGGCTGATTCAATTTGCTCATCAATTGGTAACTTCGGATCAGCGATGATGAGCCCATAAAGACCTTTAAAATGGTTTCCTTCTTCCTGAGCGTCTGCTTGACGTTGTAATACCCAATCCTGTGCGCCTTCTCTCGACTCAAACTGTAAGCGCTCTTCTAGATAAAAGATCTCAGGTATCGGAATGGATTGACCATTTTTTAAATAACAGATGATATTTGAAGACATTTCTGGTAGATATGCACGCTCAGACTGCAGTAGCTCAAGCGCTTCTCGAAATGTCGCAACTGGTTCAGAAAACCTATCGCGTAGATCAAAAGAGCGAAAGCATAGGATGTCCGGGTGTATGGATTCTGGAAATTTTATAAACTCCCCACTATCGATCTTTGTTTTAAAATACAGATGAATAGCAGCCCAGTCAGGAAATAACTCTGAGCGAAACTGAACCACTTCACCTTCAAAATTTTCTTGCCCTTTGCCGCTAACGTTATCATCAATTAGATAATGACCTTTGTTCAGATTTTTGTGTGGCGAAATAATGAGCTGATTGACTGCAGCAAAACCAAGATATTTTTCAACCCACAGACGTTTTTCGGTATAGCAAAGCGGATTTTTAACTGAAGGCGCGGTTAATATATATACCTCAAAATCAGGTTGCTCGCTTAACCATTCAAACGTCCGAATCGCATTAGGGAGCGGCGCTAAGTTTTGAAAAAACTCTG
>Ga0105348_1001189_pt1 | contig 17835 bp, 18 predicted proteins | sample EN8Hudsemesocosm_2_FD_83504 | JGI IMG/M metagenome (GOLD analysis project Ga0105348, IMG submission 83504) | Methane-oxidizing microbial communities from mesocosms in the Hudson Canyon - EN8C Hudson Canyon | ecosystem: Environmental > Aquatic > Marine > Cold seeps | place: Hudson Canyon... | reverse complement strand
GAGGAACAATGGAGCCCAACGCCACCAGCTCAATCACCATGCTCTGATCTCATCAACAAACTTAGCGATAGTCAATGTCAGCTGCTTTTTGAGACTGAAGGTCAAGTCGGCCGCATAGCACACTGGTGCATCATTGATGGCTTGATTCCCGCCGCAAAGGCACCACTCTTTTCAGACCTGTTACGCAACGAGGCCTTTGTCCTGACATCAGCAGAGGCATGTGAACTGCCCTATAAGCAAGTACCCTCCCTGTTCACTCAGCCCAGAGCCTTGGAGGGTTTTTCGGCTTTGATGGGACTCTATGGCACCACCACTTACCGCGAGTTGGATCCTACGCCGATTTTGGCTGTGGGCTTTACCCTGATGTTCGGCATGATGTTTGCCGATCTGGGACAGGGCCTGCTTCTTTTTCTACTCGGACTTTGGTTCAGCAGTAAAAAATTTTCCCCGCTAAGTCTACAAACCGGACGAAAGGTCGGCTGGTTGCTGATGCCGATCGGTTTGTCCGCCAGCTTTTTCGGAGCCATGTTCGGTAGTGTATTTGCCCATGAGGACTGGATTCCTGCCTTGTTATTTCACCCCATGGATAATGTCTTACTGTATTTTTCATTTAGCATGTTGATCGGCTTTACGTTGATCTGTGCCTGTATGGGTTTGGGTATGTTCAACGCCTGGCGCAGCAGACGACTCAAGGCAGTGCTATGGGATAATTTCGGCCCCCTTGGCCTGACCTTTTATCTGGCCCTTGTCATATTTGTGTTGGGCCATCTGCAACAATGGACCCTTGTCCAAGATCTGGGCCTTGCCATGATGGTCGCCAGCATGCTGACCATGGCAATCCATTATTATGTGACAATGAAAGAGGAAACATTGCCATTGCGACTCTTCGCCTCGCTTTTGGAAACCTATGATTTTGTCATGAAGTTTATTATGCAAACAATCTCTTTCGTGCGCATCGCCGCCTTCACCTTTGCCCATATCGCACTCTCCACAGCGCTTATGATCTGCGTGGAGCTGTTCGACGCACGTCCTTGGTTAGCCTGGTTCACGCTGATATTGGGTAACCTTGTCATCACCCTATTCGAAGGATTGCTAGTAAGCATTCAGGCGATACGTTTACACTTTTTCGAGTTATTCACTAAATTTGTTTCGGGAGAGGGAGTCGCCTTTAGCCCTCTTTCATTCTCTAGGGAGTTTTCGAATGAACACGCCAACCGCACCCTCTAAACGGATCTGGGCTCTGTGCACCGCCGCCGGCTCCTTTATTCTCATGTCAACGCTGCTTTATCTCTTTTTGCCAGAGGCGACCGCCCTTGAGCAAGATGTGGTGGGCGGTGGCAGAATTCCCGGTTGGGGTTATTACATAGCAGCAGCCCTCGCAACGGGCCTATCGAGCATCGGTGCCGGCATCGCTGTAAGCCAGGTCGGTGCAGCAGCGGTTGCCGCTATATCGGAAAAACCTGAACTGTTTGGCCGAGTGTTGATTATATTGGGTCTTGCTGAGGGAATCGCCATTTATGGCTTGATCATCTCATTTGTCATTATTGCGTCCATCTGAAGATGAAACTCTACACCAGGGGAACAACGCAAGAGCAGCTTCTTTTTTTATTGCTCGGCATCCAGACTGGGGATGATCTGGACGGTAAACTAGAACGTAAAGAGCGCTGCGGCCTGTTGCTGGGCAAAGATGAGCAACTGCCAGTGGAGTGGGGTCAGGGCTTGAAATTACAGCCTTACTTGAGACTGCCGGATACCGACCATCCGCTTCGGGAAACTGAGGAACTGGCGCGACTGCTGGCCCGCGCAATCGGCCAAGGGGAAATTCATCTATGAACGCAACCATAAATGCAACCAAGCTGGATCAATTACTCGCTGAGCTGAACCAAAAACGGCACTTGCGTCTGGAGGAAATCAAACAAAACTGCCAGACAAGAATTGAAAGCCTCGAACAGAAGATGAAAAAGGGGTTTGAAATCAAGACCAAAAAACGGCAACAGGATGAGTTCAGTCACTTACACCAACTGGAAAACAGAGCAATACGAGAAACTCGAGTTCAGCAACAACAAACGCTCTGGAACTGTCAAATGGCCTGCATAGAGCAAACTCTCTGTGAGGCCCGGCGTTCACTCAGCCAACAGCCCCTGGATAAGCAATCACTGCTAAATTGGATTGAAGAGGCACGCAAGCGCTTAGGGCAACCCAAAAAACTGTTGCTCAAAGTCAAACCTCAATGGGCTGAACAGATTGAAACCATCGAGATTCCCTTAACGACAACTGAAATGCTTGGTGGCGCCGTGTTGCTCGATGCAGAAAAGCAGATTGAATTGGACGGGTCTTGGGATCAGCGCTTGGAAGCCTTGATGCCACAATTGTGGCAGAGGTGGTATCGTAATGTCAGCTCAAATAATCAGGATTAATGGCCCGGTGGTCAGCTGTGATCACCCGGAAGTGTTTACCATGGGTGAACGAGTCGCCGTTGGCAATGTAGCCCTGGTCGGTGAAGTAATTCGATTGACTACCAACCAGTGCAATATACAGGTCTATGAAGACACCACCAATTTGCGCATCGGTGAGCCGGTTGCATCCACTGGCTCTCCCCTGATCGTGGAACTGGGACCAGGATTACTGACCACCATCTACGATGGCATCCAGCGACCACTGACAGCCATCAAGGACCAGTCCGGCGCTTTTATCGAGCGGGGTGCCCAGGCCGCCGCCCTGAGTCGCCACCAGAAATGGACTTTTGAACCCCGGCAGAAAATTGGCACCAGGCTCTGCAGTGGCGCAATTCTCGGTGTGGTGCAGGAAACCAGCGCGATTCGCCACAAGATATTGCTCCCCCCCTCGGTGGAGGGCGTTCTGACTCATATCGTCGACAAGGGCGAATACACCCTGGAGGATCCAATTGCCCGCATAGACAAACCCGATGGTCAGGAGCAAAATATTTATCTCTATCACCGGTGGCCAGTGCGCACCAAGCGTCCTGTACAGAAACGAATGATAGCAGATATACCTCTGATCACCGGCCAGCGTATCATCGACACCCTATTTCCAATTACCAAGGGTGGCGCAGCAGCTATGCCAGGGGGGTTTGGTACCGGTAAAACCGTAACCCAACACAATCTGGCCAAGTGGTGCGATGCTGATGTGATCGTCTATATTGGCTGCGGGGAACGAGGCAATGAGATGACCGGCGTATTAAGTGATTTTCCCCAGCTCGTAGATCCAAGAACCGGTCACCCATTGATTGAACGAACAGTGATGATCGCAAACACCTCTAACATGCCGGTAGCGGCCAGGGAGGCCTCGATCTACACCGGTATCACCATCGCGGAGTATTTCCGGGACCAGGGATTGGACGTGGCCCTGTTGGCCGATTCAACCTCCCGCTGGGCGGAGGCTCTGCGAGAGATATCAGGTCGGCTCGAAGAAATGCCCGCTGAAGACGGATTTCCCGCTTACCTGCCTACGCGCACGGCGGAGTTCTATGAACGGGCCGGCAAAGTGCGGACGCTGAGTAACGACATAGGCTCTGTAACCTCCATAGGCGCCGTTTCTCCTCCCGGCGGAGACTTCTCAGAGCCTGTCACCCTGCATACCCAGCGTTTTGTCAGGGCTTTTTGGGTGCTGGATAAAACATTGGCCAGTGCGCGCTTCTTTCCCGCCATCCATCCACTGGATTCATACTCAGAGTATAGCGCTGAGCTAGGTCATTGGTGGGGTGAGATCTCTCCACAATGGCAACAGGACAGAGACAAACTGCTTACCCTATTGATGGAGGCCGATAAATTAAAAGGCATCATTCGCATCATGGGTGAAGAGGGATTATCCGACCATCAAAGAAAGATGTTGCTGGCGGATCGGGTAATCAAGGAGGGATTTCTGCAGCAATCTGCCTTCAGCCCAAAAGACCGCCACGCTTCGCCACAAAAACAAGCCTTGATGCTAAACGTGATCATACAGCAGATCCGCATCATGCTCGAAGATGACTGCCCTGCTGAGGAGGTGGTGGATAAGTTCAAACTGGATGATCTGATTCGGCTGAAGGATGAAGTCGGCTCGGATGAGACGGACAAAATTCTAGCCTGGCAAGAAATGTCATGAAAGACCCCATTATTTACACCCAACTGGAGAGTATCGAAGGCCCCCTGATAACCATGATGGCTGAGCTGACCGATATCGGTTTTGGTGAAGCCATTGAACTGGTTGATAGGCAGGGCCGTTCTCGGCGCGGGCGTGTTGTTCTCCTGGAGGGCGACAAAGTCACTATCGAGGTCTTTCAAGGCACTGCCGGTTTGGGCAAAGAGCATGTACGGACCCGTTTTTTAGGGCAGCCGATCACATTGAATCTGGATCAGTCCATTATCGGTCGCCGCCTCAATGGCATGGGCGAGCCCATCGACGGTGGTCCACCCTTGTCGGGGGTAGCCCGAGATATAAACGGCAATGTCATCAACCCGACAGCCCGTGCTTACCCCCAGGAATTCATTCAGACCGGCATCTCCGGCATCGATGTGATGAACGCTTTAGTCCGGGGACAGAAGCTGCCGATTTTCTCCTCCTCGGGTCTGCCCCACGACCTGCTGGCCATTCAGATTGCCCAACAAGCCAAGATTCGTCCCGATCTCAGTAAACTGTCAGATACTAAGAGCACCAACCAAGAAGAGCTGGTTGTTGTGTTTGCTGCTATAGGCGTAAAACATGAGGTTGCGGTACGCTTTGCCGAGGAAATCTCAGGACGTACTGTTACTTTCCTCAATCTGGCAGACGATCCGGTGATGGGGCGCCTGTTGACGCCTAGGGTGGCCCTGACCGCAGCCGAGTACTTGGCTTTTGATCTGGGGCTGCACGTGCTGGTCATTCTTACCGACATGACTGTTTACGGCGAAGCCTTGCGAGAAGTGGCCTCAGCACGAGGCGATGTACCCTCACGCAAAGGTTATCCGGGTTATCTATACAGCGATCTGGCCTCGCTCTTTGAACGGGCTGGACAGATAAAAGGAAAAAAGGGATCCATTACCCAGATTCCGATCCTCACCATGCCCAATAATGACATCACCCACCCGATCCCTGATCTTACCGGCTATATCACCGAGGGACAAATTGTACTGTCCCAGGATATCAATCGTCAGAGCATCTACCCACCTTTGGATTTGTTACCCTCCCTGTCTCGATTAATGGGAGACGGTGTCGGCGAGGGCTTAACGAGCGGTGATCATCTTCCCTTGATGGAGCAACTATATGCTGCCTATGCCCGAACCAAAGAAGTGCGCATGATGAGCCGCATTATGGGTGAGGAGGATTTATCGGAAATTGACAAGCGTTACCTTAAGTTTGGCCAGAAACTAGAAGGTGATTTTATCAGCCAGGACCGTAGTGAAGATCGCAGTATTGAACAAAGCCTTGAAATCGGCTGGCACTGCCTCGCCTGCCTTCCCATAAAAGAGATGACGCGCTTAAGCAAGGAGCAGATAAAAAGCCATCAAGCACTGTGGTTAAAAGATCAAGGGGGGCAAAAAGGTCAAGAGGGGAAAGAGCAGCAAAAGTGCACAGATGGGGAGTCTGACTGATGCAAGCCCGCCACAACCTTCCCGCAACTAAAGCCGAACTGGTGCGCCTGAGACAGGAGATAGCTGTTTCTCAAGAGGGTCTGGAGCTGCTGGAGCACAAGCGCGACATACTAATGGGCGAAGGACTCCAACTACTGAAAACAGCAAAGCAATTACGCTTGCAGGTGACCCAACGCTGGGGGCACATTGAAAAAAACTGGCAGGATGCTGTTGAGCATCAAAACCCTGCCTCCCTAAAGAAACTCGCCGAAGGCCTGCCGGTGATGCCCCCCCTTGAAGGCGGCATGCAGCGTTGGATGTCCGTAAAAATGGCGAATTTCTCCTGCAAGGTGCCCAGGCTGGGCTTGCTTGGCGCCGTCAGCGAGCTTGACCTGCGCCCCGAACAAGTCCGCGGGGCCTTGGCTCAGTTGCTTCCCGAACTGGTCGAACTCATGAATACAGAGACTAACATTCGTCGGATTGCCATTGCCTTGAAGCAGTGCCACCGTCAGGTTAACGCGCTGACTCAAGTAGTGATCCCTGAGCTTGAACAAGAAAAGGTGCGCATCGAACAGCGCCTGGAAGAGAAGGAACGTGAGGCAATCTTTCAAGTCAAACTGCTGAAGGCGAGAATGTTATGAAGCAAAAGGAACTGGAGCAGTTTGTTGAGGTACTGGCAAAGGCAGAACACCAAGCAGCTGAAGATATTTCTCAAGCACATGCTCAGGCAGAGCACCGTGTAAGTGAGCGGAGCCTGCAGCTGGACGAAGAATACCGGCTGCAGCTTGAGGCCTTAGAGCAACAGTTCGAGCAGGAAAAGCGCGAGCTTTTGCAGAATATTAAAAACCAACAACAACAGATTGAGTCGGATACAGCTTTGGCGATTGAAAGCCTGCAAAAGAGCCACAAGGCAGCACAGGATGAACTAGTGGCGTGGTTGGTCAACAAGGTCATGGCGCGATGAAAGCCGCCTTGTGGACCAAACTCAAGTGTGCCGGCCCTTTGCTGGACTTTGAAGGCGAGCTGCAGCGCTTTCTTTATTGGCTGCCTCCTTCAATTCACCCCCTGATTGTAATATTTCGCAGCTGGCAACAACGCTTCCATCAGGCAAGCAGTGCGGCTGAACGACTCATACTTGAGCAGCAAGCTGTCGGAGAACTGCTTAAACATCCAATCAATGGCCCTGAAAAATTCCTGCTTGTTGGATTTTTGAAACATCTTGAGTCGGCACTCAAAGCCAGTAATGAAGCTCGCAGGGCGGCACTTGAAGGCGAGACTATCGACGCCAGTATGGACGACAGACTGATGGAAGAGATATTAGACTGGCTGAACCAATATCGCCACAGTCAACAGCGCGAAATCGCATATTGGCTGTCACGAATGATGGAGGCCTGGCGCCTTGAAAGGAAAGGTTTGGACTAAACGATTGCGCCACAAACATTAGCAAAATAATTTTGCGATGATCCAACAACGGATACTAGGTTAAATGCCTTTGCCGCACAAAATACTTCTCAGCCTCAACAAGAAACAAGACTGAAGAGGAGACGACCAAAATTCGCAGCCATATACTGAAATCAATTGCCATTGTACCAAACAAAGACTGCATAGGCGCTAGATAGGTGAAACCAAGCTGGAACAGGAGAAGAAGGCCGATTGCGATAAGCACATAACGGTTGCCAGTTAATCCGGCCCAGTTAAATACCGAGGCCGTAATATAACGCGAATTGAACAAATAAAATATCTCGTACATAACCAGGGTATTCACAGCGACCGTTCGTGCCTGTTCGATACTGACGCCCTGCTCTATTTCCCACAGAAAAAGCCCAAAAGTGCCGGTCATCAGAATAATTGAAACAAAGACAATTCGCCAAAGAAGGTAAGGGGTCAGAATAGGCTCTTGAACATTACGTGGTGGGCGTTGCATCACATCTTGCTCTGGTGGTTCAAATGCCAACGACAAGGCGAGTGTAACAGCCGTGATCATATTCACCCATAGAATCTGAACCGGTGTTAACGGCAGCTGACTAAAACCAAACACGATGGCAGCAAGAATAATTAGTGCCTCACCTCCATTCGTCGGCAAAATAAAGATGATGGCTTTTTTAAGGTTGTCATAGACGGTGCGACCCTCTTCCACCGCATGTGTGATCGAGGCGAAATTATCATCGGCCAAAACCATTTCAGCGGCTTCCTTAGCTGCTTCTGTGCCATTTTGTCCCATAGCTATACCGACATCGGCACGTTTCAAAGCTGGCGCATCGTTTACCCCATCTCCCGTCATGGCGACAACCAGTTTCTGCTCTTGTAACAGTCGCACCAGGAGTAGCTTATGCTCAGGGCTGACTCGCGCATACACATCAATATTTTGTACACGTTGTCGCAACGCATCCTCACTCATTTGTTCAAGTTCCTGCCCGGTGAGTACCTCTTCAACATTTGCAAGCCTGAGTTGACGGGCAATGGCCAGAGCGGTTGCGCCGTGATCTCCGGTGATCATCTTCACCCGTATGCCCGCTTTTTCGCAGACGCGAACTGCCTCGATCGCCTCCTCGCGGGGGGGGTCGATCAAGCCAAACAGACCTAGCATTATCAGTTCATTTTCGACATCGCTGAAGCAAAGTTCGATGTGATCATTTGTGGTGGGTTTGACCGCAATGGCCAGTACTCGCTGACCTCGTTGTGCCATTTCCTCAATACGCGTCAGCCAATACGCCGTATCAACGGGCTGATCGCCATCTAGCGTTCGCTGATACGCACACATTTCCAATACCCGTTCAGGAGCACCTTTGAGAAAAATGAATGCCTCACAGGTATGGCTATGATGGAGTGTCGCCATAAAACGATGTTCAGCTTCAAATGGAATGAGATCAGTACGCGGAGTTTGTTTTACTTCTGTCTCAATATCCAGACTTGCCTTGATGCCTGCTACCAGCAACGCACCTTCCATCGGATCTCCATGAACAAACCACTCATTATTAGCTTGCTCTATTGAGGCATCATTACAGAGTACGGCCGCTCGGAGTATCTCCAGCAGCAGAGGGCGCTCTTCCGGCATCACATCTCGTTTATTCAGTGATATCGCGCCATGAGGGTCATAGCCCGTGCCACCCAGCTCAAAATAATTATTGAAGGAAGCAATCATCCGCACCGTCATTTCATTGCGGGTCAAAGTGCCGGTTTTATCGGAACAAATGACGGTCACGGCGCCGAGGGTATCAACTGCTGCTAGTTTGCGGATAATGGCATTACGCTGGGCCATACGCTGCACACCAATGGCTAGTGTAATTGTCATAATTGCAGGCAAGCCTTCAGGAATTGCCGCCACGGCAAGACTTACCGCAGCAAGAAACATTTCACTTATGGCGTACTCACGAAGAAATACACCGAAGGTGAAGGTGGCCACCGCGATCACCATGATGGCCCCAGTCAGCCAACGACCAAACTGTTCTATTTGACGTAACAAAGGCGTCGTCACTGATTCCACGGTAGCTACCAAGGTGCTGATGTGACCGAGCTCCGTTTTCGCCCCCGTAGCCACTACCACCCCCGTAGCCAGCCCATGGGTAACCAGAGTACCCGAGAATGCCATACAGCGGCGATCACCGATAACCGTGTCCAGCTGAACCGGATCTGTGTTCTTTTCAACAGCTATAGACTCGCCCGTCAGTGCCGACTCCTGAATTTGGAGTCCTTTGACTCGAAACAACCTTAGATCCGCAGGTACCTTATCGCCTGATTGCAACAGAACAATATCGCCGGGCACCAGCTCTTCCGCTTCAACCGTTATTTGTCGGCCGTCACGCATCACCTCCGCATTTGGAGAAAGCATCTGCCGTATTGCTTTTAACGCATCTTCAGCCTTACCTTCCTGTACGAATCCGATCACGGCGTTGATCACCACCACGCCCAGAATTACACCAGTATCGACCCAGTGCCCCAATATGGCGGTAACGGTACCCGCAGCGATCAGCACATAGATCAGTACATTATGAAATTGAGTTAAAAATCGAACCAGCGGACCACGCGTCTTCTGTTCGGGAAGCCTATTAGGTCCATATTTGGCAAGTCTGTTTGAGATCTCTTCTTTAGGAAGGCCGTCTTCAGTGGTCGCGAGAGTTTTCAGGGTTTTTTTGACACTTTCGATATGCCAGCTTTCCGGCGTTGAGCACGGCGCATTTGGCTGAGCCTTTCGTTTTCTACATATTTTAAGCGAGTGATGTAAGACCACAATCACAACAATCAAGGTAATCAGTACGACCAGGAATCCAGTAGTCACAATAACAAGCCTCCAGATAAATATATTACTCATTTACCTAACACTTAAATATAACGCTCTTATAGGTACTCGTAAATGCGAATATTATTGTGTTAATACTCGAATATATCGATCATTATAACGGCATATATGAGCAACGTGAATCAATGTTTATCAGGACTATCAATGTGTATCGCTTTCGCAAAAAGGACTCAATGAATAAAACTAAGAAATAAGTAGACACCAAGAATGACCGCTACCCACATCACCATACTACCTACTGGGTAAGTGCGTGAAAGCAAGGCACTAATACCCTCATTTCTCTGAGCAAGAAAAGCTAAAAAAAGGTCGAACTTTACTAAAAAGGCCAGACGTAAAGCCCTGTCTGTCTTCCATATAAAAGAAAATATTTTTTGCAATACGTTTGGCGCAACACGACGATAAATCCAATCAACGTCCAAATTAGTTGAACATAATTCGGGCGGGTACTTTCCCGACAGATTAAGCCAGACAAATGCTAGTGCGGAGAAAAACAGCAACTGAGTCTGTGCCAATACATGGGAAGCATCATATGGATTGTAACCCGTGTCGTAGGGCAACAAAGAATAAAGAGCTGCGGGATAGATGCCAATTGCTACACACAGGCTTGCTGCAATCAACATCGCAAATAGCATATTAATGGGGGGATCACTTACCCGAATCCCTGAGTCATGAGCAAAGAAGGCAAAATAAGGAATTTTAATGCCTGCATGATGAAAAACGCCTGCAGAAGCAAACAGCAACATAAGCCATATCCAGTCAAACCCATTTTCAAGGGCCGCACTCATCACCATTGATTTGCTGACAAAACCACTAAACAATGGAAAGGCTGAAATGGAGGCAGCTCCCACAATGCATAGTACAGTTGTTTTGGGCATGGTTTTGTATAACCCCCCCAAGTCAGAGCCATTAATGCGCCCTGTCATATGAAGCACCGCCCCCATTGACATAAACAGCAAACCTTTAAAGATGACATCATTAAAGGCGTGTGAAACTGCGCCATTTATGGCAAGTGCCGTACCAATACCGACCCCAACTACCATAAACCCCACCTGATTAATGAGGCTATAGGCCAGTACCCGGCGCAGATCATTTTCAATTACCGCAAAAAAGATCGGGAAACAGGTCATTGCTGCACCAATATAAACCAACAGCTCTGTTCCAGGATAGCCACGAGCTAATGCATAAACAGCCACTTTGGTAGTAAATGCGCTGAGAAAAACAGTACCGGTCACGGTGGCTTCGGGGTAAGCGTCAGTAAGCCAGTTGTGCGCCATGGGAAAGGCGCACTTAATACCAAAAGCAATAAAGATCAGCCATCCGGAAACACCATCCAAACCAATATAGCCAAATTCTAAGGTGCTGTTTTCAGCAGCGTAAAACAATGCTCCAACCAAAAGAATGACACCTGACAGCACCTGAATGATGAGGTAGCGCATCCCCGCAACATAGGAACGCCGGGTTCTTCGTGCCCAGATAAGAAATACTGAAGTAAACGCTAAAAACTCCCAGAAAACAAACAGCGTTAACAAGTCGCCGGCAAATACGGCTCCCAAGCCACTTCCTGCATACATCATAGCTGCCACTTGTTGTAAGGTGTCTCGAATATGCAGCGAATAAATAATGGCAATCAACGCGGCAATATGAAAAACATAACCAAACATAAGACTCAATTTGTCAGCACGGTAAGGTGTAAGCTGATAATTAAGAAAATCAAATTGTACATGGACACCTTCAGGTACCAAGCCAAGGTGTAAGGCACTAATAATGGGGATAGCCACCATGATCATGTTACGCAACGTTCCACGAGTAACCGCGGCAAGTAGTGCTCCGATAAAAAAGGGTGCGAATGGAGGGATTTCAAGCATCCACATTGTGATTCCCTACATTATTTGCATTATTATTTTTGGAATATTTACCCTTGTGCTGCTCATGAATATCCTCTTTTCCTTCACTGTCCCTACTTTCAGACTCCTGCCCTTCAAAATCATAGTAATTTTCCGCTCGCATGAGGAAAGTACGCATCCAAGTTGCAACGCGTACTAAAACGACGCAGCCAACAAAACCATAAATTGGGTAGAAACCCCATAGGTTTTCCCATTGATGTATGACATGACGATGGATCACAAAGTCCAGAACAAACAGCAAGGCACAACCCCCATAAAGGAAATGCAACAGTCGCTTTACATTTTTAGGGTGTTCAAAAAGATGCTTTTTCTCATTTCCCATAAACGCCCCCCGAAGTATCCAGAATAGCCTTCGACAATTCATATAAAGGTTGTGGATAGATAAACAGGATTACGCAAGCTAAGGTCGTGATGCTCAATGCAATTAAAGACAGTAGTGGCGCTTCCTTTATTTTTACTTCAGTTAAAGATCGTGCCTCACCATCTCCATTATCAGCTTTCTTATCAGGCGTAGACTTGGGAAAAAATGCATAAAAAGGTATCGGCAATAAATAGGCAATATTGAGTAAAGAACTGACCATCAGTACTATCATCAGAGTCCATTGACCGGCTTCCATGGTACCCATTAACAAGAACCACTTACTCCAGGTTCCCCCTGCGGGGGGCACGCCTATGATACTGAGGCTGGCAATAAAAAATGCAGCCATGGTGATAGGCATCTGACGCCCTAAGCCACGCATTTCACTAATTTTTGTTTTATGCGCCGCGACTAAAATTGCCCCAGCGCAGAAAAATAACGTAATTTTACCGAAGGCATGCATCGCAATATGCATCGAACTACCAATTACACCAGATGGCGTTGCTAGCAGTGCGCCAATAGTGACATAGCCTAGTTGGCTTATTGTGGAGTATGCCAGTCTTGCTTTTAAGTTGTCTTGCCGGATTGCAATGAATGACGCCAGCAATACGGATACTCCTGCCAAATAAAGCAGAAATTGGGTGCTTGGCAGTAGCGACAACAAATCAAGACCAAAAATAAACACACACACTTTTAGTACGGTGAAAACACCTGCTTTTACCACAGCGACGGCATGTAAAAGAGCGCTTACAGGTGTGGGTGCGACCATTGCTGCAGGTAACCAGCGATGAAAGGGCATAATAGCCGCTTTGCCAATGCCTAAAATAAACAATACGAGGATAGCGCCCGCAAGTGTTGTATCTATGTTAGGGTCAAAAATCCCCTTAGGTTTGAAGTCCAGGCTTCCAGCGACAAACCAAGTACTAACAATGGCTAATAAGAAAAATACAATTGATGTGCTTAGTAAAATCCCGAGATAAATTCGGCCTCCCCTTTTTGCTTTCTCGGTTCCCGTGTGTGTGACCAAAGGATAGGTGGTTAAGGTCAATACCTCATAAAAAATAAACAGCGTAAACAGGTTAGCTGCAAAGGCGATTCCCATCACGGCACTGATGGCGATGGCAAAGCAAGCGTAAAAGCGCGTTTGGTTTCCCTCTTGATGGCTGCGCATATAACCAATAGCGTAAAGGGAGGTAATCAGCCATAGAAAACTGGCAATTAAGGCGAAAAGCATGCCCAGAGGTTCAATCGTAAAGTTCACCTGTAAACCCGGTAAAAGCTCCCACCAAAACACACTGATCTCTTCTCCTCTAGCGAGTTCTTGGTATAGGTTAATCACACAATAGAGAAGCATTAAACAAGTACTTATTGTGATGGCCTCACGCAAGTTGGGTTTGCGTCCCATCGCCACAATAGCAAGAGTCGCTATTAATGGTAATATAATGCACAGCTGTAGCATCACCTCCAAAGAAATATTCATGGACTCACGCCGAACAAACTTTGAGCCGCTGCCTGTGCTACCTGAACGCTAAGGCGGGTATCAATGCCGAAATATATATTGGCCAAAACAAGAATCCAAATGGGGGTCAAAAAAGACATCGGTGCCTCTTTGATTGATTCTCTTCCTGCTAGGGATGGTTTAAAATAGGCCATTTCAATAATTCGCCATACATAAACGATGGCTAGTAATGAGCCCAATAGAATAAGCAAAGCAACGTGCCACCACCCCTTTTCAATCAAGGCCATCAACAGATACCACTTGCTTACAAAACCAACTGTTAAAGGCACTCCGATTAAACTTAAACCACCAATCACAATCGCCGCCATGGTAAAGGGCATCTGGCGTCCCAAGCCTTGAAACTGACTAAGTTGCACACTGCCAATTCGATACATCACGGCACCTAAGGCTAAAAAAAGAGCACCTTTCATTAAAGCATGATTAAACACATGTAATAACGTTGCAGTTAAACCGCTCACGGTACTGATACTAAACCCTACTATTATGTAACCAATCTGAGCGATGCTTGAGTAAGCAAATAGATGTTTAACATTTTTCTGGTAGATCGCAGTAGTCGAAGCAACAAAAACGCCCAACAACCCAAGTACCATGAACAGTATCTGTAAAGGTAAAGTGGTAAACGAAAAAGACAAGCCAAATACCGAAAAAGTAAAGCGAATGAGTAAGTAAATAGTGACTTTAGTTGCCGTAGCCGCAAAAATTGAAGTTACGATAGAAGGTGCGTAAGCGTAAGCATTCGGCAACCATAGGTGGAGTGGAAACAACGCTAATTTTAAACAGATCCCTACAATAACAAAGGTAAAAGCAGCAAAAACAGTTCGTGTTTGTGATAATTCTGGCAAGCGTTCGGAAAGATCCGCCATATTCAGCGTGCCGGTCATTTGGTACATCATACCTATACCGATCAGAATAAACGTGGCACCGATAGTCCCCATAATCAAATATTGAAAGGAAGCCCAGAGAGCACGTCTGTCATTTCCCAAGGCAATTAAGGCATAAGCGGAAAGCGATGAAATCTCTAAAAAAACAAAAACATTAAAGGCATCCCCTGTCGCAATTATTCCTAACATCCCGGTTAGGAATAGCAAGTATAAAACATAAAAAAGGGTCTGTTTGTCTTCGGAAATTTCTTTTTCTATACTGACTTGAGCCGCGAGCAATATCACTGTACTGATAGCTGAAATAATTAATAGCAGGTAAGCACTGAGTTTGTCGATACGGTACTCAATTCCCCAAGGCGCTTCCCACCCTCCCAGCTCATAAATTACAGTGCCTGAAACCATCACCTGTTGTAGTAATAAAATACTGATCAGGAACGTGCAAGTACTCACTAATAACGAAAATAACCAAACAAGACGTGGTCGTCTTAGCATCAAGCACAATGGAGCTGCCAACAGTGGTACAATCACTTGTAAAACGGGCAGATGTGCTAACACGTTTTATTTTCCTTATTCAGACTGTTCTGGTCTCGATTGTACTGGGTTTGAATTACTTCTTCTTCGATGCTCCCATAGGCTTCTTTAATGCGTACAACCAGCGCAAGACCCAAGGCCGTGGTAGCAATACCGACCACAATGGCTGTAAGAATTAAAACATGAGGTAAAGGGTTCGAGTATAGATTGACATCATCAGCCAAAATAGGCGCGGTACCGCCATCAACCTTGGCCATACTAATATAAAAGATAAAAACCGATGTTTGGAAAATAGTTAGGCCGACCATTTTTTTAATCAGGTTGCCATGAGCAATAACGATGTAAAAACCTATCATCATCAGCACTACCACAATCCAATAGTTATAGAGCCCCATGATGATCATCATGATCCTCCTCATCATTTAATATTGTTTTGTCTTTCACCTCCTTCTTATTTTGTTGGTTATGCTTATAGTCTTTACGACCGGCAAAGTTGAAAAATATGATCACCATAACCGATGCAACGGTGCAGCCTACCCCTAATTCGATCAGCAAGATTCCCAAATGCTGGCCGGCAATGGGCTCATCTAAGAGCACATTGTACTCAAGGAAATTCCCACCGTTCAGCAGAGAAGCAACACCTACACAGCCATACAACAAAACACCAAGAGCGGCAATTAACCGGATAAAAGTATGATTAATAACTCGGCGTGCAGTGCTTAAGCCAAACAGCATTGCATACAGGATGATTGCTGCCGCAAAGATAACACCTGCCTGAAAACCTCCACCGGGACCGTAATCGCCATGAAATTGGACATAGAGTGCAAATAACAAAATAAAAGGAATCAGCATTTTGGTGACAATGCGCAAAATCAGGTGCTGTTCATGCATCGACTCATTGAGAGACTCAATTTCTACATCATTCTCGGGGCGACGTACCACAGATAAAAGTGCCAACACTCCAATACCGGCGGTAAAGATGACAACTACCTCTCCAAAAGTATCGAAGGCTCTATAGCTTGCAAGTACTGAGGTAACGATATTGATCACCCCGACTTCTTGCAGGGAAGCATTAATATAGCGAGGGGCAACATTTTCATGAATGGGTGCATCAGCAGTTCCAAAATAGGGCATATCTAAAGTACCGTAGATTAGCAGGCCACCTGTAATGATTACCACGACAAATGCCAATAGAGGTTTATGTCGCGTAGAATGCTCGGAGCGTCCTGTCATGGATACCGCCACCAACATAAGTAAGGTGGAAATGCCGGCACCCACAGATGCTTCTGTAAACGCCACATCCACTGCATCCATAGCAACAAAGAAACTGGCGGAAAGCAGGCCATAAATACCGGTTAACATCACCACCGTTAGCAAGTCTTTCATTCGCACAATGGCTATGGCAATACCCACAAGGAAAGCCAATAAAACGATGTCAATTAGCGCTTCGATGATTCAGTCCCCCACCCGATTATTGCCCTCTTTTTTGTCAATAGTTTTGCTATTAGACTCATTGTTATTTATAAGGGGCTCAAGTCCACTATGGAATGCAGCTTTAGCTAATGCATGACTTGCGCTTGGATTAATAAATAGTGTCATCAGGAAGATCATTAACAGTTTAACAACGACAAGACTTTCCTGACTCTGAAGCATTAATCCAGTTAAAACCATACCTGCAGCTAATGTATCAGTTACCCCAACGGCGTGCATACGTGTATAAAAGTCAGGAAACCGTACGATTCCCACGCCGCCAGAGATGCAAAAAAAGCTCCCTGTCAATAAGCACAATACACCAGATATCTCGATGACGGCATTAATATAGAGTGGCATTAGAACTCCTTCACCTTGGACGCTTTATTTTGCGGTTTCTGTTTCAACTCAAAACTATCTGAATAGCGCAACACACCAATCACGCTAATAAAATTGATAAGCGCATACACGATGGCAATATCCAAAAACTCAGGTCGTCCCATGACAAAGCCTAATAAAGAAATCAGCAGTACTGTTTTGGTGCCAAACATATTAACCGCCAAAATACGGTCATAGAGTGTGGGCCCTTTGATTCCTCGAATCATTGCCAAGATCATGACAACAAGGATGGCCAATGTAGCTGCGATTAACATTAGCTTTCCAGCTGGCAGACACGGCGATCCATTTCACCAATTTTTAATACTTGAATATTTTCCTGCAATAAAGCGTGAACCATCACTTTATCTCCAACTAAGTCCACAGTCACAGTGCCAGGCGTTATCGTAATCGAGTTTGCATAAATAACTTTTCCAAGGTCGGTTTTTTGACTTGCCCTAATAGTTGTTAAGGTGGGCGATATTGAGTTATTCCCTAGCCATATGTGTTTTACTACAGCAATATTAGCGAGTATTAGCTCCTTGAGAAGCCAAACAAAATAACCGGGAAGTTTCATCGAAAGATGTACTGGCTGAGATTCGTAATCGACTACATCCATTCGGTGTGAGATGTACAAAACAAATGCGATGGATACAGCGCCAAGCGACAACATCAAAACAGAGTTATGACCTGAGTTGAGTAACCAGAAGGCCGATAGGGTCAGAAATAAACTAATTATATATTTCATTAGAACTCCGTTTTAAGGATTAGTACCAACCACGAATATAATTCTCATAATCCGCTATTTCATGATCCTGTTCATCAATGATGCACTTAACCACATCACCCATGCTAACTAGGCCTATCAACTTTCCGTCATCGATCACAGGAAGGTGGCGAAAACGTCTTTCTGTCATTAAGGCCATACATTCATGCGCTCCCCTTTTTTTG
>Ga0105348_1001183_pt1 | contig 17945 bp, 17 predicted proteins | sample EN8Hudsemesocosm_2_FD_83504 | JGI IMG/M metagenome (GOLD analysis project Ga0105348, IMG submission 83504) | Methane-oxidizing microbial communities from mesocosms in the Hudson Canyon - EN8C Hudson Canyon | ecosystem: Environmental > Aquatic > Marine > Cold seeps | place: Hudson Canyon... | reverse complement strand
TCGAGAGTGCTGCTAACGGTGATTATACTGTAGATGTAAAAGCCGTTTTAACAGAAGCTTGGCAGCAAACGTTAAAATCTAGAATATCGATCAACCTCGGTATTTTCTTTGTTTTAATTTTTGGCATGATGGTGTCTTATATTGCGAGTGACTTCTTTGGTGGTATTGAGCAGGTTTTTAAAGAAGCTCAAGAAGGCAATGGTCAAGCACTACAGATGATTAACATTATTGTGACTATTGCTGTGTGGCCATTTATTGCGGGTGTTGAAATGATGGGCGTTTACCATGCGATAAATAAGCCGACCCAAGCAAATATGGTGTTTTCTTTTTTAAGTCGAGGTAGTTGGGTTGCGCTAACTGCACTATTAACATCAGTATTGATTAGCATAGGTTTTGAATTATTGATCATTCCGGGTATATTATTAGCGGTGATGTTATCGTTAACGGTGCCTCTGGTTGTTGAGAAAAAGCTCTCGCCTGTTCAGGCTATTGTATTATCAATTAAAGCGTTACGTTTTAAAATTGTGGCTTTGTTAAGTATCTTCATCATTTTATTTATGTCACTTATTTTCCTTATTTTCCCTATGGCCTTGTTAATGACCTCGAGTTTAGCGCCTTTGGCCATTATGGTTTTTTTGTACGGTTTATCTTATCTCGCGCCTTGGTATTACAACGTAAAAGGTGTCTTATACCGAGATATTTTTGGTATTTATGTTGATGAGCATGAAAAAAATAGCACACTAACTAAATCGTCAAGCAACGATTCTGAGCACAATGGCTCAGATGATACTTTTTCTGCTTAATTTTATCATAAATAAGGATTTTTTATGAAACCAAATTTGTTTCTTAGATTGGTATTATGTACGGCGCTAATTATTGCTGTACTGGCACCTTTTACCTTTTTGGCGCCTAAACCTTTAGTCGTTGCTTCAGCACCGGTTAAAGCAGAAGTTGTTGTAGAAGCGGAAGTGCTGCCTCCGGTTGTTGAAGAGGTTAAAGTTGTTGAGCAACCATTACATCAAGTAGAGTTGCCAGACTTTGCTGCGATATACGATATTCCTACTAAAAAGCGTATGTTTTTTGAATATATCAGGCCCGCAGTCGATGCTAAAAACAGCGAATTAGCACAACAACGCGCTCAACTAGAGTTTTGGCATGAACAAGTATCACTAGGACTTGGGTTAACAGAAGCAGAGCAAATATCTTTACAGCCATTCATTAAGGCTTATCGAATCAATCAAAATAACTCCACGTTGCAACAGCTTAATGATTTATTGATGCGTGTTGATATTATTCCAACATCACTGGTTCTGGTTCAAGCAGCCAATGAATCTGCCTGGGGCACCTCTCGTTTTGCCAAAATTGGTTTAAACTTCTTTGGTATATGGTGCTATCGACAAGGGTGCGGTATGGTTCCTGGCGGGCGTAACACTGGGGCTAAGCATGAAGTTGCCGCTTTTCAGAGTGTTGACTCAGCGGTGGCTGGCTATTTTAATAATATAAATAAGCATAATGCTTATCATGTGTTTAGAACCATTCGCAGCGAACTAAGAGCACAAGATCAACCGTTATCAGCTGAGATATTAGCAACAGGCTTGTTGCCCTATTCAGAAAGAGGAGCGCACTATGTGTTAGATATTACTAATATGCTGCGCCACAATCAGCGATTTTTTGTTAGCCAAAGTAACAATACCGCTGCTGCTGAATAAGCAGGTTAAATCTAAGATCTGTAGATCTTTTACCGCACAACTAAAAAACGGCTAATGTATAAAGCATTAGCCGTTTTTTTATTATATTTTAACCTCAGTTCGGGTTATTTAGCTTACTAGCTTTTGTAAGCTTACTTTACTTCAACCACGTTAAGCTGTTGCGCTGAGTTTTGGTAGTCTTGATTTGTGTTGGTGTTTGGTGCGTCAACTGATACTGGATCAAATGCTATATCGCCACCATTAATCACCCCTGAAGTACTATCAATATTGGCAAAATCGAATAATTCACTGTCACACAAATGAGAAGGTACGACATTTTGCATAGCTGTAAACATTGACTCAATTCGACCTGGAAACTGCTCATGCCAATCGTTCAACATGCGTTTTATGTTTTGTCTTTGCATATTAGGTTGCGAGCCACATAAATTGCAGGGAATAATAGGAAAGCGCTTTAACTCGCTGTACTGAATAAGTTCACTTTCTTTACAAAAAGCTAACGGGCGAATGACCACATGCTCGCCATTATCTGAAACAAGTTTTGCCGGCATCGCCTTCATTTTTCCGCCGTAAAACATATTGAGCATTAGGGTTTCAATCATGTCGTCGCGATGGTGACCAAGTGCAACTTTAGTTGCGCCAATTGCTTTAGCCGTTTTATATAGCACAGCTCTGCGCAAGCGTGAGCATAAACTACAAGTCGTTTTTCCCTCAGGTACCTTTTCTTTTACTATGCCATAAGTGTTTTCTTCAACAATGTGGTATTCAACGCCAAGCTTGTCTAAATATTCTGGTAAAATATGCTCAGGAAAACCTGGCTGCTTTTGATCTAAATTAACAGCAACAAGATCAAAGTGAATCGGTGCAGACTCTTTTAGTAACATTAAAATACTAAGCAGGGCGTAACTGTCTTTGCCGCCAGATAGACAAACCATTACCTTATCACCGTCTTCAATCATATTATATTGCGCGATAGCCTGACCCACGTGACGTCTGAGTTTTTTCTCTAACTTGATAAATTGAGTTTTTTGCACGCTAGTGAGTTCATTTGTAGCTGAAGATAATGTTGCAGTCATGAGTGGTACTTCTCGGTTGAAATTGGCGGCGCAGATTATAGCAGTTTGGTTAATAATACCCAATGGATTAATTGATTGCTTAAGCTGAGGTTTTTCAGGGAGTGTCACAGGCAATAAAAAAGCCGACTTATAATAAGTCGGCTTTTTTATTTAAAATGGTGCGCGGTAAGTGATTCGAACACTTGACAACTCGCAAGTCAGGCGAGGACTCTACCACTGAGCTAACCGCGCAGATGTTGATTTGGTCAACGAGCGCTATGTTAGCTTTTGGTTAACCACCTTGCAAGCTGTTTTAAGCAATTCCTTTGAAATCATTATTGTTTGCTTGTTAAATAAACAACATGATCGAATATTCAACGGGTTGTTGATGTGATTGGTTATTTAATTCACGGAATTTACTTCATTAGGCAAAGAGATAGACTGTTGAAGTCTTTTTTGTATCACAGATAAACGCCACGCCAGGAATACTGCCGCAGTCGTTAAGCCAACAATAAAACCAATCCAAAATCCGTACGCACCCATGCTCGGTACAATCCAGTCGGTGATACCAAGGATTAAGCCAACAGTTAAACCCACTAGCCAATAAGATACAAAAGTAATGTAAAGAATCGATTTAGTGTCTTTATAACCCCGTAAAGCACCGGCAGAAACAACTTGGATAGTGTCTGAAAATTGATATACAGCGGCCAGAAGCATTAAACTTGCCGCTAATTCAATGACGGGAAGCTCGGTACTGTATATTCCAGCAATTTGCTCTCTGAAAACAACGGTGATGAAAGCGGTCAAACAAGCGAGTAATAAGCCAAGAATAATCGAGTAACGGGTATAATCTCTTGCTTGTTTTAAATTATTATTACCAATAGCAAAACCGACTTTAATTGTGGTTGCCATGGCAATACTTAGCGGCACCATAAATACTAAGCTAGTAAAGTTTAATGCTACTTGGTGACTTGCTATAACTTGTGCACCAAACGGTACCAGAATAATGGCAACAATGGCAAAAAGACTCACCTCAAATAAAAGAGATAATGCAATCGGAGTACCCAAACTAAAAATAGCCTTAATTTCTTTGGCAACAGGCCAATAAAAGGCACTGAATAAGTTGGCTTTTTTGAGAACTTGTGAATAAAAACAATAGATAAGCATACTGATAAACATAGACCAATACACTAGCGCCGTAGCCAGACCACAGCCGGCACCACCGTACGCTGGCATGCCAAACTTCCCGTAAATAAAGATATAGTTTGCTGGTATATTTACTAACAAGCCAATGACACTAATTATCATGGTTGGTTTGGTATATGAAAGTCCTTCAGAGTAATTTCTTAGTACTAGATATAAGCAGTACCCCGGCGCTCCCCATACAATAAAACCTAAATAGTTAAAAAATAATTCTTCTAAGTTACCTTCTAAAGTTACCATAGGAGCAAAAATTGGCACTAATACATAATAAAATCCAATTAGAGCTACGCCTAGGACTAAGGCAATCCAAGCGGTTTGATAGGTCTGCTCAACTATTTCACTGTATTTATTTGCTCCCGCCAATTGAGAAACAATGGCAGCGAGCGCCATGATTAATCCAGAAATAGTTAAAATCATAGGTAACCAAATGCTGTTTGCAACAGCAACGGCTGCTAGATCGGTAGCGCTAACCCGACCTGCCATGACAATATCAACAAAGCCCATTAAGTTTTGTATCAATTGGGCGATAAGAATTGGATAGGTAAGCTTTAATAAGCTTTTACTATGGGTAATAAAATCGGCTAGATTCATGTGATAACTACTATAGAAAGAAAAGGGAATAGTGATGAGCAATATTAACTGAAAGCATCATAGAGGAGATAGCGTAAGCAAACAAGGCTAAAGGTGTTGCAAAAAGTATTGCATGTGCTTAGCTCGTGCCTGTCTGGTATTAAATTTGTGATGTTGTTAGCGGTACTTACGTTTTATATCACCAAGTGAAACTAAAACACTTGTTCATCATCGCTATCAACAGTCAGTTGAACTTTTTTTCTGTATTCATCAATATGTAAATTATAGTGAATTTCCATGCAACAAGCTGGACATTCATCGTAATAGTCTTGATCGCCTTCTGAAGCATCAATGGTTGCATGTAAATGGTGGCCACAATGCGGACAGGAAATACGTTTTTCAGTCAGTTTATTTGTCATGTTGCCTCCACATTTCAAGGGTTTTAAATCACATATTACTTTTATTGAGTATGGCTTTTTTTAAAGAAAACACCAAAGATACTGAGTGTTTTTAATCGAAAGCTAACAAGGTAATGTTTTAAATAATAATTTCTAATCTTAGTGTAAAGGTAAAGACATTATTCTTGATAAGATGGCTTTGGCTTGATCAATATAAATGCCGCCAAAAATGTTTGCATGATTTAGAATATGATAAAAGTTATACACTAATTTTCTTTGGCTATAGCCTTCATCTAAAGGGTATTCCGCTTGGTAACCATGATAAAAGTCAACGGGGAAATGACCGAATAACTCTGTCATGGCAATATCAACCTCTCTATCGCCATAGTAACAGGCGGGATCAAAAATCATTGCTTGCTCTTGGCAAAAACCGGTGTTTCCTTGCCATAAATCGCCATGGACTAAACACGGAGTAACAGCATGATGCAGCAAAATATCGTGGCAAACTTGGGTGATGTGTTCAATATTTCCAAAAAAGATTGCCCGTTCAGAAAGTAATTGTAATTGCCAGCCTATGCGCTGTTCTGAAAAGAAGGTTCCCCAATTACTACTCCAATGGTTTGGTTGCAGAGTTTGACCAATATAGTTGTCATGCTGCCAACCAAATTGACCATGACCAGTTTCATAATGCATTTGTGCTAATTGCTGACCCAATTGGTGCCACAACATAGGCTTGGCTTTATCAAAGTTGATATAATCTAACACTAAGAAACTTTTATCTAAGCTCGTACCCATGGCGGTGACAGTAGGACTTGCGATATTGGCTTGTGCGTTGAGTTGTTTTAATGAGTACGCTTCAGTTTGGAAGTTATCAAAACAGTTTTTATTGTTTATTTTTACAAAGAAATTTTGTTTCTTGTCACTTATCTTAAAAGAAAGGTTTAGCTGTGGCTGTTTATTATCAAGTAAATCAGCATAAGATGAGGCATTTGAGCCGCCAGTAGAGATAAACTGCTTTTCAGCAATACAAAAAGATTTTCCTGTAGCATCGCTAATGGCTTCTTCTATGCATTGCCACATAGTTCTCTCCAGCGCTTATATCATGTCTTGTATTTTCTTTAGTATAGCTGCTTTCCTAAAGTCTGAGGTGGTTGTCGTGCCACTTAATTTATTTAGTCGTTAATCAACATCGGTATCAAGGTATTTAACCTTTTCAACAACACCATCCCACTTTTTTGCATCTGGCAACGGTGGTTTTATTTCAGTAATTCTAGGCCATTGCTTTGACAGCTCGGCATTAAGTTCAATAAATTCTTGTTGATCTTTAGGCACTTCGTCTTCTTGGTAGATGGCTTCCGCAGGACACTCTATTGGACATAAGTCACAATCAATACACTCATCAGGATTAATAACTAAAAAGTTGGGCCCTTCATAAAATGCATCAGCAGGGCAAACAGCAACACAATCCGTGTATTTACATAAAATGCAATTATCAGTAACAACAAACGCCATAAATCTTTCTCAACAGTAAAACAACTTTCGTTAATTGTGGCGGATCATACCTGTGTTAGCCATAAATTCAATCTAATGTTTTCACTCAACAGACTATCAGGTAAAATACCGGAAAATTTTCTCGCTGACTTCCCAGCCTAGTTTGTGGACTCCTTATCATGATTCGTTTAACCAATATAAAACTTGCCCTAGATCATCAAGCAGATGAACTTCAGCAGGCAATTTTAGCCAAGCTTTCAATAAATGAATCTCAATTGGTTAATTTTACCGTATTTAAACGAGGTTATGACGCTAGAAAGAAATCAAAAATCATGCTGATTTACACCCTGGATGTAGACACTACAAGTAATGAAACAATATTAAGCCAGTTTGATCAGGATAACCAAGTTAAACCTACGCCAGATATGGAATACAAGTTTGTTAGTCAAGCGCCTGAAAACTTAAAACAACGTCCAGTTGTTATCGGTATGGGACCTTGTGGCTTATTTGTTGGTTTGATTTTAGCGCAAATGGGTTTTAAGCCTATCATTCTTGAGCGTGGCAAAGAGGTGAGAGAAAGAACAAAAGATACTTTTGGCTTTTGGCGTAAAAAGATTTTAAACACTGAATCAAATGTGCAATTTGGTGAAGGCGGAGCGGGTACATTTTCTGATGGTAAATTATACAGCCAAGTTAAAGACCCTAAACATTACAGCCGTAAAGTATTACATGAGTTTGTTGATGCTGGCGCCCCTGAAGAAATTTTATTTGTCAGTAAACCACATATCGGTACTTTTAAGTTAGTCACCATGGTTGAACAAATGCGCGCCAAGATTTTTGAATTGGGTGGTGAAGTTCGCTTTGAACAAAGAGTCGATCAGATACATTTTACTGATGTTGATGGTAATGAAAGTACCACAGAGGGCATTGAAGGTTATCAAAATAAAAAAGTAACCGGATTAACCTTGTCTACTGGTGAGCATATTGAAACTAGTCATATTGCGCTAGCTATAGGTCATAGCGCTCGTGATACCTTTAACATGTTACTTGAAGAAGGCGTTTATATTAAAGCTAAACCGTTTTCTGTCGGCTTTAGGATTGAGCATGAGCAATCAGTTATTGATGAAGCACGCTTTGGTAAAAATGCTGGCAATGAAATTCTAGGCGCTGCAGATTATAAACTGGTACATCATTGTAGTAATGGTCGTTCGGTCTATAGTTTCTGTATGTGCCCGGGTGGAACTGTCGTCGCTGCGGCATCGGAAGAAGGACGCTTAGTTACAAATGGCATGAGCCAGTATTCACGTCATGAGCGTAATGCTAACAGTGCTATTGTGGTAGGTATTGAACCATCTGACTGTAGTGACAGCACTGAAACTGGCGAATTTGCTAGTGAACGAGATCACGTTTTAGCGGGCATTGATTTTCAACGTAAATTAGAAGAGAAAGCTTTTAAGCTTGGTGGTGAAAATTACGATGCACCAGTTCAGTTAGTGGGTGATTTTTTATCTGGGCGTAAAAGTGGTGAGCACGGAAGCGTGACACCATCATACAAACCAGGTGTTAAATATTGCGATTTAAGTGAGACCTTACCTGGATATGCTGTTACCGCGCTTAGAGAAGCACTACCTGCTTTTGAGAAGAAAATAAAAGGCTTTTCTATGGCGGAAGCAACCTTAACTGCGGTGGAGACAAGAACTTCATCACCAATACAAATAACTCGCGATAAAGAAACGTTGCAAAGTCTTAACGCACAGGGGCTTTACCCTGCAGGCGAAGGCGCAGGTTATGCTGGTGGTATATTATCGGCTGGTATTGATGGCATTAAAATAGCTGAAGCTATGGCATTAGCCATTACCGCAGAGCAGGGCTGTTAACTCCACCTTAGGTTTATTACTCACTTATCTATTATTCAGGTATTGCTGTTTTGTCAATTATTGGAAATTGATTCATTGATATTTCAGTTATACCTGAGACTTTCTTTTGCTGCCATTTCTTATCGGGTAATTGTGTTCTAATATTCCTCATACTTTTCCAGACAGATTTTAATGCTAAATGGTCTGCCAACCATTGAGGAATACTGCCATGTCCATCAGCGATGAATTGATATTCAATTGAAATTTCCATGTTATCAGCACTGTTTCTGGAGCTAGATACCTTAGGTGTTATTTTCCAATGAGCATGATGAATGGTTATCGCTAAAAGCTGTTTTATGCCTGTTATCTTTGAGAGTAATAGGCTGTTTTCTTGCCCTGCATTCAGATCAGTTAACATGATATCTATACTGAGGTCTTTGTTTTGCATATACAAAGAATTCAGAAGCAATACTCTGGGTCTGAAGGGCCACATTCTCACGAGTTTTATATAGAAACTCACTTGTGTATTTGACAATTGTTTGAGTATTTTACTTTCTGAGCTGTTAACTAGCCAATTTGGCGTATTGTCAACATCTTGGATGAAACTGAGAAAAGCAGATAAAGTGGAATTAACTTTTGTCGTTGCTTTTATTTCAAGTAGTTGACTTCCTGCTTTATTCTTAATCGCACTAGCACGGTATTTAACACTTTGTGTGCTCGTTTCCTTCCACGTTTTCCATGATGCTTCACTCGCTAGTGCAGTATTAAGAAATGTCATTGATAGCATGAGGCAAATAAAAGAAAGTAATTTCACTAAAGTCAGTTTGTTAGGTGGTTTCCAGCGCTATTATCACTGATTTATTAATAAACTGCTATGTAGACTTTATTAAAAGCTGAGTCAATTCATCAGTATTGCTGTTTGATTAATTTTATTAATAAAGCTTGCTCGGCAATAAATTGAGCATTGCTGAAAATATTTTTACTCTGAAGTGATAAAAAAAGTATGTAAATACCGGTGAAAAGCCTTGTTTAAAACGGGTGAGGCTTTTACAATCAGGCTTTGAAATTCAAGTTTTATAAAAGAGAGCGCTCAGCTCTCTTTTTATGTTCAGTATGAACAGTACATTTAAGCACTGGTAGAAACACCGTGCTGATATATTTGAATATCACTTATAAGCAAGCGCAAAAGCAATTGCTAAAATCATTTAATTTTATATAAAATTCAAGCGACGCTACGTGTGCGCCGCCACTGATAAGGAAAATACATGCCTGTAATTACTCTCCCTGATGGTTCACAACGCTCTTTTGAACAAGCTGTATCTGTAATGGATGTTGCACTTGATATTGGCCCTGGTCTCGCAAAAGCGACCATAGCGGGTCGTATTGACGGCAATCTTGTCGATGCTTGTGAATTAATTACCCAAGACGCCGCTTTACAACTTATTACCAGTAAGGATAGCGAAGGTCTAGAGATCATTCGTCACTCTTGTGCGCATTTATTAGGGCATGCAATTAAGCAGTTATATCCCAATGTAAAAATGGCTATTGGTCCAACGATTGAAAATGGCTTTTACTATGATATTGATTTGGATGAGTCAATTACCGAGGATGATTTAGCAAAACTTGAAAAGCGTATGACTGAACTTGCGCGCACAGGTTACCAAGTAGTGAAGAAAACCGGCTCTTGGCAAGATGCTTATGATGCTTTCACTGAGCGTGGTGAAACATACAAATTACAAATTCTTGATGAAAACATCGAGAAAACAGATACTCCAGCTTTATATCATCATGAAGAGTACATTGATATGTGTCGTGGTCCTCATGTGCCTAGCATGCGTCACTGTCATCACTTCAAATTAATGAAAGTGGCAGGTGCTTATTGGCGTGGTGACTCTGATAACAAGATGCTACAACGTATTTATGGCACAGCGTGGGCTGATAAGAAGCAATTAAAAGCGTATATCGTACGTTTAGCAGAAGCTGAAAAGCGCGACCATCGTAAAATAGGTAAAACCTTAGACTTGTTCCATTGGCAAGAAGAAGCGCCAGGTATGGTGTTTTGGCACAATGATGGTTGGACTATTTATACCGAACTAGAAAAGTTTGTTCGTGAAAAGCTGCATAGTTATGACTATGACGAAGTTAAAGCGCCGATGATGATGGACCGAAGCTTGTGGGAAAAATCAGGTCATTGGGATAAATATGCCGACGGTATGTTTACTACTGAATCTGAAAAGCGTGAGTATGCAATCAAACCTATGAACTGTCCAGGTCACGTGCAGATTTTCAACCAAGGCTTAAAATCTTACCGCGACTTACCTCTACGTATCGCCGAATTTGGTTGTTGTCACCGTAATGAACCATCAGGCTCTTTACATGGCTTATTGCGCGTACGTGGATTTACCCAAGATGATGCGCATATTTTCTGTATGGAATCACAAGTGCAAGCGGAAGTAACCAAGTGTATTGAAATGGTTTACGACGTATACGGCTCTTTTGGTTTTGAAGATATCGTTGTTAAATTATCTACACGTCCAGAAAACCGTATTGGCAGTGATGAAATTTGGGATAAGGCCGAAGCAGGCTTAGCCCAAGCATTAACAGACAGTAATATTAAATTCGAATACTTGCCAGGTGAAGGTGCATTCTACGGTCCTAAAATTGAATTTACACTGATGGACTGTTTAGGTCGTGCTTGGCAGTGTGGCACCGTGCAACTTGATTTTGCATTACCAGAGCGTTTAGGTGCAACTTATGTAGGTGAAGATAACGAACGCTACACACCTGTGATGATTCATAGAGCTATTTTAGGTTCGTTAGAGCGTTTTATTGGTATTTTAATTGAAGAGTATTCGGGCAAATTCCCGACATGGTTATCGCCAACTCAAGCGACAATTATGAATATTACCGATAAACAGAGCGGATATTGTCAAGAAATCGTTAAAAAACTAAAAGAAAATGGCTTTAGAGCAAAACAAGACTTGAGAAATGAGAAAATAGGCTTTAAAATCCGCGAGCACACTTTGAAGCGAGTTCCTTACCTTTTAGTTGTCGGTGACAAAGAAATGGAAGCAGGCGAAATTGCTGTACGAACTCGAAGTGGTGAAGATTTAGGAAAAATGTCTGTTGATGACTTTATTGCTAAATTAACAGATGAAGTTAAAAATCGTCTGTAATTGATAAAAAGTATATTTTTAACAGCATAATCAAAGTAAAATAAATAACGATAGTTAGATTCACTAACTATCGTTGACAATAAATAAACAGCTTAAAAGAGTTCTTTGGAGGAACATGGCTATTAAAGGTGGACAACGAGGCGGTCGTAAAGAACCAGCACATCGTTTAAATGAGTTAATTACTGGTATCCCAGGCGACGAAATCCGTTTGATTAAATTTGACGGCGAAGCTGGTGGCATTGTTACTTTAAATGAAGCAATGGATCAAGCCGAAGACGCTGGTGTGGATCTTGTTGAGATTAGCCCAACTGCTAAACCTCCTGTTTGTCGTGTCATGGATTACGGCAAGTTTCTTTATGAGAAATCTAAAGAACAAAAAGAACAACGCAAAAAGCAGAAACAAATTCAGGTTAAGGAAATTAAATTCCGTCCTGGTACAGATGAAGGCGATTATCAGGTTAAATTACGTAACCTGAAGCGCTTTTTAGAAGGGGGCGATAAAGTGAAAGTTACTTTACGTTTCCGTGGTCGCGAAATGGCCCACCAAGAGCTTGGTTTAGAGCTTTTAACTCGTGTTAAAAACGATTTAGAAGAGTTAACCGTAGTTGAATTTTTCCCTCGTAGAGCGGAAGGGCGTCAAATGGTGATGGTATTAGCACCAAAAAATAGATAATCCTTGGTTTGAAAAGTAATAAGGAGTCTTAGGACTTTTTATTCACCAACTTTATCTTTACGCTGGTAGTAAAGGCTTGCAAGTAAAATGATTGAGTTATCTTAATTATTTTCGCCCTCGCTACTTAATATTTGGCATATACCTGTGCTTTTAGCATAACGGTATAAATTAAAGAGTTATTAACATGCCTAAAATGAAAACCAATAAAGGTGCTGCGAAGCGCTTTAAAAAAACAGCCACTGGCTACAAGTTTAAACAAGCTGGCCTTCGTCATATCTTGACTAAGCGTCGTACTAAAGTTAAGCGTCATCTTCGTGCTAAATGCATGATCGCCGCATCTGACATTAAGTCAGTTAAAAAACTTTTACGTCACGGTTAATTAGGAGATATAGAAAATGGCTAGAGTAAAACGTGGTGTACAAGCTCGTGCACGTCACAAAAAGGTTCTAAAGCAAGCTAAAGGTTATTACGGTGCACGTAGTCGTGTTTATCGTGTTGCTTTCCAAGCAGTAACTAAAGCAGGTCAATACGCTTACCGTGACCGTCGTCAACGTAAACGTCAATTCCGTCAGCTTTGGATCGCTCGTATTAACGCAGCAGCTCGTCAAAATGGTTTATCTTACAGCAAATTCATTAATGGTCTTAAAAAGGCTTCTATTGAAATTGATCGTAAGATCCTAGCTGACATCGCAGTATACGATAAAGCAGCATTCACTTTCTTAGTTGAAAAAGCGCAAGCTTCTTTAGCTGCTTAAGTAAAAAGATGAATGTAAGCTCAACTATATCCTAGTTAAGCTTGACAAAAAGGACGCTTAATAGCGTCCTTTTTATTTTCAGCAAAATACTATTTGATTAAAATTATTTAAGGCCCTTACCACTTTAGGTGCCCATCACTAAAGTCATTTTAATTGAGCAGTAATTGAATTAAACCGTCCCCATACCAAGCAGTAAGTTTTCAGAAGGGCTGAAAACAACTGTACATATACAGAGAAAAGAATATGAACCTAGCTGATAAAGTTTTAGCCGTTAATAACGATCTTCCTATCCGTACAGATGCACCTGTACACAGTGGTAAAGTGCGTTCAGTATATTGGTTAACCCAAAATGATAGCCAACGTCTTATTAAAGAGAAAGGCTATGATGTACCCAATGATACTGCACTGGCCATTATGGTTATTAGCGATAGAATTTCAGCGTTTGATTGTATTTGGTCTGGTGAAGGCGATATGCGTGGGGTACCAGGAAAGGGTGCGGCACTTAATGCTATTTCAAATCACTGGTTTAAGCTTTTTAAAGAGCAGGGCTTAGCTGATAGTCATATTCTTGATATTCCACACCCTTTTGTCTGGATAGTTCAAAAAGCAAAACCTGTGATGATTGAAGCTATTTGCCGTCAATATATAACCGGCTCTATGTGGCGTTCATATGCTAAAGGTGAACGTGATTTTTGTGGTATTGAATTACCGGAAGGTTTAGAAAAAGATAGTAAATTAACTCAACTATTACAAACCCCGTCGACTAAAGGGGTCTTAGAAGGTATTCCTGGTGTTCCTGCTGTTGATGATGTCAATATCACGCGAAAGAACATCGAAGATAACTTTGCTGCATTTAATTTTAAATCGACAGATGAGATAGCACTTTATGAGAAGTTATTAACGGAAGGTTTTGATGTCATATCTGCAGCATTAGCTAAGATTGATCAAGTTTTTGTTGATACTAAATTTGAATTTGGTTATGTGAAGGATGTAGCGGGTAACGACAAGTTAATCTATATGGATGAAGTAGGCACACCAGATTCATCGCGTATTTGGGATGGCGAGCAATACCGTGCTGGTAAAGTGGTTGAAAATTCAAAAGAAGGTTTCCGCCAATTACTGTTAAATCACTTCCCAGACCCTGATATTCTATTAAATAAAGATCGTATGGAAGAGCGCGAAGCATTAGCGCGTGATAATGAATTACCGCTATCTGTGTTGATGGATGTATCAAAAACTTATACTGATATTGCGGAAAAGGTTACAGGTAAAAAGATTGAGCTATCTGATAACCCGAAAGCCGAAATAATTAAGGTTTTACGTGAACAATATCAATTGATTGATTAACTATTGCACTAAGTTAGATAAAGTTAAATTAAAAAGCCCAAACTAAGTTTGGGCTTTTGCTTTTATAGTTCATTGTCTCCAGGCCACTTTAATGCATATTTATTAAAATCAAATAGATTGCTTTCAGGATTTTCTAGCTTAATTAATGTAGCGTTTTTAAACTTAACAAGCGGAAATGCATGTCGTGTCAAAGGGTGCTGCTTCATATACTCTTCATACTCCCCAGAATCGAAAAGGCGCTCTAAGCCTAAAGTTAACCGCTGTGCTAACGACTGATTACTTGCTTTTACAAAAAAATGCATACTAAGTGGGTATTGAATAATAAGATCTTGGTAAAACATCAGATCTGGAAAACTTTTCTGGAGTAATTTAAGCTCAGCCTGTCCTTCAAAAATACTCAGTGGTAAATAATCACAACGCTTTAACGCAATCATTTGTACCATAGCATCAAAGTGCCCTACACGTGCCACAGGGAGCCCTGAATGCTCTAATATATCGGCGTCAGGCCAGTGTAAACCTTGGCAAGCAATGAGTTGTTTTAAATCATTAACAGAGGTAATGGAAGAAAACTTTGATTTGTCGTTTTGTCGAATAATCATACCTCGCCAACCTAAACCACCTCGAAAGAGCGGAAAGGCAACCTTGTGTAGATCTGACTCTCGAACATGTGAATTACCAGCCCAGACCACATCGTAAAATGCACCAAGGGATAGTAGTTTTAACATTCTTTCTTGTCCTGGATATGGGACAGTATGTAATACTGCGTAACCATATTGGTCCGCGGTATTGATTAAGGCTAAACGAAGCAAGCCGGTAAAATAATCATGGCTTGCATCATCAGGTTTTTGCTTGCCTGTGGTCGTCACAGTGCTGACTGCAAAACATTGCAAACAGACAAGTAATAACAGCGCAATTAAAGCTTTCATTGCTAATTCCTCAATAGGTCATTAGCAATTATAGTTTAAAATAACTGGCTGTAAGTGGTCAAAGAAAGGCTACTTAACCTCAACTCGGGTTAAGAGATAAGCTAAGTAACTAAAATTAATAGCATTAAAATTAGCACTCGGCTCTAGTTTGATAATTTTTCTTAATTCAAGGCAAATTCATTAGCAATAGTTATTCTATTGCTTATCAATTTAACGACGACAAAAGTTACAGGATAACTTTTGCACTACTTTAGCTTGCCGCACAGCGGTGAAGTGCAGGGATAGCACTTCATAACTAAGGAAAAGTAGCTGCTAGAGAGCTATTTATTATCCCGAGCTGAGGTTACTTACCACCGTTTTTAATTATTTCTCGTGCCATTTCATCAGCGACTATCCCTGTTGGCCTTTGTTGATGCTCTGCTTTAGCAAAAATATCGAGTAAGGTGTTATATATTTCCTCAACCTTTTTAGTGGACTTATTAATATCGTAGTCATCCTCAAATGATACATTAATAATGCCACCTGCATTGATCACATAGTCTGGGGCGTATAATATTCCGCGCTCTACGAGTGCTTGATCATGCCTTGGCTCTGCTAGCTGGTTATTTGCACAACCTGCAATAATGCTCGCTTTAATACGAGGCAAGGTATCATCATTTATTGTTGCGCCTAGTGCACAGGGGGCATAGACATCGACATCTTGATGGTATATCTCATCTAACCCAACAATGTTAGCACCGAAGTTCGTTGCGGCTTTATCCAAAGCTACTTGATTGATGTCCGTTACAACGAGTTTTGCACCTGCTTTATGCAAATGTTCACATAAATAGTAGCCAACACTGCCTAAACCTTGTACCGCAACTTTTAAACCAGTTAAATCATCGCGCTTTAGTTTATGTTTTACCGATGCTTTTATGCCTAAGAATGTGCCTAGGGCTGTAAAGGGAGCCGGATTACCACTTTTACCTTCTGTTCCTGTTACGAAAGGGGTGACAGAGTTAGCAATAGCAATATCAGCAGTGGTGATATTGACATCTTCAGCACTTAAGTAACGACCGTTTAAGCCATTTAGTGCTTCACCAAACGCTTTAAATAAAGCTTCTGATTTAAGTGATTTAGCATCACCAATAATGACTGATTTACCACCACCCATGCTCAAACCGGCCATAGCATTTTTATAAGTCATGCCTTTGGATAATCGAAGAACATCAATAAGTGCTTCTTCATCATCAGCATAATCCCACATTCTACAGCCACCCACAGCAGCGCCTAGTTTAGTACTATGAACAGCAATAATAGCCTTTAGACCACTGGCGTCATCACTGCAGAACACAACTTGTTCATGGTCATCAAAATCGGGTAAATCAAATAAAGCCATTGTTTTTTTCTCCATTTTTTCTTGCTAGAAAAGGCAATTTAAATGTGTTGTAATGTTTTAAGCGAACCATAGCACCTTGAAAAATACCAAGCTAGTCACACGATAAATTAAGTATTTACTATTACGATGCAAGCTGTAAGCGAAAAGCTACAACTTGCATAAGCTTCAATAGTGGCGTGCTTTAGCTATGATTCGAAAATCCTTAAATATAAATAATTAGAGAGTTTACATGAGTGAAGCAGTACAAATGACAGAAGAGCAACAGCAACAATGGATAAGAGAGCAATATCAAGTTGCCACCAAATATTTGGCTGAAAAGGGCGTTGTTACCGATAGTGTTAAGGTTGAAGATAGTCGTTACTTAGTACCATTATTGGCGTTATGGAAGTTAAAAGCATTAAACGGAAAAAGCTATTGGGTGTTATGTGGTGACTTGCCAAGTGACCACAGTGCTGTCGATGTTGCAACCGATGCTCGTGATGCATTACGCCACTTTGCCTTAAAATGGCAAGTGCAGGCTGAAAACCTGCTTGCGGCAAACTCGAAAGAGCAGGAAGAGTTTGCTCACCTACTTATAAGTCGCGCTGAAGGCTTATATAAGCTTTATGAAGACGATGCCTTATGGCAGCAAAAGTAAACGAGTTAATGGCTTAAGTAGTACTTTGCTTTTTCCACATGTGCTACCGCCTTGGTGATTGAGCATGCCATACGTTGTTTTGGCATGCCTGCTTCCATATATACTGAGCCAATAGGTTTAAAGTCATGTTTGGTAAAATACTCTACTTTTTCCAATGGACTAGAAATAAATACTTCCTGAAGGTGCAGTTTGTCGGCTATTCGAAATAAACCCTGCATAATGAACTTATCAACTCTCTCACTTCTATAACCCATTACCACAGCAATTCTACTGATTTCACCTTGTGGACTAATGCGTCCTGTCGCAATTGGCTCTTGGTTTTTATCATCACAAACTAGCATGTGATAAGCGGTACGATCTCCTTGATCAAACTCTACTTTTTTGGGGATACGTCTTTCACAGACAAACACTTTTTCACGGATAGTTTTAAGTAATGGTGCTGCTTGCTGCCATTTTACTTGGCTGATACTGTAAGACATGTATAGACCCAACGTTAACGAGATAGTATGAAATTGAAAGTATATTCAGACTAGTTAATAACTGGCGCTAATGCCAATAGACTTGTGTCTTTTTTTGTTTTTTTAATCGATAACTTGTTAATGAGGGATTCAAAGCAGTGCTGAAAACAAAAATGCCAGTCATGTTACTGACTGGCATTTGAAGAACTTTATTATTTAGAAGAGTTATCTGATGGCCAAGAAGGTCAGTTACCATTATTTTCACAAACTGGTCCTGTCCTAGTTTTATATCTATTTTACATGAAGGGTTGAAAGG
>Ga0105348_1001182_pt1 | contig 17952 bp, 17 predicted proteins | sample EN8Hudsemesocosm_2_FD_83504 | JGI IMG/M metagenome (GOLD analysis project Ga0105348, IMG submission 83504) | Methane-oxidizing microbial communities from mesocosms in the Hudson Canyon - EN8C Hudson Canyon | ecosystem: Environmental > Aquatic > Marine > Cold seeps | place: Hudson Canyon... | reverse complement strand
GATATGATGGAGTCGAATGGTGTTGATGTGTTAGATGTGAATGTCGATTCAGGCGGGCAAGAGCAGTCTTATGCATCTCAAAACCAGGGGCGAGAGGATGGCGCGGGGTCTGATGATGATGTAACTGATCCTAGCAATGATGCTGAAACTCAGATGATTGAAAGTTCAGTATCGTCTAATTTGGTTGATTATTTTGCTTAAAATTTTTTTAAGCCTTCCTGCTATTTCCAACTCTTTAAGCTAAACTAGTGCCTTAAGAGTCAAATGCTAATTTTAAGTTTATAGTTTCTAAGATAAAGCGTTGTTTTTGGCATATAGTTTGCTGAAAGTTTATTTGACTCTCAGTTATTAATATTAAGACGGGAATTTGACGTGGCAGAAGAAGATCAGAAGGCAGAAGAAAATCCAAAGGGAGAAGGGAAGTCTAAAAAGAAGCTGATAATCATTATTGCTCTGGTAGCTGTTTTGGCGATTGGGTTGTCAGTCGGCGCAACAATATATTTATTAGGAGGCTCTGAGCCAGAGGTTATTGCTGAAGATGTGATTGCGGAGCCTACTAAAGAGCCTGCCATATATTTGTCGATCAATCCGCCATTTCTTGTTACTTTCAATGTCGATGGCCGCCAGCGTTATATGCAAATTTCAGTTTCTGTTTCTAGTCGTGACGGTGGTGCGCTTGATACGCTTGAGTATCACATGCCATTGATACTTTCAAAGTTAAGATCAATGTATGGCGCTCAGGTGTTTGACGAAATTAAAACAGATTCAGGTAAGTTAGCTTTGCAGTCTAAGACTGTTGATGTCATCAATGAGATACTGGCTGCAGAAGGCGCGAGCCAGATTGAGAATGTTTATTTTACTAATTTTGTATTGCAGTAATTACTAGATCTTATACTTGCATGCTGTTTATAAGCTTACATCATGCATGATTATATAGTGGGTAAAGTAAGTTTCACGAACAATATTATATAAATGTCTAATTGGGTATTAATGTGCAAGATTTATTATCACAAGATGAAATAGATGCGTTATTGCATGGTGTCGACGACGGTGATGTAGATACCGAAGACGACGTTGATGAAGAAGGCATACGTAATTATGACCTGGCCAGTCAGGACAGAATTGTTCGCGGGCGAATGCCTACGCTTGAAATGATCAATGAACGTTTTGCTCGATATACTCGAATTAGCTTGTTTAATTTACTTCGCCGTAACGCCGATGTGTCGACTGGTGGCGTTCAGATTATGAAGTTTGGAGAATATATCCATACTTTATATGTTCCTACTAGTTTGAATATAGTGAAGATTAGACCGTTAAGAGGGGCAGGTTTATTCATATTTGATGCAAAGCTTGTATTCAAGTTAGTCGATAACTTCTTTGGTGGAGATGGTCGACATGCCAAGATCGAAGGGCGAGAATTTACACCAACTGAAATTCGTGTTGTTCACATGGTGTTAGAACAAATTTTTATTGATATGAAGGAAGCCTGGAGTGCTGTATTTAATATTGACTTTGAATACATTAATTCTGAAGTCAATCCTTCTATGGCTAATATTGTTAGTCCAAGTGAAGTGATTGTAATTAGTACGTTTCATATCGAGCTAGATGGGGGGGGAGGGGATTTACACTTGGCGATACCCTATTCAACTGTAGAGCCCATTCGAGAGATCTTAGATGCAGGTGTGCAAAGTGACGTAGATGATGTTGACGAAAGGTGGATGACGACCATCAGAAAAGATTTACTTGAAGCGAAGGTACCTATTAATGCAACGGTTTTAGAAGATGAGATTTCTCTTAGGGATGTTTCTAATTTAAAAGCGGGGGATATTATCCCGATTGAACTCCCTGATTTAGTCACGGTCACAGCGAGTAACGTGCCTATGTTTAAAGCGCGTTTAGGGCAGAGTGGTGGTGCCTTTGCTGCTAAAATTGTAGAGAAAATCGAACGACCTAATTTAACTGTGGGTATGGTGCAAAACGATGAGTGATAATGATATGCCTGGTGGTCAAAGTGAAGATGAAAAATTAGCCTCAGAATGGGAGGCTGCCATGGAAGAGTCTGGTGATGGGGAAGATGGAAATCCTGAAGATGAATGGGCAGCTGCGATGGCGGAAGCCGAAGCTATTGATAATACTGCCTCTGATGATATTCAGTCAGCCCCGCTTGAATCTTTTGAGCCTACACCGTCAGCAACCGTGGGCAACCCTGGCGCGCCTGATCTGGATGTTATTTTGGATATACCCGTTACTATTTCTATGGAAGTCGGGAATACCTCAATACCTATTCGTAATTTGTTGCAGCTGAATCAGGGTTCTGTTATCGAACTTGACCGATTGGCGGGTGAACCTTTGGATGTATTGATTAATGGCACCTTGATTGCACATGGTGAGGTTGTCATGGTGAATGATAAGTTTGGTATACGTTTAACTGACGTCGTGAGCCCTACTGAAAGAATTAGGCGATTAGGTTAGTTTTGTGACCCGCTTATTATTTCTTATCCTTAGTCTATTTTTTAGCTTTAATACTTATGCTGATACTGCGGTGAAGCAGGATTCTGTCTCAGGCGTTACCAGCGAAGTAGTTGGTGACGTAGATGTTGATCAAAAAAAGACCAGGGTGGTGGGTTCTGATAGTGGGCTTCCTGATGATGTTATTTTGCCTCGTCAGCATTTATCAGGTGCTGATGCAGTTTCGGTATCGAATTGGCCGCTGGTGTTGCTGACTCTATTTGGCATGATTTGTTTAATCTTTGCTTTAGCGTGGTTTGCTAGACGCTTTGGTGGCGTTAATTTTTCAGCAAACCGGAATATAACAGTCGTCTCTAGTTTAGCTGTTGGCGCACGAGAGCGCGTCGCACTTATTGATGTAAACGGACAGCAATTTTTGTTAGGTGTCACGACACAAGGAATTAGTCATCTTCACTCCTTCAGCGAACCTGTCGTTAATACAGAAAAAAAACAGCAGAAAAATAAAGTGACCCAAAGTGATTTTGCAGACAAGCTACAAAACTTATTAAAGGGGGGTGTTTATACAGCGCCATCATCGGTCACAAAAGAAGAACCTGACAAATGAAGTTAACATATTGGTTAGTGTGTTTGTGCTCTCTACTTCTGGCAGGAAACGCTTTTGGTGCGGATGTTGGGATTCCCGCTTTAAAATTAGTGACCAATGAAGATGGCTCTCAATCTTATTCGGTGACCATTCAAATATTAGCGCTGATGACCGCGTTAACTTTTTTACCTGCCATGATTATGATGATGACGTCGTTTACACGTATCATTATTGTATTTTCAATCCTCAGGCAGGCCTTAGGTCTGCAACAAACGCCTTCGAACCAAATTCTTCTGGGTTTATCTTTATTTTTAACTGTTTTTATTATGTCGCCGGTGTTAGAAAAGGTAAATACAGTTGCTATTCAGCCTTACATGCAAGAAGAGCTCGCGCCTCTTGATGCCGTAAAAAAAGCCAGCGAACCCTTTAGGGAGTTTATGCTAGGTCAGACGCGTGAGGATGATATAGGACTATTTATTCGAATTTCGGGTGCCGAATATAATACTATGCAAGATGTACCATTTTGGGTATTGATGCCTGCTTTTGTGACAAGTGAGCTTAAAACAGCCTTTCAAATTGGGTTTATGTTGTTTTTGCCCTTTCTTATTATAGATATGGTTGTCGCTAGTGTATTAATGGCGATGGGGATGATGATGCTATCACCCATTATAATCTCTTTGCCCTTCAAGATTATGTTCTTTGTATTGATCGATGGCTGGGCTTTGATTATAGGTACGCTGGCTGCTAGTTTTGGTATTTGAGTGCGTTGTGTAAAAGTTCAATTCAAAACTGACGTTATTTTATAGGAGAAAAATATGACGCCTGACGTCGCGATAGATATTGTAAGCGAGGCTATATTTCTCATTTTGACTCTGGTTTCTTTAATTCTTATTCCTGGCCTGATTGTCGGTTTAATGGTAAGTGTGTTTCAAGCGGCGACCCAAATAAACGAACAGACCTTAAGTTTTCTACCGCGTTTACTGGTTACTCTGTTTGTTATTATTGCTGCAGGGCCGTATATGATGCAAAGGATTATGGAATTCTCCGAGCGCTTAATCCGTAATATTCCGATACTGATTGGTTAAATAGATGGAATTCACAGATGCGCAAATTGGCGCGTGGGTCGGTTCTTTTTTATGGCCCTTGTTCCGAATAGCTAGCTTTCTGATGGTTGTCCCCGTGATTGGTACTCAGCTTGTCCCGATGCGTGTACGACTGGGCTTAGCCTTTGTTATTACATTATTGATTGCGCCCCTTCTTGGTGATATGCCTCAAGTGGAGGCCCTTTCTCTCAATTCAATGATTATAACCCTTCAGCAAATTGCCATTGGTACCTTAATGGGGTTCATGTTTGTCATGATGATGCAGGTATTTGTAGTGGCGGGTCAGATGATTGCAATGCAAATGGGTTTAGGTTTTGCATCGATGGTTGATCCAACTAACGGTGTTTCTGTTGCTGTTTTATCTCAAATATTCTTGGTTGCAGTTACTTTGGTCTTTTTGGCTATTAATGGTCATCTGGTGATGATTGAAGTCATTATCGAAAGCTTTCATGCCTGGCCGGTATCGACTGTCATTATTGGTGAAGGGAGTATTACTCAAGATAGCTTATGGGATTTACTCATGAGAATTAACTGGCTTTTTTCATCTGCTCTATTGATCGCACTACCCGTCGTGACGGCCGTTCTTATTATCAGTTTATCATTTGGTATCATGACGCGGGCCGCCCCTCAAATGAACGTCTTTTCTCTAGGTTTTCCGATTGGTATGCTGTTCGGCTTATTTATTATCTGGGTTAGTACGAGTGGTTTAGCACCTCATTTTCAGAAGCTTAGTGAGCAAACATTTATATTTCTTCGCGGTATTCAGGGGGGGTAGACTAAATGGCTCAAGAAGGTGGCGATAGTAGCCAGGAAAAAACCGAAGAACCCACCGGGCGACGCATTGAGAAATCCAAAGAGGAAGGTCAGGTAGCTCGCTCTAAAGAATTGAATACAACCGTTATATTAATGGTCGGCACGGGTGGCCTGCTGATGTTTGGTAGTCAAATTGGTTATTCGATTAAAAAAATTATGGTAGCGAGCTTTTCTTTGCCGCGTGAAGCTATCTATGATGAGAATCAAATGGGTTTGTATTTAGCAAATGCCGCGATAGAAGCTGCTGAGACTATTTCTCCTTTATTAATTCTATTATTTATTGCCTCGATCATAGGCTCAATAGCGCTGGGTGGGTGGTTGATTTCAGCCAAGGCGTTAGCGCCAAAGTTTAATAGGATGGACCCAATTAAAGGGATTGGGCGAATGTTTTCACTTAAATCTCTAGTCGAGCTATTGAAAGCAATAGCGAAGGTGAGTTTAGTTCTTTCTTTCGCTATTCTGATTCTAAAAAGTCAAACACCAGCTTTACTGGGTCTTGGGCAGCAAAATGTCATTCCTGCCATGATACATTCGGTGCAGATTTTAGGCTGGAGCTTTTTTTTCCTGTCTTGTACGATGATCATTATTACGGCTATAGATGTTCCATTTCAAATTTATGAGCATCATAAAAATCTTAAAATGACCATGCAAGAGGTTAAAGACGAATATAAAGAAACAGAAGGAAAACCGGAAGTTAAAGGGCGTGTTAGGCAGCTTCAAAGAGAAATATCTCAACGGAGGATGATGCAAGATGTGCCGCAGGCTGATGTTGTTATCACGAATCCGACTCACTTTTCTGTTGCTTTAAGGTATGACCCTGAAAAAGATGGCGCGCCTATACTTTTAGCTAAAGGGCATGATCAAGTTGCGTTAAAGATTCGTGAGATTGCTAATGAGCATGGCATTGAATTGGTGGCGGCACCTCCGCTTGCCAGATCGGTTTATCATCATGCCGAGATAGGGCAAGAAATTCCGAGTGGCCTATATGTGGCGGTCGCACAAGTCCTAGCTTATGTCTTTCAGCTTAAGCAGTTTCGCCGCAGAGTGACTCCGCGACCTGCCAAGCCTGACTTTCCCATTCCTGATGAGTTTAAATATGACGGTTAGGGTGTATTAGTGTAAGTCGATACTCTTAATGCATTGTGTTCACAGGCTCTGTTTGCTTTTTATATAAAGGCGGCGCACTTCTTGCTTCTCTATACTTGGTGATTAAAATGCCAAAAAAATGACATTTTTAATAGGTTGTTTTTATTGGGTAATATCAAGTTTAGGTGGTTTCTAATTTTATGCAGCACTCAGCAGTACTTGAGCGGATTAAATTTGTAGCGAAAGGTAATTTGGCTGCACCTATTATTCTGGTTGCTATTTTGGGCATGATGACGCTGCCAGTGCCTCCATTTTTGCTTGATCTCTTGTTTACTTTCAATATCGCTCTATCCCTCGTTGTTTTACTTGTTTGTGTCTACTCTCTTCGACCTATGGAATTTGCTATTTTTCCAACAGTCTTGCTCATTGCAACGCTCTTGCGTCTGGCTTTAAACGTTGCTTCCACACGAGTGGTATTACTTGAAGGGCATATGGGTGGTGATGCTGCTGGTAAGGTTATTGAGGCTTTTGGAGAGGTCGTTATTGGTGGTAATTATGCTGTTGGTTTGGTGGTGTTTGCGATTTTAATGATCATTAACTTTGTGGTTGTTACAAAAGGTGCGGGGCGTGTTTCAGAGGTGAGTGCGCGCTTCACATTGGACGCTATGCCTGGTAAGCAAATGGCGATAGATGCTGACCTGAATGCAGGTATTATTCAGCAGGAAGAGGCCAAATTGCGACGTGAAGAGGTGGCAATAGAGGCCGATTTTTATGGCTCAATGGATGGTGCCAGTAAGTTTGTGCGTGGTGATGCTGTTGCAGGTTTAATGATATTGGCGATTAATATCATTGGCGGGCTCGCAATCGGCATGATTCAGCATGATCTTGAATTTGGTGATGCCATGGAAAAATATTCCCTGCTTACTATTGGTGACGGCTTGGTTGCTCAGATTCCTTCGTTACTATTATCCACAGCTGCCGCGATTATGGTTACGCGTGTGAGTACCACGCAAGACATGTCTTCGCAGGTTATTGAGCAAATGTTCGTGTCCCCCAAGGCCTTATATATTGCGGGTGGAATTTTAATTGTGATGGGCTTGGTGCCCGGTATGCCTCATATTGCTTTTTTGGGTTTGGGTTTTGGAACCACGGCACTTGCTTGGTATGGGGCAAAAAATAAGGAAGAAGGCGGAGTTGATGGTGGTGCTCTTGGTGGGCGTGGAATATCTGCAGGAGGGGCTGCACCCGCAGGGCAAGGTGGTGGATTAGCGCAAGATGATGGTATGCAAATTGCTCAGGATGGTGTGGCCAAGGCTGAGCCACATAAAGAGTTAGGCTGGGATGATGTACTTGCTGTGGATATTGTTGGTCTAGAGGTAGGTTACCGAATTATTCCTCTAGTTGATAAGGCTCAAGGTGGTGCTTTGCTGGGGCGAATAAAGGGGGTTAGGAAAAAACTATCACAGGAATTAGGTTTTCTAATGCCCTCTGTGCATATTCGTGACAATTTGGATCTAATGCCAAATGTTTATCGAATTACCTTAATGGGGGTGACAATTGCTGAGGCTGAAATTCATCCTGAGCGGGAGTTGGCAATTAACCCAGGACAGGTTTTTGGTAAAATAGACGGTATAGCTGGAAAGGATCCTGCATTTGGTCTCGATGCTATTTGGATAGAAACTTCACAAAAAGATCACGCGCAGACCCTGGGTTATACAGTTGTTGATGCAAGTACCGTTGTCGCTACGCACCTTAATCAAGTGCTACAGAAGCATGCGAGTGAATTGATCGGGCATGAAGAGGTTCAGCAGTGGCTTGATCAATTGGCAAAAGCATCACCTAAGTTAAGTGAAGAGCTAGTGCCAAATACGATAACTGTTAGCTTGTTATTGAAGGTGCTTCAGGGTTTATTGCTGGAAGATGTGCCAATACGTGATATGAGGTCAATTGCTGAAGCGTTGGTCAATGTAATGCCTAAGTCAGCAGATGCAAGTCATATGACAGAGGCGTGTCGCCAGGGAATGAAGAGAATGATCATTCAGGGTATTTGCGGCAATGAAGACGAGATACCAGTTATAACACTTGAGCCAGAATTGGAACAGATATTGCTTAAGTCAGTACATCAGTCACAAAAAACTGGCGGTGGGGATGATATGGGAATGATTCTTGAACCACGAATTGTAGAGTCTCTTCAGCGATCACTAGGTGAATCTGCGCAACGTCAGGAAATGTTGGGGAAGCCTGCGATACTCTTGGTTTCTGGGCCGTTAAGGCCAGTGTTGGCTAAGTTTGTACGATTTGGAAGTGAGCAATTAAAAGTATTGTCTTATCAGGAAATTCCAAATAACAAGCAAATTACAATTGTGTCGACAGTCGGTCAGTAAATTGTAGGTTAATAGGTGTTAGGTCAATAAATTGACGAGTGACACAGGTTAATAAATAAATGATGAAACTGTTGGATACTAAATATCAGGTGAGTTGTTATGGAAGTTAAACGTTTTTTTTCAGCATCAATGCAAGATGTCCTACGTATGGTGCGCGAAGAGCTTGGTCCAGACGCTGTTATTTTGTCGAATACGAAGGTAGATGGTGGGATTGAAGTAGTTGCCGCGCTTGACTATGAAGAAGAGTGGGCGCAAGAGGATGTTGACGCTCAAGTCGTTTCTCACGGCGAGCCGAGTCCTTCCCAGCTTGCACGCATGCATGCTGAGAAGCACATGCGCTTACAGAAAGAGATGGATAGTGCCCGTAAACGGATTGAAGGCGTAAGAGCTAAGCGTCAAAAAGAATCTGTCAAACGCGATCATGAGTCTCGGACTGATGATGCAATGAATAACAGTCATTCTGGCGCTCCAGCTGATCATGAAGATAAAGGTTTTTATGACAAGGCTAGCCCTGCATGGAGTGAGTTATCGGACATGAGGGCTCAGATAATGGAAATTAAAGGTTTGATCAATAGTCAGCCAAAAGCTATTGATACTCACTTGAGTGATCGGGCACAGTCAATTGCTGGCCAGCAAGTTGAGAAGACGCTAGAGTCATTGTGTCTTTCGAGATCTATTAAAAAGATGTTAATGAAGCGTATAGAGTGTGAAACAAATTATGAAGCCGCATGGTCAAAAGTAAGGCAGGAAATCGAATCATCTATTCAGGGTGAGCAAGAAGATATTATAGATCGTGGTGGTGTTATTTCACTTGTTGGGCCGACCGGAAGTGGTAAAACAATGACGATCGGTAAGATTGCCGCGCGCTATGTTATGAAATACGGCGCTGAAAGTATCGCCTTAGTGACAACGGATCGTTATAGAATTGCTGCGCATGAGCAGCTAAAGGTTTTCGGGCGAATTCTGAATGTACCTGTACATACAGTTGATGAAAGTAACTGTTTAGACACTATACTTAATAAGTTAAGTCACAAAAAACTTATTTTGGTCGATACTGCAGGTTTAATGCATTCTGATGTTTGTTGGTCGGAGCAGTTACAAGAATTAAAAATGTCTTCTCATCAAATTAAGAACTATTTGGTTGTGTCGTCTGTGGGGCAGTATCAGGTTATGTGCTCAAATTTTCATAATTATAAAGTGGTTGGCTTATCAGGTGCTATCATTACAAAAGTAGATGAGGCGGTTAGTTTAGGTGAGGTGCTTAGCTTTTTGATTGATACTCGATTGAAAGCAGGTTACTTTACTGATGGTCAGCGTGTACCTGAAGATATACATCTTTTTAATTCTCATGATATTTTCGAACGAGCCCAGTTATTACTTAACAGTTCAGAGCGCTGGGTAAGTATAAGTTCTAGTGAAAGTGATGTTAATAGTACGGCAATGATGTTTCATTCAGCGTAAATATTGATAGTTCTGCTAGACTCATTAAAAAGAAGAGATAGTCACTAATCTCAATGCTCGACATATTTATGAGGCAAGCTAAAAAAGTTTGTCTCACATTAAACTAGATGTAAATAAAGAGGAAATTCACCTGTATGGCGAATTCTAGTCCTGTTCAAGTCATTGCGGTCACAGGCGGCAAAGGCGGTGTTGGTAAAAGTAATGTGTCCATTAATCTGTCACTTATGTTGTCACAAATGGGGCGCAAAGTTGTTCTTTTAGATGCAGACTTAGGCTTGGCAAATATAGATGTTATGTTAGGTATCACATCAAAGCGAAATATTGCTGATGTTATTAACGGTGAATGCTCCTTAAAAGAGGTAATGGTTGATGGGCCTCATGGGTTAAAAGTTGTTCCAGCTTCGTCCGGGACTCAGAAAATGGTGTCCTTAAATCCGATGGAACATGCTGGTTTAATTAATGCCTTTAGTGAAATATCAGATGATCTGGATGTTTTGGTTATAGACACGGCAGCAGGAATTTCAGATGGGGTTGTTTCGTTTTTGCGGGCTGCTCAGGAGGTTATCGTGGTGGTTTGCGATGAGCCAACCTCTATTACTGACTCGTATGCGCTAATAAAGTTGCTTAACCGAGATTACGATATGTATCGGTTTAGAGTCTTAGCTAATATGGTTAAAACGCAAGAAGAGGGGCGCCACCTATATTCTAAATTAGCGCATGTGACTGAACGCTTTTTAGATGTTGCTTTACAGTATGTTGGTTCGATTCCTTTTGATGAATCCGTTAAAAAAGCTGTACAAAGACAAAGGGCTGTTTCAGATGTTTACCCTAGGGCTAAGGCCTCTTTGGCGTATCGTGCCTTGGCTCAAAAAGCAGATAGTTGGCCTTTGCCTTCATCTCCCAAAGGGCATTTAGAGTTTTTTGTCGAACGCTTGGTTCAAGCAACTTCAAGTTGATACCTATTAATTGATAACTAGCGACCTGTTTATTTGATGTATACCGATGTTCAAGTTCAGCGTGCTGATAGTTTAATCCGGAAACATGCACCGCTGGTAAAAAGGATTGCCCATCACCTGCTCGCGCGGCTTCCAGCTAGCGTGCAGGTTGACGATCTTATTCAGGCTGGCATGATCGGCTTGTTGGAGGCCTCGAGGAAGTATGAGGCTTCCAAGGGGGCATCATTTGAGACCTACGCAGGTATCCGTATTCGCGGTTCTATGATGGATGAGGTTCGTAAGGGTGATTGGGTACCACGCTCTGTTCATCGAAATTCGCGAAGAATATCTGCAGCTATTAAAGTTGTTGAGGGGCGTGAAGGCCGTGATGCACGTGATGAAGAAGTATCGACAGAATTAGGGATGACGCTAGATGAGTATTTTTCTTGCTTGAAAGATAGCAGTGGTGGGAAATTATTTAGCTTTGAGGAGATAACGGAGCAGGGAGAGGTGACGACAGATCAGTTCGCTACGCACTCGCCTTCGCCCGATTTTAGCGTGCAGGATGCAGCTTTTAAACGAAGTTTGGCGAAAGAAATAGATTCGCTTCCCGAAAGGGAGCGTATGGTTCTTTCTTTATATTATGAGGAAGAGTTAAATCTCAAGGAAATAGGTTTGGTGTTATCTGTGAGTGAATCAAGAGTTAGTCAGATACATTCTCAGGCAGCATTAAGATTAAGGTCTAGAATGTCAGAGTGGCAAGCTTAAAGCTTGGTTTTGATCAAATAAATGATGACTAAGGCCATGGGTAATAGTATTGTCTAAAAGCTAATTTTTAGATAAAAATTAAATGGTTAAAATATAGGCAGAAAAATATTTTATAAAATATAAATGAAACAAATGTTAAAAAAAACTGGCTACCCTAAGAACTCCGACTAGACTTGTTTTTAGGTATTTAACTGTAATTTCGGGGTTCGACATGAGTGGAGGTCGACTTGAATAAAGATATGAAAATTCTTGTTGTAGATGATTTTTCGACAATGAGACGAATTATTAAGAACTTATTGAGAGATCTTGGCTTTTCCAATGCGGATGAAGCTGATGATGGCAATACTGCTTTACCTATGCTTCAGACGGGTAAATATGACTTTCTGGTGACAGATTGGAATATGCCCGGAATGACGGGGATAGAACTCTTGCAGCACGTTCGATCAGATGAAAATCTGAAATCATTGCCTGTCTTGATGGTGACGGCTGAGGCAAAACGTGACCAGATCGTAGCCGCTGCGCAAGCGGGTGTGAATGGTTATGTGGTGAAGCCTTTTACTGCGGCAGTCTTAAAAGAAAAAATTGAAAAGATATTTGAACGTATCGACTCTTAAGGCATAGGGATTCATGACTGACGCTAATCAAACAAAGGATAACCCTGTTAATAGTTTTGAAAGCAAATTAAAAGAACAAGCCAATCAACTTAAGCAATTGGTTGATAGTGGCGATGTCTCAGGTGCCTTGTCTATTATTTCAGAGTTAAATGAAACACGTGATAAAACCTTATATCAAGAAGTGGGGCGTTTAACTCGATCATTGCATGAATCAATAAGAAACTTCCATATCGATGGTGCGGGAGAGTCTTCGAATTCAGATTTATCTGCTATCGAAGATGCATCAGATAGGTTGGCCTACGTAGTCGATATGACTAATAAGGCGGCTAATAAGACATTGGATCTTGTCGAAGAAGCAATGCCTTATGCATCGGGAATTAGTGCTGAAGCAAAATTGCTTCAATCTGATTGGGGGCGTTTGCAGCGTAAGGAAATGAAACCGGAAGAGTTTCGTACCTTAACAGCCACTATGGGGACGTTTCTAGGCAGGCTCTGTACTGATTCAGATAAAGTTTATGAGAATTTATCGCAAATTCTGTTAGCACAAGATTTCCAAGACTTAACTGGGCAGGTGATAAATCGTGTTACAAGCTTAGTAAAAGATGTCGAAGAAAATTTAGTACATCTGGTAACTATGGCAGGCCAAGTCGATAAAATTACAGGCACGGTCCATGAAGTAGAAAAACAAGAAACAGGTACAGATATTGAAGGTGAAGGTCCTCAAATGAATACTGAAACACGGGAAGATGTGGTTTCAGGTCAGGATGATGTTGATGATTTGCTTTCTAGTCTAGGATTTTAAAGGGGCGTAAAGATGGGGTTTGAAGCAGATGACGAGATACTTCAGGACTTTATTGTTGAGTCAGGAGAAATACTCGAGCTTCTTTCAGAGCAGTTAGTTGATCTTGAGCAAAATCCTGATGATAGGGATTTGTTGAACGCCATTTTTAGAGGCTTTCATACCGTTAAAGGTGGTGCAGGTTTTCTTCAGCTAGATGCCTTGGTCGGCTGTTGTCATATTGCGGAAAATGTTTTTGACATTCTTCGAAATGGTAAACGGTCTGTTGATTCTGACTTAATGGATGTTGTTCTTCGAGCGCTTGATGCAGTGAACGAAATGTTCGATGAGGTGAAAGAAGGGCGAGATGCAACGCCTGCTAGCGCAGAGCTATTAAGTGATTTAGAGCGTTTTGCTAAACCTGATGACGGGGCAGGTAAAGCGCCAGCAACACCAGCGCCAGCTGCAGTACCAGCACCAGCTTCTTCTAATTCTGATGACGGTGATATCACGGATGATGAATTTGAGCAGCTACTAGATGCTCTTGATGGTGAAGATGCTAATGAGGCCCCTGTATTTATTGATGATAGTGCTCCTGAAGCCTCTTCTTCAGACGAAATTACAGATGAAGAGTTTGAAAATTTATTAGACGAACTACATGGTTCCAGTAAGTCAGTAAACCAAGAAGCTGGGCAAGGTGCTTCAGAACAGAGTTCACCTGCTGCGGAAGCGTCAGGTGACATTAGTGAAGATGAATTTGAAAAACTCTTAGATGATCTTCATGGTGAAGGACAATTTAACTCTGGGGCTGCTCAAAGTGATTCTTCAAGCGTTGAGCAAGCGCCGGTCTCTTCAAATGAAACGGATTCTGAATTAATAAGTGATAATGAGTTTGAAAAGCTACTAGATGACTTGCACGGTGCTGGCGGCTCTCCAACGACGGGTCATGACAGTCTATCGGTTGCACCAAGTGCTGCTCCAGCTTCGGCGCCAGCTGCTCCAGAGCCTACGCCAGCAGCACCTTCACCGCCCCCCAAGGCGGCTCCCAAAAAAGCCACTAAAACATCGAAAAAGAATGAGACCATAGCAACAGAAACTACTGTTAGGGTAGATACTAAGCGCCTTGACGATATTATGAATATGGTTGGTGAGTTGGTTTTAGTTAGAAATAGGTTGAAAAGGCTGGGCGATGCAAGTAGTGATGAATCTATGCAGAAAGCAGTTTCTAATTTAGATGTTGTTACAGGTGATTTACAATCTGCCGTAATGCAAACCCGAATGCAGCCGATCAAAAAGGTATTTGGCCGCTTTCCTCGAGTTGTTAGAGATCTTGCACGGAATCTGAAAAAAGAAGTTAATTTGGTCTTGGTCGGTGAGGAAACTGATCTCGATAAAAATCTTGTGGAAGCGCTTTCAGACCCCTTGGTTCACTTGGTGAGAAATGCAGTTGATCATGGCATTGAAATGCCTGATGTTAGAATGGAAAAAGGTAAGGAGCGTATAGGGCAGGTTGTTCTTTCAGCTCAGCAAGAAGGTGATCATATCATGCTTTCCATTGAAGACGATGGGGCAGGTATGGACGCAGAAGTTCTACGGGCTAAAGGGGTCGAAAAAGGCTTATTTGACCAGGATGCTGCAGATCGCTTAAGTGATACCGAGTGCTTTAATCTGATTTTTGCACCAGGCTTTTCAACAAAAACTGAAATTTCAGACGTGTCAGGTCGTGGCGTTGGAATGGATGTTGTTAAAACAAAAATCACACAATTAAACGGAACCGTTAGTATAGATTCAGAGCTTGGTAAAGGCTCTCGTTTGTCTATTAAGGTACCGTTAACTCTTGCGATTATGCCGACCTTAATGGTGAAGCTAGGTGATCAATCTTTTGCTTTTCCTTTAGTTAGTGTAGTAGAAATATTTCATCTGGATTTGACGAGAACTAACGTTGTTGATGGTCAGGAGTGCGTGGTTGTAAGAGACAATGTATACCCTCTCTTTTACATTAAACGATGGTTAGTCAATAGTTATACTGAAGAAACAGATTCAGCGCATGTGGTTATAGTCGCTGTGGGTAATAAGCGGGTAGGCTTTATTGTTGATCAGTTAGTCGGACAAGAAGAGGTCGTTATAAAGCCTCTAGGTGACATGCTTCACGGTACTGCAGGAATGGCGGGTGCAACAATAACCGGTGATGGCCGAATTGCTCTTATTCTCGATATACCAAGTTTATTAGATAGATACGCATAAAATATTTTCTAATTTAACGTCAACTTCTAAATATGGGGGCCATAGGGTATCAATGAACGTCTCTGTTCTGATTGTTGACGATTCAGCTTTTTTCCGTAAGCGTGTTGCTGAGATATTGAGCTCAGTTTCAGATATTAAGGTTGTGGGTGCAGCCTCAAATGGGAAAGAAGCAGTAGAGCTTGTTAAGAAGCTTAGTCCTGATGTGGTGACGATGGATTATGAGATGCCCGTAATGGATGGCATAACAGCTATACGGCATATCATGGCAGAACACCCGACTCCCATTCTAATGTTTTCATCTCTTACTTATGAGGGTGCAAGGGTCACCTTGGATGCACTGGATGCAGGTGCTGTCGACTTTTTGCCTAAAAATTTCGAAGATATCGCACGTGATGCCGGAAAAATGCAAGAAGTGCTTAAAAAACGTATTCTTGCTATCGCTAAAAAAAGTAAGGCACCTGTTAATTCTTCTGTTAGCCCTGATTCCAGTTTGTCTGAATCTATTTCGGATAAAGGTATTCAACAACAGAATAAGCCTGTAAATCCCGCTCACTCCGTAGCATCTCGGAAAAGAATTGCACTGCCTTCTCGGACTAAAATAATACAGGCAATTAGGCCTATTAAGCATTCTGTGGATTTAGTAGTTATTGGCGCGTCAACCGGCGGGCCTGTCGCATTACAAAAAGTATTAGCAAAGCTTCCTGCAAACTTTCCATTGCCTATCCTTGTTGTACAGCATATGCCTGCAACCTTTACAGCAGCTTTTGCTGAGCGGCTGGATGGTTTATGTGCAATTGAAGTTAAGCATGGTGAGGATGGTGATTTTCTCAAAAAGGGCACCGCAATAATTGCACCTGGTGCTATGCAAATGATTGTTTCCGGTAAAGGGCGTCAGATTGGCGTGCTTAGCGGTGATGAGCGCCTAACTTATAAACCTTCTGTAGATGTCACTTTTGGCTCTGCATCAAAAGCATTTCCGGGCCGAATTTTAGCGGTTGTTTTAACTGGCATGGGGGCAGATGGTCGTGAGGGGTGTCGCTTGCTTAAACAGGGCGGCTCTACTGTTTATACACAAAGTGAAAAGAGTTGTGTGATCTATGGTATGCCTATGGCTGTCGATAAAGCTGGATATGCTGATGCATCATTTGATATCGAGCAAATCGCTGAGCAAATTACAGGCGGTGTTAGATAATGGATATTTTAAGTTTTCTAGGCGTTATTATTGGTTTTGGGGCCATATTAGGTGGAAATTACCTTGAAGGTGGTCATATAGATTCTCTTTTTAATGGTCCTGCTGCGGTTATTGTAATTGGTGGAACCTTTGCAGCCATACTGTTGCAAACGCCTCTTAAGGTATTAATGCGTGGTATTGTCATGCTTAGGTGGGTGTTTATTCCGCCTTATGTTTCTATAGATGATGGTATCGAAAAAGTTATTTCTTGGAGTATGCGAGCGCGTAAAGAAGGCTTGCTCGGTTTAGAAGCTTCTGTAGAGAAAGAGAGTGAACAGTTTTCTGAAAAAGGTTTGCAGTTACTAGTAGATGGTGCGGAGCCGGAAGTAATTAGAAATGTGCTTGAATTGGATTTAATTTCAAAAGAAAGGTTTGATCTTAGTTGTGCCAAAATTTATGACGGCATGGGGGGCTACTCGCCGACAATAGGTATTATCGGTGCCGTGATGGGTCTAATTCATGTGATGAGCAATCTGGCTGACCCCTCTTCTTTAGGTTCTGGTATAGCTACTGCCTTTGTTGCGACTATATATGGCGTGGCTTTGGCTAATTTACTGTTTTTTCCAATAGGAAGTAAATTGAAAGGCTTGGTTCAGAGTCAGTCACAGTATAGGGAAATGTTGATAGAAGGTTTAGTGGCTATCTCAGAGGGTGAAAACCCTCGTTCAATTGAACTTAAACTTCGTGGTTTCATCACTTAATGCGTCGGTTAATTGATGAGGAGCCTGATAACAGAGAGCGCTGGCTTGTCTCTTATGCAGACTTTATTACTTTGCTGTTTGCCTTCTTTGTTGTGATGTACTCAATTTCCTCGGTCAATGAAGGTAAATACAAAGTCTTGTCTGATAGTTTAGAGGGGATATTTAATTCCGCTCAAAAATCGACTAAACCTATTCAAATTGGCGAATCTTCAGCGTCAGCAGAAGACTCCGGCGTTAATAAAGAGAGAATTGAGTTAATCGTAGATGCGCCTGAAGTCGAAAAAGAGAGAGAAAAAATAGAGCCCGATAAAGAGGATGTACAGCTTCAGCAGATAGCTGGAGAGTTTGAAGAAAGTTTTGAAGATCTTATATTTGAAGAAAAGGTGAGCGTTGAGAAAAAGGATGACTGGATTGAGATCTCTTTAGACGATACGGTTGTGTTTAGCAGTGGGGGGGTCGAACCTATTCATGAAGCGCTGCCTATAATTGAAAAAATAGCACGTATCATGGAGGACCATGAAAACGCTATGTTGGTCGAGGGGCACACAGATAATGTTCCCATACGCAGTCCTGTTTTCCCCTCAAATTGGGAGTTATCCGCTGCACGAGCAGCCTCTGTTGTAAGGTATCTCGCATTAGAAGGGGTGTCTGCTGGACGAATGGGGGCTATGGGTTATGGCGAGTTTCAACCTGTTGCCAGAAATGATACCGCTGCCGGGAAACGAAAAAATAGACGTGTCGTTCTATTGATTTCAAAAAACAAAGATATACGTCAAAGCCTT
>Ga0105348_1001180_pt1 | contig 17959 bp, 14 predicted proteins | sample EN8Hudsemesocosm_2_FD_83504 | JGI IMG/M metagenome (GOLD analysis project Ga0105348, IMG submission 83504) | Methane-oxidizing microbial communities from mesocosms in the Hudson Canyon - EN8C Hudson Canyon | ecosystem: Environmental > Aquatic > Marine > Cold seeps | place: Hudson Canyon... | reverse complement strand
GTAATACACCCCTGTAATTGTGCCTCAAGCTCATCACCTGACACCAACGGGCCGACACCGGCAGGTGTGCCGGTTAAAACCACATCACCCGGCATCAGCGTGAATGTCTGACTGATGTAACTCAGTAGCCGGGCCACAGGCGTGATCATATCGGCGCTGCAACCCTGCTGTTGCAGCTCTCCATTACGCTGCATCTGCAGCTGGGCTTGGGTCCAATCTAAGCCGTCAGGGCTGACAAAGTCGGATAAAGGACAGCTGCCATCAAAGCCCTTGGCTTTTTCCCACGGATGACCTTTTTCCTTCAACTCATCTTGTAAGCTGCGCAAGGTCAGGTCGAACCCGAGCCCGACCCCGACAACGGCCGCAAGACTTACCTGCGCCGACGCTTCGGTTAAACGCTGGCCCAACAACAGTGACATTTCCGTTTCAAAGTGGCACACGCCGCGATTACTTGGAATAGAGAAGCCCCCGGCCATAGGTACAACGGCCGTAGCAGGCTTAATAAATAACATGGGCTCCGTTGGCACTGGATTATTCAGCTCTTTAGCGTGGGCTGCGTAGTTTCGGCCAACACACACAACCTTACCCACAGGCAGATTGCTCACCTCGCCATCCAGTCGATGCTGATACACCATTACTCTCTCCATCACGCCACTCAAATTTGGAGGGCCAGTGTGCCAGCCGTCCGAGCAATAGCAAGAGCAAACCTTCGGACCCCAAGCGCCTCAATATAGCGGCCTCTACCCTAGCCGACCATCATCCAAGAAATACTGTAACTAAGCTTTCTGGGCCATCAAAATCGCGGCGTTTGAAGGCCATCAAGGGCAGAGCCTGAAAACAGCACGCTGATTAATTGCGAAAGTGGACAATTAGCAGGTCAAACGCCCTTTTCAGTTAGTCTTTTTGGACGTCATCTGTGTTAATATGCCGCCCCTTTTTGGCCCCCCACGATTCATCGCGGGGCTTATGTGTGAATCAGCAGAGAGCAAATCATGGCTAAGACATCGCTGGGTAAAGACAAAATTCGCGTTCTATTGTTGGAAGGTGTTCATCAGTCAGCGGTGGATACCCTGACCGCTGAGGGCTACACCAATGTCGAATACTTGAAGGCAGCCCTGCCGGAAGATGAGTTGATCGAAAAGATCAAAGGCGCTCATTTCGTTGGCATTCGCTCTCGCTCCCAGCTGACACGCAAAGTATTTGAAAATGCACCCAAGCTGATCGCCGTTGGTTGTTTCTGCATTGGCACCAACCAAGTAGATCTCAAGGCCGCTCAAGAGCACGGCGTAGCCGTTTTCAACGCGCCTTACTCGAACACCCGCTCGGTCGCCGAGCTGGTGTTGGCACAAGCCATCTTGCTGCTGCGCGGCATCCCCGAGAAGAACGCCGCTTGTCACCGCGGTGGATGGTTGAAGTCTGCTATTGGCTCATACGAGAGCCGCGGCAAGACGCTGGGTATTATTGGCTACGGCTCAATCGGATCTCAGGTGTCTGTCCTGGCTGAATCTCTTGGCATGAACGTGATCTTCTTCGATACCGTCAGTAAGTTGCCACTGGGTAATGCCACTCAGATCCGCGATATGCACGAGCTGCTGGGCAAGGCCGACGTTGTCAGCTTGCACGTACCAGAAACCGGCGCCACCCAAGACATGATGGGCGTAGCTGAATTTGCCGCTATGAAGAAGGGCGCCATCTTCATGAACGCCGCCCGCGGTACGGTTGTCGACATTCCAGCACTCGCTGCGGCCATGGAATCCAAGCACCTTGGCGGCTGCGCCGTGGATGTATTCCCAGTTGAGCCACGCGGTAACGACGAAGAATTCCAAACGCCACTGCGCGCTTTCGACAACGCCATACTAACACCGCACATCGGCGGCTCTACTGTGGAAGCACAAGCCAACATCGGCTTAGAAGTTGCCGAAAAGCTGGCCAAGTACTCGGATAACGGCACGACTATCTCTTCTGTTAACTTCCCAGAAGTCGCACTGCCAAGCCACCCGAATGCGCACCGCTTGCTGCACGTTCACCAGAACGTACCGGGCATCCTGACCTCGATCAATCAGGTGTTCTCTGACAACAACATCAACATCGCCTCTCAATACCTGCAAACCAATGAAAGCGTTGGTTACGTGGTCGTCGATGTAGATTCTGAATACAGCGAAGTGGCGCTCAAGCAATTGCGTGAGATCGAAGGCACCGTTCGCTGTCGTGTACTTTTCTAAGTCAGCCAGCTAGCGCTCAGTATTAGAGCGCCAGACAGACTTAGCGAAGGGAGTATCTGTGGGTACACCCTCTCAAAAAAGCCCCGCTTCGTCGGGGCTTTTTTGTGTACACAGAGATAACAGCCGACAGGGAAGCTGGTAACGCTCGTTATACCTGAGGAATAAACCTTTAGGCCTTCTCTCTAAGCCCCAGCCAGCGTAGACTGCCGACCACCTTGATAAGACTGCATCAGCCGTTATGAGCCAAGCACCTAGCCCCCGAGAAAACACCGACTGCTACCGAGCGCTTTTTCTCAACGACACCCCCTTGATGGATGTCCGAGCACCGGTCGAATTTGAGAAGGGCGCCTTCCCCAACACCACCAACATCCCCTTGCTTGACGATGAGCAACGCCATGTTATTGGTAGCCGCTATAAAGAGAAGGGGCAGGATGCGGCCATCGCGCTGGGCTGGAAGCTGGCAACACCTGAGGTACAGGCAGACCGCGTCAGTGCCTGGAAGCAGCACATAGCGAAGCACCCAGAGGGTTATCTCTATTGTTTCCGCGGCGGCCTGCGCTCCAACCTCAGTAAAAAACTCATCGCAGAAGCAGGTATTAACTACCCGTTAATCGAAGGCGGCTACAAAGCCATGCGTCGCTTTTTGATCGACGAGCTCGATCACAACAGCCAAGTACTGCGCGACCCAAAAACACCGCTGGTGCTTATTTCGGGCCGCACGGGCAGTGGCAAAACACTGGTCATCAATCGTCTCTCTCACAGCGTTGATCTCGAAGGCCTAGCCCGCCATCGCGGCTCGGCCTTTGGCCGCCAAGTGATGCCGCAACCGGCTCAGATCGACTTTGAGAATGCCCTGAGCATTGCCATCCTAAAACTGCGCGATCAATTCCCCTCCGGCGCACTGTTTGCAGAAGACGAAGGCCGGACCATAGGTTCTGCCGCGCTGCCTCTAGAATTTCAGGCGTGTATGCAACAGGCGCCTCGAGCGGTTCTGGAAACTACCGTTGAAGAGCGCATAGACATAGCGCTTGCTGACTATGTCACCGACGCCCGTCCACAATACTTACAAGCGTTTGGCGATGACGAAGGTCAGGTGAAATTTCGCGAACAAATTCTGGGCAACCTCGACCGAATTCGAAAACGCCTGGGCGGAGATCGCCACAAACTATTGGTAGAGTGCTTCACCTCAGCCCTCGATGAGTTCGAGCGCAGCGATAACCCCGACGGCTTCCGCGACGGCATTGAAGTATTACTCACCGATTATTACGACCCCATGTACGACTACCAACAAGGCCAGCGCGACGGACGAGAGATATTCCGTGGCGATAAAGACGCCATTATCGAATGGGCCGAGAATTTTAAACCAAACAACTGAGTGCTTTTACGAAACCACTCAAAACAAATTTATCTTTAAAAAGGTAATAAATAACCCGACCTAAACCACCAGAACGAGAATTTTCTTGTGAGGGCAAGGAAGCACCGCGCACAGAACCGGAATGTACGAGCAGTACATGAGGATTCAGCACGGAGCCTTCAGCACAGCTATAAAAAGCTGACGCCGCCATCGCGAGAAAAGGCCGTTCCTAAACCATAAGGAGAATCCCGTGCGGTTATTGTCTGTTTTAGCAGCGCTGCTCGTCTCAGTAAGTTTTTCACTCAGCCTTCAAGCCGAGACTTTTACCTTCACTGCCATCCCAGATCAGGATGAATCTCGCCTGCAGCAACGCTTCGGAAAAGTAGCGGCCTACCTCGAGAAAGAGCTGGGCATCGAAGTGAAGTACGTACCCGTAAAAAGTTACGCCGCGGCGGTAACCGCCTTTCGTAACAACCAAGTACAGCTGGCTTGGTTCGGTGGTCTCTCTGGCGTGAAAGCGCGTGAGCTGGTCGAAGGCAGTGAAGCCATTGCTCAGGGCTATGAAGATCCAAACTTCACCAGCTACCTGATCGCCCACAAGGACACAGGTCTGAGCAACAACGGCAGCTTCCCCAGTGGCATCGAAGGTAAGACCTTCACCTTTGGCTCGAAGGGTTCAACCTCGGGCCGCTTGATGCCCGAATACTTTATTCGTCTCAATCTCTCACAGCCGCCATCGACGGCCTTCGACCGTGTCGGCTACTCGGGCGACCACAGCCGCACCATTGCCTTAGTAGAATCCGGTGCCTATGAAGTGGGCGCAGTAAACTACAAGGTGTGGGACAAGGGCATTGCCAACGGCAAGATCGACACAGACAAAGTACAAGTGATCTGGACAACACCTGGCTACCCGGATTACCAGTGGACGATTCGCGGGGACGTCGATGCACGCTTTGGTGAAGGCTTTAAAGCCAAGGTGCAGGCCACACTGCTGGCCATTGAAGACCGAGACATTCTCGACGCCTTCCCCCGCAAGTCATTCATCAAGGCCCGCAACAGTGATTACCAACCCATTAAAGACACCGCCGTGTCTATTGGTTTGATCGATGGCTGATGCACTCACACTGAGTGGCGACAAGGTCGCACCCGCGCAGAGTGCTTTTAAACTGAGTAATGTCGACCTTCACTACGCAGGCCGGCCCATTGTGCACCAGCTTTCACTGTCGATAACTCGCGGTGAACGGGTGGCGCTCATTGGCCCCTCAGGCTCGGGAAAATCCACTGTGTTAAAGCACCTGCGATCGCTTGCGCCTAAGCAGGTCGCTTGGTGCCCACAACACAGTGGTCTGGTGCCGATGCTGAGCGGTTTCCATAATATTTTTATGGGCGGTCTCAGCAGGCACAGTCGCCTTTACAACCTCTGCAATCTTATCAAGCCACTCTCGGCCCCCAAACAAACCATCCAGCGATTGGCAGACCAACTTGAAATTGGTCAGGTGTTGTTTAACTCCGTCGACCGTTTATCCGGTGGACAGCAACAGCGAGTTGCGATTGGTCGAGCGCTCTACCAATCCCAGGATATATTTCTCGGTGACGAACCGGTTTCTGCCGTGGATGATTTTCAGGCCGACAAATTATTAAGCCTCATCACACACACTCATTCGACGGTTATTTTGGCGCTGCACGATACCGAGCAAGCGTTAAAGGTGTGCGACCGCATCATCGGCCTGAAGCAGGGCAGGGTGGTACTGGATGAAACCTGCGAGCTGGTGACACAGGCACAACTCGATGGCCTTTATCGATGAAGGTTGTTAACCCGTGAGTGCTTGCGGCCCCGTAAAACGCTATCAGCCTCCTGTCAGCAGTGCCAAAGGTTTGCGCGAAGTGAGCCTGTGGTTCGCACTGTTCGGTGTATTGTGCCTATTGTTCGCCGACATCGACATACGCAGCCCAGACCCCTCCCGCGAACTAATGCGCATGGCCGACGGTTTACTGCACCCCAACTTTTGGTCCGTTGAAGAAATCACTCAAAGTGCGCTGAACACTTTGGCGTTTGCACTGCAGGGTGTCGCACTGGCATCAGTGGCAGGCTTCGGCTTGGCCATGCTCTACCGCTTCGCACTGGTGCGCGCTTTTTGCGCATTCATCCGCTCGATTCATGAACTCTTTTGGGCGCTGATTTTTATTCAACTGTTTGGCCTGTCTTCATTAACCGGATTACTGGCCATTGCCATTCCCTACGCCGGCACCCTTGCTAAGATATACGGTGAACTCTTTGAAGAAACCGACCCAGCACCACGCCAGAATCTATTAACACCCAAGGGGGTCAGCGCCTTTTTTTACACCACCCTACCGCTGGCTTGGAAACCGCTCACCCAATACACCAGCTACCGCTTTGAATGCGCCATACGCTCAAGCATCGTGCTGGGTTTTGTCGGTTTACCCACACTCGGCTATCACTTGGAAACGGCGCTAAGTGAAGGCCATTATCAGGACGCCAGCGCACTGCTGTATGTGCTATTTGCCATGGTGGTGAGCATTCGCTGGTGGTTAAAGAGGGCACTGCTGCCGCTCTACGTTATCGCCGCGTTTATCTACTTACCGCCCATTGCCGAGATCAACAGCGCGTACATTGCGCGCTTCTTTCTAGAAGACATAGTGCCCGCGCCGCTGAGGGATTCCAATCTGCACGGTATCGATCAACTCTGGGCGTTAGGGGAATGGTTCAATCACCTGTGGTACACACAAATTTGGCCAGGCGTCAGCAGCACACTGGTGCTCAGTCAGATCGCCTTATTACTGACGGCCCTGCTGACACTGTTGTGGTTTCCTTTAAACTCCCGATTATTTTTTACCCGCACTTCACGCAGCGTCGGCGATGGCCTATTAATCGTCGCCCGCACCCTGCCAGAATATTTATTGGCCTTCATTGGGACACTCTGGATCGGCCCCTCTATGCTGCCCGCCATAGTCGCGTTGGGCATACACAATGGCGCCATTATTGCGCACCTTCTGGGCCGCTATACTGACACACTCGTGCTGCGCGATGATGCGCCGCAGGGCAGCAACCGCTATTTCTTCGAAGTCTTGCCAAGAGTCTATCGCCAATTTTTAGCGTTCCTGCTCTATCGCTGGGAAGTCATCATGCGCGAAACAGCAATACTCGGTATGCTGGGTGTCGGCACACTAGGCTTCTATATTGATTCGGCCTTCGAAGAGTTTCGCTTTGACCGAGCCATGTTGTTAATTTTATGTGCAGCTGGTTTGAACATGATCGCCGACATGAGTGCACGTTTCTTGCGCCAGCGGCTGCACCTTAAAACCACCCCCGAAACTTTATAGTCGACCCCAAAAAATGATGATGAGCCAACAGATGCAATACCAAGACCTTGTGCTCATCGGTGGCGGCCACGCCCACGCGCAAGTGATAAAGATGTGGGCCATGAAACCCATCGCAGGGGTTCGGGTCACTTTGATATCACCCCAAATTCAGTCCCCATATTCTGGCATGCTACCCGGCTTGGTCGCAGGGCATTACTCATTCGATGAAACCCACATCGATCTCATGCGTTTGTGCCAGTACGCGGGGGTGCGTTTTATTCAAGCCAGTGTTGAGGGTATTGACCTCAACAAAAAACAATTGTCACTAATCGGCAGTGCCCCACTAAATCATGAGGGTGAACAACGCCCAGCCATTAGCTTTGATTTACTGTCGATCAACACGGGTATCACCCCAGACCTATGCGTTGAGGGCGCAGGGCAATACGCCATTGCCGTCAAACCCATCAGTGACTTTTACCCGCGCTGGCAGACAACGTTAAATCAGATACGTCTAAGCACGGATGATTCTCACATCAGTGTCGTGGGCGGCGGAGCGGCGGGCATTGAATTAATTCTGGCGATGCACTTTGCCATCGCCAACGACCCAACCATCACCGCAGCAGTAAACTTGTCGCTGGTATTCCGAGGCCCAGAATTAGCGACCGGTTATCGCCCGTCGATGCGCCGCAAGATTGAAAAATTACTGCAAGAAAAATCCATTACCTGTCACAACAATTGCGATGTATTGCGTATCGAGCAGGACACACTCACGCTAGCAGGTGATCAGCGCGCCATTAAAAGTCATCACACCTTCTGGTGCACCAACGCCAAAGCGCCCCACTGGCCGAATGCTGCTGGGTTAGACACCAATCAACAGGGCTTTATCGCACTGCATGATACGCTGCAATCAACCAGCCATGACTTTGTGTTTGCGGCGGGTGATGTGGCACAACAGGTTCATCACCCGAGGCCGCATGCGGGGGTTTTCGCGGTAAGACAGGGCCCGATTTTATTTAAAAACTTGCAACGCAAGCTGCTCGATAAAAAACTCATTGCTCATAAGCCACAAAGTGACTTTTTAAGTTTACTGGCTTGTGGAGAACAAACGGCACTGGCTCATAGACCTTATTGGCCAGACCTGCAGGGCGAGTGGGTGTGGCGCTGGAAGGACCGCATTGATCGTCGCTTTATGGGCATGTTTTCCGTGCTTACACCGCTAACGATGGATACCGCCGAAGCCGTGAATCCAATCATCAGTGGCGATGAAACCCCTAAGGATATCTCTACCATCGCCATGCGTTGCGGCGGTTGCGGGGCTAAGGTCGGTGCGACGGTTCTCAGCCGTGTGATCAATCAACTGCAACCGATTAAGCGCGATGATGTGTTGCTTGGGTTGGATGCCCCTGACGATGCCGCAGCCATTTCCTTAAAAGATCACAGCAACTCGGTATTATTACAAAGCGTCGATGTATTCCGTGCGTTCATGGATGAACCCTACCTGCTCGGTAAAATCGCCGCAGAACACGCGTTGAGTGATTTATTTGCCATGAACGCGAAGCCACAAAGTGCTATGGCCATCGCCACGCTGCCCTTTTCGGGTGAAAAAATTACCGAGCGCGACCTCATGCAATTGATGAGCGGCGCCTTACAGGTACTCAATAAAAATAACTGCGAACTAACAGGCGGGCACACCAGCGAAGGTGCCGAGCTGAGCATTGGCTTCAGTGTGAATGGATTAGCAAGCGAGTCGAACATTCTAAAAAAATCGACACTGAGCGCCGATCAAACATTAATCCTTACACAGCCACTCGGCACCGGCACCCTGTTAGCCGCTCACGCTCAATTACAAGCACAGGGACCTTGGATTGAGGCCGCGCTAAACGGTATGTTGCTGAGCAATCGTACAGCGGGTGAAGTCTTTCATGCCCACGACAGCAGTGCGTGCACCGACGTGACAGGGTTTGGTTTACTGGGGCACCTTGTTGAGATGTTGAAACCCAGCGGACTCACGGCACACTTAAGCATGTCCGCTATCCCAGCGCTTAATGGCGCATTATCGTGCTTAGAAAACGGCATCACCAGCAGCCTACAACCTCAAAATATACGTTTACGCCGAGCCATAAAAAACCCTGAGCTCTGGATTTCCTCACCTCGCTATCAATTACTGTTTGACCCACAAACCTCAGGGGGCTTACTAGCCACTGTTCCGAACAGGAAAGCACAAGAATGCCTCGTCGAACTCCAAGCAAAGGGTTATCCAGACGCCACCATCATCGGGGAAATCAAAGAGCACAAAGTTATTGCTGAACTGATAGAACTAATAGAGTAGTAGCCGACCAAGCAAGCACCTGAAGCCCCTGTCCTTCGGGCATTCAGATGGGCTTCTTCACGAACACAGCAATAAATATTTACTCGAGTAAATTCTGGTGCTTTTCAGCCGACTTCTCTTTAGCTAAGCAGCGATACCCTCGTTGCAAAATATTTTCAGCCGTATCGTCCTCGTAATATTCAGTGACACCAAAATTGGCCGAAAATAGAAACCTAACGACATCACTTTCATGCAAACTGATCAACTGAGATAATTCGTCTGCGACTAAGCGAGCACTTTCAGCATCCATCCCAGGAAGAAGAATAACAAATTCCTCACCGTCATAACGAACCAAGACATCGGTACTCCGAAGGTGTTGTGCCAGCAACGTCGATATTTCACTTAATGCCTTATCCCCACAGTGACGACCAAACTGATCATTCAGCCGACTAAAACCATTCAACTCACAAACAATAAGCGCTAAAGGGAACTTTTCTAAGCGACCAGACTCAAGCTCCCCACTTAAATAATAATTTAAATAGGTGCGATTATATGCGGAAGTTAAGGTGTCATGCATCATCTGTTCTTGTAGCTTTTTGTTGCTTTCCTCAAGCTGTTGGGACACCTCAAAAATATCATGCCGTGCCGCCTCCCGCGACCGAGACACATACAAAGAAAAACAGGTAAAACCAAGTGCCGGAAGGGAGCCAAACAAATCAAAAGACTGACCTAATCCAAATATTAAAATTGTCCAATAAAGAAAAAAACCTAACGTCAGAACCACCAAAAACCTTACGAATTCACCCCTATATACAAACACCAACCCCAAGCAACCAAAAATATACCCGGTAAAATCCAGTGTGCGATAAGAATCTAGAGCAGACACTGAAACAAGATTAAAGAAGATAAAGACATAAGTAAAAAAGACAAAATCATCAAGCGCCTTCGGTTCAATGGATGAGACCAAGAAAGAGACTAGAAAGCGAGAGAAAAGCGACGAGGCCAGAAGAAACAAATAGGCTGTAAAGTAATAGATGTACAGCTCCCCCCCCTCCTCACCACCATAGAGCCCAAGCAAATTTCTAATCGTGAAAAGAGCACCAAAAAAAGCAGTGAACAAAGCAGTCTTGCAGAACAACATGTAATTATCATGCGCTCGCTCTTCAAGGTACAGTCTCCGCGAGTTTGTACTCATAACAACCCCTTACAAAACGTAAGTTCACAATCAGTAATTGGAACAATGGACAGGCTGACACCCCACATCATCTACCAAGATGGCGTATCATTATTTCCTATGCTTTCGAACCAGGTCATACGCTACCTGAATCTCTTTCGAGCGCTCGGTCGCCTCTTCAATCATATCTTCAGGCAAGCCTTGCCCCATTAATTTATCTGGATGGTACTGGCTCATTAATTTACGATAGGCCTTTTTCAATTCTTTGTCAGAAATAGACGATTCGACACCTAACGCCTCATAGGCCAGCGCCAACTCATCCACCGAGCTAGCCCCACCAAAACCACCTTGGCCGCCAGAGTAGCCGCCACCAAACTGATTCTGCGCGTTGATCATGCGCATCAACTGCTCGAAGGCAAAGTTTGAGAAACCTAAGCGACCAGCCACTTCGCGCAGCACGGCCTGCTCTGCATTGTCAATATTGCCATCGGCTAGGGCTATATTAATCAGGTAAACCAACAGCATTTGCTTGAGATTCGCCTGACGACCGCAGTGCAGATTAAAATCAGAGAGCAACGCATCAATATTAAAGTCTTGTTGACTGCCCTGTTTAAAGCGCTGGATCGCTTCACGACGGTGATCAGAAGTGAGACCCATCTTGTTCATGACCTGTTCGGTCTGAACAATTTCTTCTTCAGACACGCGGCCATCCGCTTTTGCCAGATAACCCAGCAAAGTGAAGAGCGTTTTTAAAAAATGCGCCTGCGCTTGTTCGCGCTGGTCAGCACTGGGACCGTGTTTAAATTGGTTAAATGCACGATCAAACACACTGCCGATAAACAGCCCAAGTAGTGCACCAAAAAAACCACCGCTGCCAAAACCTAAAAACGCACCTATCAACTTACCCATGATCACACTTACCTTAAACTATGCCTATTGCCGCTTACCCCAACACAACTGTTGGCTCATTCGTTGCAAAGTAGCCTTCCTACAGAGAAGGTACTGAGTCAACAACGCAGCTCCAAATTCCTGCCAGTGTACCCCATTCATAATGGCTTAGTGTTCTATGTGCTTGTGATAGTGATAGTAGTTCTTGATACGCGCCACAAACGTCTCAAGCATTAATGCATCGGCTAGGTTATCTTCTTGCGCAATCGGTAGATTAGGAAAATACTCGCTCAAAGAAGCCGTAAAGAGCCCGCTGCTATAACCCACCAGCTTTCGTTTGCCTGGAGGCCCTGCGCCGTATAGCGGCGTCGATCCTAGGCCACAACTCGGCGAACGCGCTTTTACCAGGTAGCCACTGAGTTCGGAAAACTCTGCCTGCCGCTTTACGACGCTTGCGCGCAAAGGCGTGCTCACATCAAGCTCGGCGGTTTGTGTTCCCAGGCAGCGAATCTCACCACTGTCACTGGCTACTAACTCTATGGTTTCGCGGGGTATGCCCAAGCCGATCGCCACCTCGGGGCAAAAGCCACGCAACTCGAAATGCGCGCTCAAGTGTTCAACCAATGTTCCAGCGTATTTATCGGTGCCGTCATAGCGTACCGCTTCGCCAAGCAGGCAACTACTGACGCCTAATATCGGTTTTGCGTTGATGTTCACTCTCCCTGCAGCGCTTTCCCAACTATGCTCCAACACTGCTCTCGGTAGTTGGCCGATTCGTTGATTAACTGATGCCCTGCGCCATCGATCATGTGTACCTTTGTGTTTGGAAATTTCGACTCGATTACTTTCAGGTTGTAGCGATAATCAACCGTTTGGTCATCGTCGCCCTGAACAATCACCAACTTTTTATCGTCTTGCTCGAAGGCAGCAAAGTCTTTTACCCAGTTATCCATAGCGCCCAACCACGCCATTGGCATGTAGCGTGTTTGCAGTGGGTCCCTAAACGCCAAGAACTCTAAAAACTCATGGTCGTGGCTGCTGGGGTTAAACGTGCGCCCAAGTCGCTGTTTGAAGAGCCGCAGAATATAGAAAACCCAACGCAGACCTCCCCAACCCTTGGCTCTTATTAAGGGCGCCAACAGTACTATTCGGTCAAAGCTCTGAGCTATGTGGTGACTCCCCAGTAGGCTCAAGATTACCGAGCACCCCGTGCTTTGCCCAACAGCATTCCAAGGTTTGGGCAATGCACCTTCGGCCAAGCTCAAACTCTTTGCCAATACACCTCGGTACTGATCAAAGGATTGAATACTGGCCTCTGCGCCATCACTCAGGCCGTGACCGGGCAGATCAAAACTGACGACGCCGTAACCTTCTTGCAGCAACCGACGTATCGCGTGCTGACACAATCCAACATGGTCTGTATATCCATGCTGGAGCCACACCGTGCCTTTGTAATTGTCATTAGCGACTTTATTAGTCTGCTCAGCGCCACTGGGTCGCCAAATATGGCAAGCAAGCGTAAAGCCCGCCGCCTTAAACTGGCCGAACTGGTGATGGATGTTAGGCAGCTCCGCAGAAAAATTAATGCGGTAATAATTAAGGTACTCCTGCGCGGCATCACTGGCCACGAACCTTGCCGCCTCAACCTCATTTGATTCCGAGAAGCTCAGTTCGGGTAGCGAAGATTTTAACGCTTCAAGCAACTGCTGTGACGGCGGCGGCGTGGATGACCACATACTCCATGTCCTTGTATTATCTGCCTTCAAAACTCTGGCTATAGCTTAAACCCAACACCCCTAAACGCAAAAAGACGACCTAAGCCGTCTCTTTACTGTGCCTCATACACAAGCGCTCAAATAACTCAGGGCTTGTGACGTGACTGCTTTAACCTATCGGTTAAAGCTCGCCGCGGCTGTAACGCTCAAACATGTGATCGAGGCTAATGGCCTTGATCTTACTGGCGTTGCCGGCCGTACCGAAGGCTTCATAGCGAGCCACACAAATATCCTTCATAGCGACTACGGTAGCAGACAAGAATTTACGTGGGTCGAACTCAGCTGGGTTTTCAGCCAAGAAGCGACGGGTGGCGCCAGTAGAAGCCAAACGCAGATCAGTATCGATGTTGACCTTGCGTACGCCGTGCTTAATGCCTTCAACAATATTCTCAACCGGAACACCGTAGGTCTCTGGAATCTCACCGCCGAACTCATTAATGATTTTCAGCCACTCTTGCGGCACAGAAGAAGAACCGTGCATCACTAGGTGCGTATTAGGAATACGCTTGTGGATCTCTTTGATGCGATCGATGGCCAAAATGTCGCCTGTCGGCGGGCGAGTGAACTTGTAGGCGCCGTGCGAGGTACCACAAGCAATCGCCAGCGCATCAACACCGGTCTTAGCAACAAAGTCAGCGGCCTCTTCAGGGTCGGTCAGCATTTGATCCATGGTCAGCTTACCCACAGCGCCAATACCGTCTTCTTCACCGGCTTCGCCCGTTTCCAGAGACCCCAAGCAACCCAGCTCGCCTTCAACCGAAACACCACAGGCGTGGGCCATCTCAACGGTACGACGGGTAACGTCGACGTTATATTCGTATTCGGCAGGGGTCTTGCCGTCTTCACGCAGAGAGCCGTCCATCATCACCGAGCTGAAACCCAGCTGGATAGAACGCTGACAAACAGAAGGCGAAGTACCGTGATCCTGATGCATACACACGGGAATGTGCGGAAACTCTTCGATCGCGGCCAAAATCAGGTGACGCAGGAAAGGCGCGCCAGCGTATTTACGAGCGCCGGCAGAGGCCTGCACGATCACAGGAGAATCGGTCTGGTCGGCCGCTTCCATGATGGCGCGCATTTGTTCCAGATTGTTCACGTTATAAGCTGGAACACCGTAACCAAACTCGGCGGCGTGATCCAACATTTGACGCATGCTGATTAGAGCCATGATTCCGTCCTTCTATTGTAATAATGGTATTTTGGGTAGTTTGTTAAGCCGCTTCAATAAAAGAAGCGGCTTTGCCAACTGTGCTGCGAGCAGCCAACTGGCTTTATAATTTTGGTCGTAAGCGTTTTCACGCTTACTTTTACATATTCTCAGGTTCAGCCCTGAGCACGCTGTTCCAGCATGGCCACTGCTGGAAGCACTTTACCTTCTACAAACTCAAGGAAAGCACCACCACCGGTAGAAATGTACGACACCTTATCGGCGATGCCGTATTTATCGACCGCCGCCAAAGTATCACCGCCACCAGCAATTGAGAAAGCGTCGCTTTCAGCAATGGCTTTTGACAGGACTTCGGTGCCAGCACCGAACTGATCGTATTCGAACACGCCCACAGGACCGTTCCAAATAATGGTCTTGGCGTCTTTCAATATAGCCGCCAGCTGCGCGGCGGTGTCCGGGCCAACATCAAAAATGCTGTCGTCTTCCTGTACATCACCAGCGGCTTTCAGCTCAGCCGCACCGGCCCACTCTTTACTGGTGACCACATCGCTTGGCACGGGGATGTCGCACTTTTCCATCAGCGCCTTGGCGTTAGGTATCAGGTCTTCTTCATACAAAGACTTACCCACTGGCTGGCCGCTCGCGGCCAGGAAAGTGTTGGCGATGCCGCCGCCGACGATCAACTGATCGACCTTGTCAGAAAGAGTTTCCAACACGGTTAACTTGGTTGATACCTTAGAGCCACCCACAATCGCCACCATCGGGCGAGCAGGATTCGCCAGGGCGCTGTCCAACGCTTCCAGCTCACCAACCAACAACGGGCCGGCGCAGGCAAGCGGTGCAAACTTAGCCACACCGTGAGTAGACGCTTGGGCGCGGTGCGCGGTGCCGAAGGCGTCCATCACAAAAACATCACACAAGGCTGCGTAGGCTTTAGCCAGATCTTCCGCGTCTTTCTTTTCGCCAAGGTTAAAGCGCACGTTCTCGAGCAAGACCAGCTCACCGGCAGCTACTTCCACACCTGACTGCCAATCCTTAACCAGCTTGACGTCACGCTCGAGCAATTTGCCCAAGTGCGCGGCCACTGGCGCCATGGAAAACGCTTCCTCGAACTCACCTTCGGTCGGGCGGCCCAAGTGGGACATGACAATGACTTTGGCGCCGGCTTCGAGCGCCAGCTTGATGGTAGGCAGGGCCGCGCGAATGCGCGCGTCGGATGTCACCACACCGTCTTTAACCGGTACGTTAAGGTCTTCACGGATCAGCACACGCTTACCGGCCAGTGCCTGTTCGGACATTTTCAGGACATTCAAAGACATGGTCTTTCCTTTCAACAAAACGTGCGGCCTTTAATGCATCGCAGCCACGTTAAACACACCACCAATGAAATCGGGTGGACTAAAGTTATAAAACCTTTTGCCAAGCGCGCACAACGTCGAGCATGCGGTTGGCATAACCCCACTCGTTGTCGAACCAGGTCAATATTTTCACCAGCCGCTGGCCCGCCACGCGGGTTTGGCCGGCATCCACCACGCCGGAACGGGCGTCGTGATTAAAATCGCAAGAAGCCAAAAGCTCCTCTGTGTAACCCAATACACCGTTGAATTGCTCCGCCGCCGCTGTCGCAAGTACACGATTTATTTGCTCAACCGTGACGTCTTGCTGCACCACCACCGACAAATCAATCGCCGAAACATTGGCCGTTGGCACACGCATCGCTTGGGCTTCAAATCGGTCTTTCATGTGCGGCATAAAGCGCTCAATACCGCGCGCCAAACCAGTATCCACAGGGATCATCGAGCCAATGGCCGAACGCGTTTTACGCAGATCCGTGTGGTGATAAGCATCAATTACTGGCTGATCGTTCATCGCCGAGTGCAAGGTGGTGATCACACCGCTGTCGATACCAAAAGCATCGTCGAGCGCTTTGATCACCGGCAGGCTGCAGTTAGTGGTGCAAGACGCATTCGAAACAATGCGGTCCCCCGCACTTAAACTGTCTTCATTAATGCCGTAGACAATGGTCGCATCAACATCCGATTGGGCCGGCTGCGAAAACAGCACCCGCTTGGCACCCTGAGCAATGTGCTGCTCGGCCGTCGCGCGATCACTGAACGCGCCGGAGCACTCCAGCACCAGATCCACCTGCAGCTCAGCCCATGGAAGGTCCCTGATCTGCCGATGGTGCAGCACGCGAATATCACAGCCATCAATGGTCAGGCAATCGTCTGCCACGCTCACCACGCCGGGGAAACGACCGTGGGTCGAATCGTACTTGGTGAGTTGAGTAATGGTTTTGCAATCGGCCAGCTCGTTGATGGCAACAATTTCTACACCCGCTATAGAGTGCCCGTTCGAATCCACCGAGGGGCGCATCAACTCATGCTTGCGCTCAAACAACGCACGCAGCACGCAGCGGCCAATACGCCCGTAACCATTAATGGCCAGGCGTAAAGGTTGCTTTGTGCATACTTTGTCTGTGTTCAAGGCATCCGACATAGAGCGGTTTAGTCTTCCAACAGCTCGTTGACGTTGGCGACAACGTTTTCAACGGTGAAGCCAAAGTGCTTCATCAGTTCGCCGCCCGGTGCAGATTCACCAAAGGTGCTCATGCCCACAACGCGGCCATCGAGGCCCACAAACTTCCACCAGTAATCTTCATGCGCGGCTTCAACCGCAACACGGGCTGCCACTTCAACAGGCAATACCTGCTGACGGTATTCAGCGTCCTGCGCACAGAAAATCTCAGCACATGGCATGGAAACCACACGGATCTTCTTACCCGCTGCGGTTAGCTCAGCAGCAGCGGCTACGGCCAGCTCTACTTCAGAACCTGTGGCAATGATGATGGCATCAGGCTCTCCTGCACAATCAACCAAGGTGTAAGCACCGCGAGCGATGTCGCTCACCTGCTGAGCTGTACGTGGCTGTGGCGCCAAACCTTGGCGAGAGAAGATCAGTGCGGTAGGGCCATCGTTGCGAACAATGGCTGACTTCCAAGACACAGCCGATTCGGTGGTGTCACATGGGCGCCATGTGTTCAGGTTAGGCGTGGTGCGCAGAGAAACGATCTGCTCAACCGGCTGGTGCGTTGGGCCATCTTCACCCAGACCGATAGAATCGTGGGTGTATACGAAGATGCTCTGCTGCTTCATCAGCGCGGCCATACGTACTGCGTTGCGCGCGTATTCCATAAACATCATGAAGGTCGCGCCGTAGGTGACAAAACCACCGTGCAGGGCGATACCGTTCATCATGGCGCTCATGGCGAATTCACGGACACCGTAATAGATGTAGTTACCGCTGGCGTCATTCGCCTCTATGCCCTTACAACCTTTCCAAATGGTCAGGTTAGAACCGGCCAAGTCAGCAGAGCCGCCCAGCAGTTCTGGCAGCAGTGGGCCAAAAGCGTTCAAGCTGTTCTGCGAGGCTTTACGTGAAGCGACTTTTTCCGCTTTTTCTTGGCATTCATTGATGTAGGCGTCGGCCTGCTCAACGAAGTTGGCTGGCAGATCACCTTTAACCACACGGCGATCGTACTCAGCGGCCAGCTCTGGGTGAGCAGCGGCGTAAGCTTCAAAGCGTGCAGACCAGTCAGACTCGGCCTTGGCACCGGCTTCAGCGGCGTTCCACTCACCGGCGATGTCGGCCGGGATTTCAAACGGTGCGTGGTTCCAGTTCAGGGTTTTGCGAACCAGAGCGATTTCGTCGTCGCCCAGCGGCGCGCCGTGGCAATCTTCTTTGCC
>Ga0105348_1001175_pt1 | contig 18009 bp, 14 predicted proteins | sample EN8Hudsemesocosm_2_FD_83504 | JGI IMG/M metagenome (GOLD analysis project Ga0105348, IMG submission 83504) | Methane-oxidizing microbial communities from mesocosms in the Hudson Canyon - EN8C Hudson Canyon | ecosystem: Environmental > Aquatic > Marine > Cold seeps | place: Hudson Canyon... | reverse complement strand
CAGCGCTTGCTACTTTCGCTTTTGTGTCATCCATTACGCCAGGTCCCAATAATTTGATGCTTATGTCTTCAGGCGCAAACTTTGGCTTTCGGCGCACTATTCCACACATGATAGGAGTGGGATTTGGTTTTGTTTTCATGCTTGTCTTAGTCGGTATTGGCTTAATGCAGGCGTTTGATGCCTACCCGGCGAGTAAAGAAATATTGAAAATCATCAGTATTATTTACCTTATATATCTGGCATTTAGAATTTGTACAGCTGCAGCGCCTCAGCTAGAAACTGAAAATGACTCTTCACCGCTGACATTTATACAAGCCGCTTTGTTCCAGTGGGTAAACCCTAAAGCTTGGACGATGGCTCTTACTGCAATAAGTGTCTATTCACCTTTTCGTAACATGGAAACGATTGCAATCATTGCCTTAATATTTGGTTTTGTAAATCTACCTTCGGTTAGTCTATGGACAGTACTTGGGCAACAACTACGACGCTTGCTAACGAATCATCGGCGACTACGTGTTTTCAACTTTACCATGGCGACAATGTTACTGAGTTCACTTTATCCTGTTATTACAACAGGATAAAGTGAACTAAAAAAAATGCATTTATACTACGCTCAAAACCATCATCAGGAGAAAAACGGCATTTATTTTTATCCTCGTCCAGTGATATATTTTAAGTTGATCAAGTGTTTGGTCTTTATGGTTCAAGGCAATATGGGAATAACTTAAGGCGCTATCGAAACAACGACAGTCGTAATTCGAACGCCCATTTGTAATAGCCTTTTAAAAGCTAATAAGTCCCTAGGAATATACTCATACTACAAACTCGCTATTGGCAATAATTATTTTAACTTCAATGATAAGATGCTTAACCAAGCGCTGGATTAACCCAAACTATTTGACCTCAACGATATTTCTCCAATATTTTTTGATAGGTGCCATTCTCTTTAATTGCATTTAAGCCATGCGCAAAACGCGCAGCTTGATCTTTATTCTCTAAAGGAAAATTTGCATACCGCCAAACTTCTTTAAGGGGCTTAGGCAGAATTCTTAATTGATCACTAACGCCCAATTCTTTAGCTTCATACAGCAACACGTTTTCATCACCAATAATGAGATCGACCCTACCTTTTAAGAACTTCTTAATAAGTTGTTTGTTATCTTTAGCTCCAGAATCTTTCGATATAAAATCTGCACTATCAAAGTCAGTGGTATAAGCATAACCACGCACCCCCCCCACTATCTTACCTTTTAAGTCTGACAATTGTTCGAATGTAATATCCGAATCTTTTTTCACCATAAACACAGTGCGCCCGTCCTGAATAGGGCCTATCATCATATAGCGTTCAAACCGAATTGGTTTACCAACCCAAGGGTAGCTAAAATCGACTTGCCCTTCTTCTGTTAACTTTACAATTCTAGCCCAGGGGTAGGCACTTAAATTGAAAGGCACTCTTAAAAAGTCCATGGTCGCCTTTACAATATCAACATGAATGCCGGTCATGTTTCCATTATCATCCTTGAATGTATAAGGTGGGAAGTGTTGATCAACTGCGACCCCCCATGTTTCGGCAAAACTAGTAGGGATAAACGTAGTTATAAAGAGGAAAAGATAACCTGCAATTATTTTTTTCATTAAGACACCTTTTTATTGGAGAGATCTAACTTGCTTATTGAGAGAGTTCTAACTTCCATATAAATGCTACTAAGCAAAGTATAGTAAATAAATTTAAATACCCAAAAAAATAACTCGTCTCAATTTGAATTTACTAAGGCACAAGAATAACCTTCCCTATATTTCGCCGCTGCTCAATATACTGATGCGCCTCCGCTGCTTCAGAAAATGAAAAGGTGGTATCTATATGTGGGTTAATCCAGCCTTCAGCATGTCCTTTTAATAACTCCTGCATCCAAATGTTAATCTTTTTGTGTTCATGCCAGAGATGCCCCATATTCACACCAAACACGCCTTTATTCTGGTCCATCAAACCGAATGGGTGATAAAACGGTGTTTGCGCAACCATTTTTAATAATTTTAGTTTACCTTTAATACCTGATTCAGCTACGGAAGAAATCCCAAACATCCCCAAGCGTCCAGTATTACTTAGAGCACGGTAACTCTCCCGTAAATTCTTACCACCAATCGGGTCAGTAATTAAATCTACCCCCCGGTCATTAGTGAGTGCTAGCAGCTCTTTTTTCCAATCTTTGGTTCGATAATCAATCGCATGATTCAAGCCTTTTTCTTTCAGGAACTCATGCTTAACGGCACTCGCCGTTCCGAAAATAGTTGCACCAATTTTATTTGCTATCTCTAGTGCAGCCAAGCCTACTCCGCCCCCAGCATTGTGGATCAAAACTGTTTCATATGAATGCAAACTCCCCATTGCCACGAGCAACTGATACGCCGTTAAATAATTAACAGGAATTGCAGCAGCAGCTTCAAATGACAGAGACTCAGGTTTTTCAAATATTTGATGCAATGGCACTACCACCTGCTCTGCCTGACCACCAAACTGAGTTAATGCAAACACTTCTTTGCCTAGCCATGTTTGGTCAATATTTGAACCTATTTCATCAATAACACCAGCCACTTCGTAACCAACCGTACAAGGCATTTTAGGGGCGTCAGGGTAAAGGCCTTGCCTTGCCATAATATCAGCAAAATTCAAGCCTGCAGCTTTAACGGCAATACGTACTTCGTTTTCACTCGTTGCAAGATCTGCACACTCCTGAACCTGTAATACCTTCGGTTCACCCGCTTTGGTAATCACAATTTTTTTCATAGAAATTTCACTCTTATTTTTATCAGTTTGTACTTCAATTTGACGTTAATTGTTTTTTAATAATTTAGATACAAAAATGTGGCGGTGCCTTAAATCGATACCCCGCAGACTCAAGTAACTTTCCAAAGCGTATCAATTGCTTTTCAGAGTAATGAGGGCCTGCAAAAGATAAACCTATAGGTAAGCCTTCGTCGTTCAATCCTGATGGAACGGTTAGAACAGGTAATCGCGTAACGTTGTAAGGCATAACGAAACTAAAACAATAGTCGGTATAGTGAAGTGTATCGCCATCGATTGGAATTGGTTTATGTTTTTGGTTATGTTCGAATGCCGGCCCTGCTGATGTTGGGCTTAGCAAGAAATCGTAATCTTCAAATAGTTTTGTGAACTCTGCCGTTAGCTCTTGCTGCTCCAATTGTGCTGATGAGAATTGCTTAAAGTTCAAGCTTAACCCTTGATACAACTCCTGCCTAGCTTCTATCTTGGAACCTTTCAAATCTCGCTGAAATTTCAATTTGAGTAACTGCCGCATTGGCCAGCTAAAATCTTGACCAATGACAAATCCGAATATTTTGGCCCAAAGCTTTAATAACCTACCCAAAAGTTGGCGATCTATTTTAACCTTCTCTATTTTAGCGCCAGCATTTTCTAAAGTTGCAATCATTCCCTCTAAGGCTTTTTTTGTATCGGCGCTACATTGAATGCCAAGAATTTCATCAAACCATCCGATTCGAAAATCACTTAGTTTTTTGTGTTCTGGAAATTCTCTATCTATTGGCAAGTAGCGCAAATAATCCCATCTTGGCCTGTAACAGATATCGTAAGCGAGTTCGATATCTACCATAGTTCTAGCTAAAGGACCGGTACTATTCATGTCCAAATAGCCTACATTTCTATCTGGTAACGGTGGGACATGACCATCATTAGGATGACCGTTTTGCGTAGGTTTCAAACCAAATAAACCACAATAATGAGCGGGATTGCGTATCGATCCCGCGATATCACTCCCAATTTCAAAAGTGGTCATGCCTGTTGCAACCGCTGCGGCTCCACCTCCAGTACTACCTCCGGTTGATCTGGTAAGATCATACGGATTGTTAGCCGTCGGAAATAACGGGCCAAAAGTTTGCGAATCAGCAAGCAGCGTAGGAACATTGGTTTTGCCTAATAAAATGGCCCCTGCGTTTTTTAGTCTAGAGACTAAAATTGAGTCTTCAGTTGGCCGGTAGTTTTTTAAAGGAGGGTAATTTACTGTCGTTTTGAAGCCTTGAACGTTAAAGCATTCCTTAACCGTAACAGGCACACCATGAAGTGGGCCAAGAGACTGACCATTCAAAGAGAGTTGATCTAATTCCTTCGCCCTAAAGAGGCTATAATCCTGGTCTTGAGCAACGATGGCATTTATCGCTGGATTAAACTGACTTATTCTTGCTAGGTAGGATTTAGTGAGTTCTTCTGCGTTCACATCGCCAGACTGGATGTTAATGGCATGTTGTGCCGCACTGGTATAGATCACGTTATTAGCCTCTTTGTTATTGTAAGTTATTTCTCATAAGTGGCAGAGAACTATCCTAAAACCATTTATTAATACATACTTTGCCTTATGAGCCAGGTTATTGACCAAAATAGCCAACTTATAATTCACTCATGCATCTGGATATAAAATGAGAACAACTTCTTCCTGGTGGTTGCTGAACATGGCCGAATATCTTCGCCGCATGAAACTGCCCGTTAAAACCCTGTTTGATAAAGCAGGAATTTCTTTTCAGTCGCTTATGTATTTCAATACCCGATACCCACAAGATGGTGTGACTAAACTCTGGGAGCTAGTAGAACAGCATACTAAAAATGAAGAAATTGGTTTTTTGATTGGCCGACAGATTAATGTCGCTGGTTTTCCTGTTCTTGGATTTTCACTAATTTCCGCTGTTGACTTGAGAGATGGGGTGGAACGATTCTTTCGCTATCAGCGCGTCATTGGTGAAAGCGCCAATATTAATCTAACATTCAAAGGAGAAGAAGCTTACCTTTCATTCAACTTTTTTGGTGATGATATTCCAATTAGTAAACATACAAATGACATGGCACTATCGGCGACTGTTTCTATGATTCGACTACTCGCTGGCGATGACTGGCAACCTAAAGAAGTTCATTTTGTTCGTGCAAAGCCAAAAAAAGAAGATGATTTTGTTAAATTCTTTAGGTGCCCTATTTCATATCAGAAAAACTTAAATGTTATTGTTATGAAAGCGACAGACTTTACACCCAGCCAACATGAAGAAAATAACTTTGATACGGTTATGCTTGCTGCAGAGTCAAAAGATAGTAAACAGCCAATATCTGATTTAGTCGCTATGTATCTACAACAACATATTCAGGACCATACACTAGACCGTAACAAGGTAGCTGGCGCACTTAATATGAGCCCAAGATCATTACAACGAAAGTTAGCAACAGAAGACACGTCTTATCAGACGTTAATCGACCAAGTGAGGGAAAACAAATCAAAGGAATATCTATCGGTTCCAAATTTATCCTTAACAGAAGTTGCTTTCTTATGTGGTTTTTCAGACCCTACGGCCTTTAATCGTGCATTTAAACGTTGGTTAGGCTTTTCTCCAGGCGAATACAGGCGGCTATTAGCAAACTAAAAATTTGAGCTAATGTGATAGAAAGCATTGGTTTAAGTCTTGCATTATGCACGAACTTAACAACTCTAGGATGCTAATCCATTAAACATTCAAGCAAGGTCTTATACTCTCCTTCCAAAGCCACACTTTTACCCGTGTGGTTATCAAATAGCACATAAGTGCCATCAGTATCCGCAATAACATCACCGGTTTGCGCAAGTAAAATAACCTGATGAATAATTAAGCTTTTATTCCCCACACGCGTCAATTTGGTTGTAATTTCTAATTCTTCATGAATTAAAGCCGGTCGACGGTAGTTAATGTTTATATTCACAACAACCATACCCAATTTTTCACCGGTAATAGCATTAATCACCCCTCTTTCTTCAAAAAACTGCCAGCGGGCCTCTTCTAGAAATTCCAAATAACGGGCATTATTAACGTGCCCATATACATCAAGATGGTAGCCACGAACACTTAGTTTGGTGGAGTGAGCCATAAAAAGTCCTTAGTAAAAAGCAGGAGGGAGGTTTCAAGTATACCTTGTCTGAAGTATATTATTGCGACTATGCAAGTACAGAAAAGTTTAATTAGATAGGAACATAAAACTTTGAGCTATATCATCCTAAAAAACATTCACTTAAGCTGCGTACTGCTAACTTTTTTATCTTTCTCAATGCGCAGCTATTGGATGTTTACCCAGTCAGAAAGACTGAATAGACGATGGGTTAAAATCGCCCCTCATATTATTGATACAGGTTTGCTTACCAGTGCGGTTGCACTGGCAGTGCTACTTCAAATATCACCCTTTGTTTATACTTGGCTGCTCGCCAAAATAATAGGGCTTTTAGGCTATATTTTGTTTGGTACTGTCGCCTTGAAAAGAGGCAAAACAAAAAAAATAAAAGTGATTGCATATATGATGGCAATGCTTTCATTTGCTTACATCATTTCAGTTGCCCTCACCAAGTCACCATATATTTTTATTTAATCTAAAAATCGTTTCACAATAACATCAATCTCGCCGCTGTCTTTCATTCTTTTGAGAATGGTCAAGTAACGTTTTTTAAAATCATTTTTAAAGGGATATCTTGTACCACTGCTTGCAAAACCAAGATACCCCTGCTCAGCACTGATCATGGCGCTTTTAAGGATGCTTTCACCATCATACCGCCCTTCTTTCATTAATTTCTTCAACTCCCACTGAATAGAGATAGCATCATTCATATAACAATCGACTTGCCCTGCAATAAGTTTAAGCAAACTATTAGGTGTGCCTTTAGTCTCTTCTACGGTAATTTTCCCTGCTTTAACAGCTTGCCAAAATATACTCCCTCCAACCGCAAAACCGGCATTATTCCCAACTTTCAAACCATAATAGTCTTCAGGCCAATTTGGTCGAGGTTTTGCCAATACATTTTTGTGGCAGTACACAACAAGTTCTTCATCTAGAATAGGCATATCAAATTCCATAAAAGGCCTTTCTGCTCTTTTATAGGGGGGGAATAAAGCGAAAATATAGCCTCTTTGAATCTGAGTTAAACCTCGTTTCCAATCCATCCCTTTAAGGCTCACCTCAAACTCAGGCATTTGAGCAAAAATTTTATCCAGAATAACAGTATAAATGCCGGTTAAGCGCCCGCTGTCCAGAAAGGAATATGGGGGGTAGCTGTCATCACCATAAATAGTGACTTGAGTTTGTGCACTGAGGTAACTGAAGCTTAAGCAGAGACAAAGAGCGAGTATTATTTTTTTCATCTTTTTTCCTCAACAAACTTAAAAAAGCTTTCTACATATATAGCTCAGCTCTAAATTAAGTCAAATTCAACCCAAGTTAGCAACTTGCTCTGTTGAATGCAGATTCAATATGCTCATACTCAAAACCCCTTCCTGAGAGAAAACGTATTTGTCGGGGTTTTTCGCTTATATCACCCAACCAGTCACCAAAACGTTTTTGGCGAGCCAGTGAAGCAGACTCAAACCAATCACCATCAAATGCTCTATAGGCTTGTTGAACCAAACAGTCATTCACGTCTACTTGTCGAAGCAGGTTTAATATTTTCCTAGGTCCCTGTCCCCGACCAAAATGGTAACGAAACATCATTTCGACATATCGTTCATCACTTAAGTAATTTTCACTAATTAAATCTACGAGTACTTCATCAATTGTGCCTTCGTCATAAGCTTTTAATAGCAGTTTTGTACGCAATTCTTCGACGCTATGCTCTCGTCTTGCCAACATAGTAAAAGCTTTTTTTTTGATTTGAATGTAAGCAGGTGACACCTTGATGATCTCTTATGGTAATAAAATGAGTATTTTTTTAAATAAACTGGATAAGACGAATAAAAAGTTTACCGAAATAGGCCTTTCAGCGTTAAACTGTCATACTATTATAGCGTTTGTCTGTCAGTGCATGAAGACAATTTTGGAGTGAGTCTTGTATTAGCCAATCCGAATAAGAGACCAAATATAAAGCTCGCTCAGAATAATCTCACTCATATATACATTTAATTACAGTGAGACCTATTTAATAAAATAGAACCTAACGATCCATGCAAAACGATTTGTCTGATTTAAGGAATTCGTTTTGGTTTACATGGAAAACCTATTCATAAGAGATTAAAAACAGATACACAGGAAGCACCATGGCCACTTTTTTATCAAAACTATTCAAACCTAAATGGCAGAGTAAAAATACCGATACACGCTTGGAAGCAATCAAAACGCTTGATATCAACCAGGAGTCAGACCAACAAATTTTACTCTCCTTAGCTGAAAACGACCCGGATTTACGCGTACGCACAAAAGTCATTTTAAAACTCAGCAATAGTTTACAGCTTATCCATTTACATAAAAAAGCCAAAACTGACACTTTACCTGTTATCGAACAACGTCTTTATGAACTTGCGAATGCTCAATCATTAACCCTGTTTGATTTAATTCTCGATATTAAACTACTCACAGAAATGATTATTAAGTCTGACAACCCTGACACATTCATTCGCGGCCTGGCACGCATTGAAGACCCAGAAGCACTTTATGAAATAGCCTCATCAAGCAAGACCAGTAAAATCCGCCAAGCAGCTGCAGAATTGATTGAATCAGAAGATCAGTTAACACGCCTTAGTGCTTCTGCCAAATCTAAAGATAAGTCTGTTTATAACATTGTTAAGACTAAAATCTCAAAAAACAAAGCCCGCCAACAAGCACAAGATGAGCAAAAACAAACCATTGATAAACTACTCCAGTCTATCGAAGAACACGCACGCACTGAAACGACTAAGTTGTATGAAGCAAAACTTAATAGCTTAACTGTTCGCTGGGAAGCACTAAAATTAGGTACTGACGCTACACAACAACAACGTTTTGATATTGCTAATGCTATTTGTACCGAAAAACAGCAACAATTAGTCAAAAAGAAAATACAAAAAGAAGAAAACGAAAAGTTGATTCAAACTGGAGGAGACGAACAGGAAGCAACCCTATTCACACTGTCTGACACCTTAAAACGCTTTCGGTCTGAACCTGCTTCAACGCACGATATTTCTGCACTTGATGCACTAATCAAAACGCAAGAAACCCGTTGGTTAGAGGCTACACGCCAAATTAAGGTAGATAAAAACCAAAACAAGCACTATCAACTACTCATGACTGAGTTGCGCCACTACTTCACCGCTTTAAAACACTTTAACGAAAGCACACCTGCAATCGAAAGCATCATTAGCGAGATAGAAACGAGCAAAATTGAAACGACCTCAAAAGACCAAAAACGTTTCGAGCAAAATACCCACAATTTGAAACGCAAACTCAGTTATATTGACTGGCCAGACTCTTACGCCATTCCCACATTATTACTAAAAAGCCAAGAAGCACTAGGGCACTCAGCGGAGCTTAAACAACAATTTGCAGAAGATGCCAAAGCAATCCAAGCCAAAGTTACCAAACTGATTGAAAAGATGGATAAGTCTTTAGAAGACCGCCAAATCAAGCAGTCTCACAAAATCCATAAAGACATTCAACGTTTACTTAGCCAAATGGGTGCCAAGCAGGGTGAAACTTTTCATAACCAGTTAATATTACGTGTAAAACAACTAAATGAACTACGTGACTGGCAAGTCTATGCCTCAAACCCAAGACAACTCGAACTTTGTGATGCCATGGAACGTTTAGCTGAACAAAATATGGAACCGCGTGAAAAGGCTGATCAAATCAAAGCCATGCAAAAAGAGTGGAAAAGCTTAGGAGGTGCCGCTGACCAGTCTTTATGGTTTAGATTTAAAGCAGCATCTGACAAAGCTTATGAACCTTGCCAAGCCTTCTTTGATGAGCAGAACAACCTTAAACACAACAACATTGAAAAGCGAGCTAAACTCATCGAACAACTCACCGAGTTTATCACTAATAATGATTGGAACAATGCAGACTGGAAAGCCGTTGAAACCATCAACAGACAGGCTCGCCTTGAGTGGAAACATGCTTTCCCTATTGATTTCAAGACTAATAAAGCACTTCAGAACCAGTTTAATGACTTACTCGGCAAACTTGATAACTATCTTGATACAGAACGCAACAAGAACCTTGCACTCAAGAATGACATCGTTGAAAAGGCGAAAGCACTAATAACACTTGAAGATCTTGAGCAAGCAATCAAACAAGCGAAAGCATTACAACAAGACTGGCAAATCATCGGAATCACTTCACACAAACATGAACGCGATTTATGGCAAGCTTATCGCGATGCTTGTGACCAGATTTTTGCACGAAGAGACCAAGCAAGGAATGAACACAAAGAAGAGGTTGAAACTTTGATAGCGCAGTCTGAAAAATTCTGCGCTGATATTGACAGCTTTGCTCAGTCTGCTAACACACTTATTTTGGAAGAGCTTAAACAGGGCTTGAGCGACTACCGCCAACAATATAAGCAGCTAACATCACTACCCCGTAAAGCGCTTGAGTCACAACAGACACGTTTCGAAGCAGCACTTAAAATTATCAAGCAAGCCATAGCGGTACAAGAAAACAAGCAAGTGTTATTGCAGTGGCAAGAAGTTCAACGCAAAGCAAACATCTGCAGGGGTTTTTACATCAATGGCAACCAGGACATTAGCGTTTTAGATGAGGACTTTGCTTCTCAGCTTAAGCTACCAAAACAGACAGAAGTCGCCCTCAAATCACTTTGGATATCACTCAAAGCAGGATCACTTAAAAATGATACAGTGGTGACATTAGATCAGGCCAAATCTTTGTGTATTGGCTGTGAAGTGGCCGCAAGTTTAGATTCACCTGTAGAGGATAAAGAACTGCGCATGCAACTTCAGGTGAATCGCTTATCATTAGGTATGTCTTCCAATAATGATCATCAAAGCCGTGAAGAGCAACTTAATGCTTTATTGTTGGACTGGTATCAGAAAGTGGGTTTAAGTGAAGACGTCTTTGAACCTTTAGAACAACGTGTTGAAGCAGCAACTAAGCACTTATTGGGTGCTTAGCTCGATATTCAAAGGGTAAGCGGTGGGCAAAGCCCACCCTACTTTATCAGTAGTAACAACTTTACCTTACTGACGAATCCCTTCAATATTCAGCTGCAGCTCAACATGTGTCGATGCAGGGCCAAGATTATAAGTAATCCCGTAATCGGCCAACTTTAAAGTCGTTACCCCGGTAAAACCGGCTCGATATCCGCCCCAAGGGTCCCGCCCTTCTCCAACCTTATGTACAGGAAAACTGATTGATTTAGTCACACCATGAAGTGTGAAATCTCCGGTTACCGTCGCTTCACTTGCATTACTCACATCAAAGTGTGTACTTTGGAAACTCGCTTGTGGATATTTTTTTACTTCCAGAAAATCGCCACCTCTTAGGTGCTTATCTCTTTCAGCATGATTTGAATCTAGGCTGGCGGTATTAATACTGACATTAATTGTCGACTTTTCTGGTTTGGAGGCATCGTAAGTAAAATCGCCCTCAAAATCATTAAACCTCCCATTTAACCAGCTATAACCCAGATGTTTGATTTTAAATAGAATAAAAGCATGTGCACCTTTTACATCAATTTGATAATCCGCAGCTTGTGCCACCGAACCATAAGATGCAGCAATTGCAATCGCAGTCGTTAATAATAGTTTTCTCATTTTATATATTCTCTGTTCTTGTGAAATTTATGGTGATTTACATTAAGGCAGTTCATTTTTTGTTTATTAAAACCATTTTCTTTAAAGTATCGTCTTTATCAATTAAGTGATGTTTAACCGCTGCTAAAGCATGCACTGCAACCAAGCTAATTAAGCCCCAGGCTAAAATAAAATGAATTTCTCCAGCAAGGTCCTCCTGGTTTTCTATAAATGCTGGAACAGCAGACACTTCAAATAATTCAAATACCAAAATACCCCGGCCGTCTGCGGTTGAAATCAAATAACCGCTTAACATCAGGAGCATCATGGTTAGGTATAAAACCTTATGCATCCAATGCGCCGCTAGCTGCTCAAGCCTTTCGACTAAGCTCTTGGCTGTCACAGGTTGTGGCTTGGCGTTAAACCCACGCCACAATAAGCGAAAACACCAAAGAAAAAACATCAAGACCCCAATACTTTTATGGAGATCTAAAGACCCTTTGTACCAGGCGTCGTAATACGTGAGTTCAACCATATATAAACCCAGGCCAAATAGAAAAAATATGCCCAAGGCCATTATCCAATGAACGGTAATAGCAACTATGCCGTATGAACTTAAGGTGTTTTTAATCAAAATCATATTGATACTTTATTTAAAGCCCTCATGCTTAACTTGCATCGTGTGTTTATTAATTTAACGCTAAAGTTATTGTTTAAAAACAGTTAAAAAAGTAAAATTGTTGTGCATATTTGCACAGCACTATATGTGAAATACCTCTTTACACATCAAAAAATACCTAAACAGGCATCGAAATATGCGAAACATTAACTGGGATGATTTTCGAATAGCGCTAAAGGTCGCACAATTCGGCACTTTAACGCATGCAGGAAAAGCCCTGCAAATGAACCATACAACAGTGCTACGCCACATTAACCACTTGGAGGACGCCCTAAATATTAAATTATTTATTCGGCATCAAAGGGGTTATCAACTGACTGATGCAGGCGAAATTCTCGCAAAGAAAGTACCTAAAATTATCGAGCATTTTAATCAGCTAATTAATGAGATGAGCAATACGGAACAAAATACCCACGGACACCTTCGAATTACTACACTAAGCGATTACGCCTCACTCTTGAGTACCGCCCTAAAAGCCTTTCGTAGTGAATTCCCAAACATACGCATTCACATAATGGCGACAGAAAAAATTATTCCCGTCGAATCAGGTTCTGCCCACATTTTTATTCGTGCAGGACGACAACCTGTCGGCCCAGATATCATTGTTAAGAAATTAATGAATTTGAATATGGATTACTATGCATCCGACGAGTACATAAAAGCTTATGGACTACCTAAAGGTACACAAGATTATTATCAGCATTATTGGGCAATGCCGAGCGAAGACAAACACCACTTACCGTTTATAAAAGCAGTGATCAGTCACTTGAGCAATGAGCAAATTATTTATCAAAGCAATCAGTTTTCAGTACTTCGCTCTGCGGTTCTTGAAGGCATCGCCATTGGCCCAATAGCTAAGCATAAAGCTATAAAATACCCACAACTTAAGCCCTTAAATGTAAAGATTAATCAGGATGATGAAGCCTTATGGTTTATTTATCACCGTGATTTAAAGAACAACACTCGAATAAATGCACTTTATAATTATTTATCCGATTCGATAGATACTTCTGACAGTTAAATAGTCGCGAGCTTTGCGCGACACAAGCCTCTCTCATTCCGATATTCTTTTTAGCCGGAACCCAGTTCTTTTTATTGTTAACTAAGCATTAAAACCATGGATTCTGGCTAAAAATCGCACCAACATGACCAAATTGAATAGTCAAACAAGGGTCGTGAAAAGCGCTCTATCAACGATTATTCTCTTTGATATGCGTCAAAGCATTTCTAACTGCAACTTCAGCCTTATCACGCGCCTCCTGCATCTCAATAGGGGAAGTGTAATACACCATATCTACTTCATGGCGAATATAGCGTGGTGGTAAGTGATTGATCGCAATACAGATGACATCTATTAATACGTCCTCATCAAGCTCTAGCCCTTCAGCCTGTGTCGCAAGGGATTCAATCACCAAAGTTTCATAGTAATTTTGAATATTGTCTAAAAGTGACATGTATACTCCGTTTTTATATTTTAAATGCTAATTTCTACTTACCTAGAACATTAGTTAAGGATACCCATATATTCAACCATATATTCAATCAAGGAAGGCTATTTTGTTCCTGAGACATTCATTTGGTATCAAATTGTTACGCAATTAACAATAATTAATCGCAACACGACTGGCTAGCCCTGTAGCAATCACATACAATCGAGTTAGCTTCCATTTTTATTTCTAGCGTCTAGTCCTATGTATTAGGTATGGATGCCCTTTAAATATAACGATGTAAATATAACAAAGCCTCCTAAATATGATGAAACATGCGCCAATGAAAAATACACTGATGAAAAACTGCCTACTTCTCATTCAACTCATAGCATTGCTTTCATTAGGCCTTGCTCAAAATGCATTTGCTAATTCAAGCCCTCATAAAGAAGTTAATCTTTCTGCCGAATTTAGCCCTCTGGTTCCTAATAGAGACCAACGTGAAGCCAGTATTCATATCGCACGTTCTTTATTACTAAGCCATTACCGCAAGCAAAATATTGACAGAAATTTGTCAGAAAAAGTGTATGAGTTTTATCTTGACTCCCTCGATAGCCAGCACCTGTATTTATTGAAGTCTGACATCGAAGAGTTCGAACCCTACCGCTTCCGTTTGCATAATGCTTTAAAAACCGGTCAACTTGAACCGGGCTTCCGCATCTTCAATCGTTATCAAGAACGTGTTATTGACAGACTGAGAACTCAAATAAAACAACTTAAAAAAGGTGTTGGTCACCTTAATTTTAACAGTGACGAGTACATATTGACCGATCGCGCCAAAACACCTTGGGCGGAAAGCCCAAAAACATTAGATGATGTTTGGCGTCGCCGTATTAAAAGTGCCGTTTTATCAATTACGCTAAGCAACAAAACAGAAAAAGAAGCATTGGAAACCCTGGTTAAGCGATACGAAAACCATTTAAAACGAACGCTTCAATCACGCAGTGAAGATGCCTTCCAAATTTACATGAACGCCTTTGCAAACGTGTATGACCCGCACACATCTTATTTTTCACCCAGAACCTCTGAAAATTTCAATATAAACATGAGCTTATCACTTGAAGGCATTGGTGCCGTACTTCAATCTGATAACGAATTCACTAAAGTCGTCCGCCTTGTACCCGGTGGCCCAGCCCAGAAACAAGGTCAATTGAGCCCCGCAGACCGCATCGTCGGTGTTGCACAAGAAGACAAAGAAATGGTCAATGTGATTGGCTGGCGCTTAGATGAAGTAGTTGAACTAATTCGTGGCGACAAACACTCACAAGTTCGATTAGAAGTCATCCCTTCTGAAAGTACACTTGATACCGAAACAGAAGTAATTTCAATTATTCGTGACAAAGTTAAACTTGAAGAACAAGCCGCAAGCAGTTCAACCATTAAATTAGAGCGTAACGGCAAAAAACATACAATTGGTGTGATTGATATTCCAACCTTCTATGCTGACTTCAAAGCCATGCAACAAGGCGACCCAAACTATACCAGTACCACGCGTGACGTACTTAAACTATTAGCAGAGCTACAAGCAGAGAACACTATTGACGGCCTAGTCATTGACTTGAGAGGCAATGGCGGCGGTTCTTTAGATGAAGCAAACCGTTTAACAGGCCTATTTATTCATGAAGGTCCTACCGTCCAGATTCGTAGCGCTAATGACAGGGTAGAGGTCCTTGAAGATCCCGATCCTGAATTAGTCTATGGAGGGCCACTCATCGTATTAGTTGATCGCTTGAGCGCTTCGGCTTCTGAAATTTTTGCAGGCGCAATCCAGGACTATGGTCGAGGAATTATTATGGGCTCGCAAACATTTGGCAAAGGAACGGTACAGTCAGTCCGACCATTAAACCATGGTCAACTTAAGATAACCCAAGCCAAGTTTTATCGAATTTCAGGAGCAAGTACACAACATAAAGGTGTTATGCCTGACATCCTGCTTCCTGCTACCGTCGACAATACGAAAGTTGGGGAAGACTCCTTGGAACACGCATTAAAATGGGACTCTATAGCGTCAGCTAAGTTCATGAATTTAAACTATGTTTCTAGCCTGAACGACAGCTTAAATCAAAAGCATAAGCAACGCATTGTGCAACACCCTGAGTTTACAATTTTACTAGAAGAAATTGCCTTATTAGAAACACAAAGAGAAAAAAACAAAGTCACCATCAATAAAAAGAAGCGTGAAGTTGAAAATGCTAAATTTGATGATGCCCAACTTGCCATAGTAAATAAACGTCGCAAGCTTGATAAGCTAGCCCCTTTCAAAACCATTGATGAATGGTCAACCTTTCAAAAAGAAAAGGCAAATTCGCCAGACAATGATGAAGACAAAGACAAGACAGACTTTATCATTAAAGAAAGTGCAGAAGTCTTGTTAGATTTTATTGATCTACAAGAAATTCTAACGGCTAAAGCTGCTTAAACATCAAGACAAACCCATGCATCTGTCATTCAGGTATCAGATGCATGGTTTGATGAACCATGCTATTTTCATCACCACTTCATCACTATTTTATCATTACACCAGAGATTGATATTTATGGCTTCCGATAAAACAAACACTGGCCCCTCAAAAAAACCAGCATCTCCCTCTTCAAAAACGGGTTCCAAAAAGAAAGCAGAAACCCGGACTTCTGATGACAAACTTTCTAGTTTTCTTGGTCGCATGAGTGATGTTACCTCGAGCGCATTGAAAATTGCCAAAAAAACAGGGGACACCTCCTACAAAGTAGGCAAGGCCATAATTCAGTCTCAAGACCAACTAAAACTAATGGTTTCAGCCGGACAGTCTTTAAAAGATATGAGAGAAGTTGCTGGCCTAACCGTTAATGAATTAAGTGATGCGCTTAGCCTGAAAGATCAATCTATTCTTGACGCCGTTGAAAATGGTACCGCAACCTTATCTTTTGAATTAATTTTAAGACTGTCCGCCCTGCTCGCTCGCAATGATCCAATACCTTTTATTTTAAAATATAGCCGCACCTATTCTCCAGAGACATGGAAATTACTGCATGACTGGGGCGCAGGCCGCCTACCTCTGCAATACCAACGAGAACGGGAGTTTATTAATATTTACCGTTCCCAGGATCAAGCCAGACAGCTTTCTGACGAAGGCTTTAATAAAGTACTTGAATTTACTCGCCAAGCCTTCAATATGTCATTACATTTTGTAGCAGAGCAAGAAAATACCATACGAACCATGCAAAACGAACAAAGTGCAAAGCCAGAGACAGATGCAGCACCCGAAAAAACAAGCGCTCTAAACACCAATACGGACAACAACCCCCAAGAAAAGATTGATCCTACGGAGTGATTAAGCACAACCTTACCCAAGGAGATGTTGGCAAACACCTATACTCCATGACCACCCCAATGATTTTGGGAATTTTCTCAATTATGTCGATGAATATCGTCGACACTTTTTATGTTGGACAACTTGGCGCAGAGCCTCTGACAGCGATGGCTTTTACCATCCCTGTTATCGCTATTTTATTAAGCCTGGCATTTGGTATTGGTATTGGCACCTCATCGGTCATTGCCCGCGCTATTGGTGCCCAACAACACACCCTAGTTAAGTCCTACACCACCCAGGCCCTATTTATTGCTTTAAGTATTGCGATTGTGTTTGCAGTGTCAGGCTACCAGGCAATGGACCAAATATTTTCTTTATTAGGCGCCCCCAAATCTTTAATGCCTTTAATACATCAATTTATGGACATCTGGTTTCTAGGCAGCTTTGTTGTTGTCGTTCCTATGGTTGGTAACTCTGCCATACGCGCTGCTGGTAATACTAAATTACCCAGCTATGTCATGATGAGCGTCGCACTCGTCAACATCATATTGGACCCTATTCTTATTTTTGGTTTGTTTGGTTTTCCTAAAATGGAACTCGCAGGCGCCGCACTTGCAACGGTCATAGCATACTCCATTGCTTTTTTTCTCGGGTTATACTTTTTAGCTTTCAAGTTCCGTTTTTTAAGCTGGAAAAGCTGCTACGAGGGTGTTTGGAAAAGCTGGCGCGCGATTTTACGTATTGCAATACCTTCAGTTGGTACAAATTTAATCGCCCCTATATCCGTTGCCGTTACAACTTGGTTAGTGGCCCTTTACAGCCCGGAATCGGTTGCAGGATTTGGTGTAGCTTCTCGTATTGAATCACTTTTTCTTGTAGTCATTATGGGGCTTTCATCCATTATGGGTCCATTTGTAGGCCAAAACTGGGGCGCTGGCCAATATAACCGTGTTGACTTGGCTCTTAAGCTCAGTTTCCGTTTTGCCTGCGCCTGGGGCTTGGGTGTGGCAATTTTACTTTGGTTTCTT
>Ga0105348_1001172_pt1 | contig 18022 bp, 16 predicted proteins | sample EN8Hudsemesocosm_2_FD_83504 | JGI IMG/M metagenome (GOLD analysis project Ga0105348, IMG submission 83504) | Methane-oxidizing microbial communities from mesocosms in the Hudson Canyon - EN8C Hudson Canyon | ecosystem: Environmental > Aquatic > Marine > Cold seeps | place: Hudson Canyon... | reverse complement strand
TGGTTCTGGTTCTGGTTCTGGTTCTGGTTCTGGTTCTGGTTCTGGTTCTGGTTCTGGTTCTGGTTCTGGTTCTGGTTCTGGTTCTGGTTCTGGTTCTGGTTCTGGTTCTGGCATAAGTTCTTCTGGTTCTTCAACAAAATCCAGCTCTTCTTTCAGCTCCGGAACATCCTCGTCACCACCATCCTCTTCCATAATTTCTTCAACATCAGTATCACTTAGCACTTCATCATCTTCGTCAGAAGCTTTATTTTTCTTTTTACGAATAAATAAAACAGCACCACTAATCAAACCTAGACTAGTAACAATAGCACCACCAATCATAAGCCAAAATGCTAGGTCAGGCTCATCCAGAATGATATCTTCACCAACCTCTCCTTGTTCAAGCTCTTCAGGTATATCAATCGGAGGCGCAATAACATCTACTCCCTCTTCTTTATCGACAGACTCCTCTTGCTCTGATTCTAGTTCTGACTCTGCCACAAACTCAGGAGCAAGCTCTTCTGCAGACGCTTCTTCAGGCTCATTTATTGAAACAATTTTATTTGCTTCTCCCGCAGGTATAGGAAATACAGCTTCAAATACTTTAGGACTAAATTTAAATTTCTTCCCTGCTAATGTTTTTGCTTTTACTTTGACCGCGATTTTATACAGCCCATCACCTTTATCAGCACTTATCGACAGCTTCCATCGACCGCTAGCTTTATCAAAATCTATCGCCTTAATTAAACTGCTCGCATCAGGTGCCTTTATCTTTGCAAATACACTAGTATCTTCAAGCGAAACATTGTCACTTAATGCAGATACAACTAATTCATAATATGCTTGATCTTCTTCACCTTTTGCTGAAAATTCAAAATCGAAAGGTGTTCTTAAGTTAATAATCTGACGATTTTTACGCTTAAAAGTCTTTCCATCAACCAAAACAGTCAACTCATACTGCCCAACTTTGCTTAGTTTACGTATCGCATCACTGAACACCCCATCTTCAGGTGGGTTGAGTGGATCAGATATCTTTTTCCGACCTTCTTTGTTGTCTTCTGTTTTTAGATTCAAAGATACATCCAACAGAGATAAAAAGTCTTTATTGGTAACCGTTTTCCCGTCCTCTATAAAACGTACATCAACCTTGAGTTGATCTCCTGCAAAAAAGTTTGTTGGCAGCCTGGTCACATCCAGTTGAAGGTTGCTCACCACGGTGACACGACTATCAGGCTGAACATCAGCCTTAATTTCCCATGTTCCTTCTAACGGTCGTTTGATGGTAATTAAGTCATAACCTTTATCTTGATACCATTTCACACCTTCCCCGTGTGAATCTTTACTATGAAGCTTTTCATCAGGCCCCATAATTTCAGTAGGTACGGAACCATCACCTCTAAAAATTAATGCCGTAAACTCCTCTACACTAGAATCAATAACAAACTCATTACCTTCTATTGGCACCTGCTCACTCGGAACAGCTTGATCCAAGGCTTGTAAGAATATTTTCGTTAAGTCTTCCGGTGTTTCAGCGACAGCAGATTGCCCACCTGTTTGAATCGCCAGTTTATCCATTAATGAACGGTCGGCATTTTTAGATAAAGAAACCGCGTGAATTTTAGCGCCTTTATCTTTAAAAGTTTTGAGCAAGGTAGTCAGTACACGGTCACGTTCTTGGGCATTTGTTTCAGGATCTCGGTCTATATCAACCATGCCATCCGTTAATAATATGAAGTGGGTATTGTCAAATTTTTCATTTTTGTAAAAATCATCAGAGGCTTTTTCAAGTACCGCACCAATATTGGTGTATAAGGCAACCGAGTTGATTTTTTGAGCTTGTTCTTTGGCATTTATACGCCATTTATCGTCAACGACTTTATGCTGAACCAGATGATTTACCCATTGACCAAATGTCCATACACCCGCTTTATCACCATCGGGAATAAGTTCAGTCAATAAATTAACAGCGGGAACACGCAGATTTGCAGGGTCATTTTTTTTCATACTGCCGGAAATATCGATCAGCAAACGGATATCTGCGCCTTTTTTTTGCGCGGCCTCTTCGGCAGACACACTATAAATTGAGAGCGGATTCGTGAAACAAACCAAGAGCAACATCAAAAATTTTAGTTGTTTTTTTGCTCGAATATACATACTTAAGGTCATAGTTTCCCCTGCTACAAACATCTTTATTAAACGTCTTTATCAAATAGTGCACCTGCACTTCTATATTTGAAAAATAGAATTAGCAGAACATAATTTAATTTATAGCAGGTTTTTCAATAACAACAATGAGAGTTTAGAAGTATTTTCTAGGGTTTAAGTGCTTAGTTATTGTTTTTGCGATATTTTATATTTTCCTTGAGAGCTTGGCACCCCAGCTGTTTGACTAGCAACTTAGTCAAACAGGTGAACTCTTCAGAGGGAACCCATGGCTTTAACACTTTAGTAGTAATAAAAAAATGGATTCCGGCTAAAAAGCCTACCAGAATGACAGAGGCTCGAGTCGTGCAAAGCACTCTCCTCAAAACACTTCTCACTTTTAGTGAAAGGCGCCTAGTTTAATGTCCTGAGCTTCTACAAGCTGAAACCGGGCTTTGCTTTCCCCCTCTACCATAACGCATTCTTGAAACATTGATAGTGGCCGTAGCCATAAGCCATAGTCCCCGTATAGCGCCCGATAAACCACCATTTCTTCTTCAGTTTCACTATGCATCGCCTGACCTAAAACCTCATATTTAGAGCCCTTATAATGCTGATATATGCCAGTTTGTATAGCTCCCATATTAATGCGCCCTTTCCATACCAAATAAACGCCTCATGACCGATTCGAGCATAATAATAAATATCATCAAGACATAGGCGACACCAAGATACATCCCGGCCTCAAGCGCTTTCTCAGTCTGCCCTAGAATCCAGTCATACGAGCCCACTAAATAAGCAGGTGCAAGCCAGATACTACCTGCAACAATATTGATAGGCGTAAATAAAATCACTGCTACAGCGCTTCGCAACAATCGACGAGTTCTGCGCAACTTAAGATTGCGTGTCATACGCCAAAACACCAATACCAAGCCGATTGCTGAGAGCAAGTAAATCCCCCAAGCTGTCAGATAAGATGAGATTTCCAATTTTTACGCCTCTTGTTTTACTTTATAAGATCTTTGCACAATAGTAATTTCTTAAACCCCTTTGTCATTCCGGTGCACTCTTAAGCAGAAACCCATGGCTTTAATGCCTAAATAGCAATAAAAGAGCTAGGTTCCAGTTAAAAATACTACCCGAATGACGAGATATTTACTTACAAGTTATCAACAATGAAGTTGCCCCAATCTTCATCTTTATCAAGCTCTGCTTCGCTAATGGCCTTACCTCTCACCGAGATATGTTGCACATGAAGCTCTTGTGTATCACCACAAACAAGCGGGTGCCATTCAGGCAGAGGCTTCCCTTCATGCAATAAACGGTAAGCACAAGTAGAAGGCAACCACGGCAGTGTATCCAAGTGATCGGAGCGCAAGTTTAAACAATCAGGTACGTACTTTGTACGCACATGATAAACTTGGCAACGACATGTCTCCAAATTAAGATGCTCACAACCGATGCTAGTAAACACCAGCTCATCAGTATCTTCATCTTGCAGCTTGTGCAAACAGCACTTGCCACAGCCATCACACAGTGACTCCCATTCAGACTGGCTCATTTGCGCCAAACTTTTATGCGCCCAAAAAGCGGGAGCGCTACCCATTTAAACTGTCTTGCTGAACTTGATAGTCACCAATTTTTTCTTCATCTTTACCAGGAGGCATCTGAAGAAAAAAACCATTTTGTGCTATTTCTGCTAATACCTTTTTTGCATCAACGCGTGCCAATTTCTTTTCCGGGGTCAAAATCATATCCAAAACATGTGTCGGTTCACCAAAGATCCCTTTAAGTGCTTCTGGAAGCTTTTCTACGCCATCTTTCCGGTCTACATACAGATACATTTCACGCTTTTTTGAACTTTTAAATACCGAACAAAAGCGTTTACTATCAGATGTGTATTCTGTCATTTTGTTTTCCTAAACTTCTGTTACATCAGTTTTTAGTGCAGCCAAAAAACGCTCTGCAAATAATGCTTTACGCCAACCTGTAAATTCAAAAGGTAAATTTTCATGCTGCTGCCTACAAACATGAATTACCGCTTTCTCTAACATTTTTCTCGAACCAAGCAACTGCACAGCAATACCTGTTTGCTCAGCCACTTCGCTCACAATGGTTTTGAGTTTTTTAAACAGTAGCAGTTCATCACCTTTAACAGGTCTATCAATCGTAATAAAGTCGGCATCAGGTGTGGTGGGCATCTTTTCCATGTTAGCTATTTGCTTCAGAAGTGCTTCGCCATAAAGCCGAATGGACTTGGGTTTTATTTCTTTAAAGCTCTTTATTTGAGACATTGAAGCTGGACTGTTTTCTGCAAACTGCATCAGATGCTTGTCAGCAAAAACCCAAGGTTTTGGCACATCACCCCGCTGCGCTTCCTGGTCACGCCATACAACAAGCCCTTGTAATATTCGCTGTCGGTCAAGCGATAATTCGTAAGCTCCACGAAGTTTTAAATAAGCTAATTCGGGCTGATCCCAAACTTGCTTTGTTTGCATTAACAGACTTTCAGTCTCATTAAACACAGCCCCCAGAAAGCCTTTTCCTACTAAACTTTTCTCCAAGGCTTTATGAAGTAAAATCAGATATTCCGCATCTTTTGCGGCGTACTCCAACTGTTTATCAGTTAAAGGTCGCTGAAGCCAGTCTGAACGTGTTTCGGATTTATCGACAGGATAGCCCAAGACCTCAGAAACCAAACTTTGATACCCCAGCGAAGCACCATAACCTAAAAGCGCTGCTGCAATTTGGGTATCAAAAACACACTGCGTCAAAACGCCCGTTGAGTGATAAAGCAACTCGATATCTTCACTCATGGCATGCATTATTTTAACAATTTTCGGATCAGCCAATAAGCGCGCTAATGGCTTTAAGCTTGTAACCTTAAGCGGATCTATAATATAAACATTGTTAGCGTCAGCAATTTGAATTAGACCCGGTTTTGCATAATAAGTGTTTGTGCGCATAAACTCGGTATCGAGCGCCAAAATTGTTTCTTTCGACCAAATTTCCACCTGCGCTTCAAGCGCTTGTTGATCTTCAATTAACAAATAACTTCCAATAATATGATCATTCATTCGTCAGTACCGGTTTTCTTCCTGAGAAAGCGTGGTTCAAGGTACCACCATCAACATAGCCCAACTCACTACCCATAGACAAGCCATGAGCGAGCCGTGTAATTAAACAGCCATTTGAAGCCAGCAGCTCAGCAATATAATGAGAGGTCGCTTCCCCTTCTATTGTGGGATTGGTGGCTATAATAATTTCCTTCACATTCACTTCACTAATTCGGGCAAGTAGTTTGGGAATACCTATTTCATTTGGCCCCCGCCCATCCAGTGGTGACAAACTGCCCTTCAAAACGAAATATTGGCCTTTGAAATGGTGCGACTGCTCAATGGCGATTAAATCAGATGGTGACTCAACGATACAAAGCGTATCTACATCGCGTGATGCATCCTGACACATCGCGCAAATTTCTGACTCACTGAGATTTTGACATGAGTGACAGTGGCCGATTTTCTCGGCAGCTGCTTCTAAAGCAAAAGCCAAGCGCGTTGCACCCTTTCTATTTCGTTCCAAAAGGTGCAGCGTCATACGTTGCGCAGATTTCTGCCCAACACCTGGCAATACTTTTAATGCATCAATTAACTCATCAATTACTGGTCCGAAGCCCATACTACATTCTCTTTAAATCACCAACATAAAACACACTATCTACCAGCCCTAAAAAGGCATTTTGAAACCGGCAGGCAATCCCATTCCGGTCGCCAAACCAGACATAGAGTCTTTATTCTTTTCTTCAATTTTACGTACTGCATCATTTACAGCAGCAGCCAGCAGGTCTTCCAGAAGCTCTTTATCTTCAGACATAACCGTGTCTTCAATGCTGACTTTTTTCACATCGTGACGACCATTCATAACCACCGTCACCATCCCTGCACCCGACTCACCGGTCACTTCTGCACTGGCAATCTCTTCTTGCTGCTTTTGAAGCTGTTCTTGCATTTTTTGGGCTTGCTTCATCATATCACCCATATTTCCACCTAACATACTACTCTCCTCTGAATCTTTGACTGCCTTTAATATAAGCGCCCTTAATGTGAGTGCCTTTAATTAGACATCACCTATGGCTTGAATGCTATTTTCAAGAAGTACACCATCAAACACTTCTAATAATTTTTGTACATTTGGATCAGCCTTGATCAATTGTTTTGCTTGCACTTGCATCTCGGCACGCTTGCGCTCACGCCACATCATCGGTGTTTCATGATGTTCTTTCAGGCTGTTAAAAAAGTTTATCTGTTTATCGTAGCTATACGCTTGTTGTAGCGCTGCGCGAATTCTACTTTCATGACTGGGGTTGAGTAAACGATAATGCCCGGCATCAAAATATAACTGTAAACCTTCCTCATTTTCTTCCAGCACGGAGTTAAGTACCAAGTTAAGTGTCATACCAGTTAACCCCAGTTGAGCTGAACGTTGCGACCAAGTACTCTCTTCTGAGGGGGGGCGTGTAATTTCTTTTGTTATATCGACGGATGCAGAGTTATCTGGAGTCGAGACTGGAGCTGAGGTTTGTGTCTTGACTGAAGGAACACAGACCTCCTCTGGGTTTATAGCAGATGTAGCTGAAGGTGCCGACTCATGCTTTATTTCATTTATTATGCTGGCAGATGCCTCATTCAATACTGTTTTTTTTTTCACTTCCTGGCTTTCTATCTGAACAGTTTCTTCTCGACCTGGTACAGGTCGCGAAGCATAACCCGCAAGCTCATCATTATTGGATGTATCCGTCATAAGTGAAGCATCATTTTCATAAGCTTCTAAAGGTGGGCTATTTTCTACAGATAACATTGCAGGTACTTCAGGCTGCTCAGCTACATGTGTGCTTTCAGCGTTTCTCTCAAGATTTTTCGCAAGATTTCTGTCAGAGCCGCTATCAGCAGGACTAGCATCAGAAGACACAGGCAAACCAGGTTTTGAACCTTCAACAGGTGAAAGCTGAAAAGCCATCATGCGAAGTAAAGCCATTTCCAGACCAGACTTCGGATCAGGTGTAATCGCTAAGTCTTGTCGACTCACTAAAGCTACCTGATAAAAAAGCTGCACATCTTCTGCGCATAATTGACACGCATAACTCACAACCTGCTCTTGGTCCCCCATTGAGTTATCGCTTGCACCCGGCACGACCTGCTCCACAGCAACTCGGTGCAATATAGCAGCCAAGGTCGCTAGTACAGAGGTATAGTCAGGCGAAAATTCCGCTAAACTCTGAACTTCAGTTAACATCCCAGCAGCATCACGACTCACTAATCGATCTAATATCCGATAGATTTTTTTCTGGTCTACCGTCCCCAGCATGGCACTAACGCCAACTTCACTTAGTGTATTGTTACCGTAAGCAATAGCCTGGTCCGTCAAACTTAAGGCATCACGCATACTTCCATCTGCCGCACGAGCCAATGCCCACAAGGCCATTTCTTCAAACGTGACCTTTTCTTCAGCCAAAATATAGTTCAAATGCCCAACAATACGCTCAGGTGACATATTTTTTAAATTGAACTGTAAACAACGGGAAAGAATGGTAACAGGTAATTTCTGAGGATCTGTGGTCGCAAAGAGGAACTTTACATGCTTTGGCGGCTCTTCTAGAGTTTTTAGCAGCGCATTAAAACTGGATTGAGAAAGCATGTGTACTTCATCAATCAGGTATATTTTGAAACGGCCTTCTGTAGGCGCATATTGTACGTTTTCTAATAGCTCGCGCATGTCTTCAACTTTGGTGCGCGAGGCCGCATCAATTTCAATCAAATCAACATAACGACCTTCCACAATACTGGTACAAGCACCACAGGAACCACAGGGCTCAGAAGTAATGCCTTTATCACAACTTAAACACTTGGCTAAAATACGGCCAATCGTAGTTTTACCTACACCTCGTGTGCCGGTAAATAAATAGGCATGGTGCAAACGCTGGTTATCCAAAGCATTAATTAAAGCCCTTAGGACATGCTCCTGACCAACCATTTCTTTAAAATTTTGAGGACGCCACTTTCGGGCAAGAACCTGATAACTCATGAAACCAACTTACGCGATAATATTTTCAGATATGACTTAGCAGCTATATTACACTTTCACAGCTAATGAAGACACTATCTGACTTAAAAGTATTAATTAAATAATGCTAAAGAATACTTCCTCTATATCCTGTTTAATAATCTGATGGGTACATCAAATTGGAGTTTTCATATTTATCGTACAATCGCTTAATTTCGCCATTTGCTAAAAGAATAGCAAAACGTTGATCAAAAATCTCAGCCAGCATCTTTCCTTTTTTGTCATTTGAAAAAACAGTAAACAACTTAAGTTCCAGTACTATATTCGTTACATAGTTATCAGATTTGTATTCAATATTTGACTTAAAAAAATTAATTAGATCACTTCTTGCATCCATAAAGAAATCAACTTTATTCGCATTAAGCAAACGAAAAACAGTCTCTCTGTTATTAACCTTTCTAATATGAAGGTTCTTGCTTATACTTTCAGGCAAATAATCATCAAAAGAATATCCATCAATCCAACTTACATTACTATCTTTAATTGAGTTGAGACCTTCCCACTTGAATCTTCTGTTTTTTGGATAGATAACCTGAACAATGTCCACTGCGAAATAATTTTTAGGATAAATAACATCATCTATTTCATCCAGGTAAGCACCCACCATGACGTCAGATCTTTTGAGTTTCAGATTATTTATTGAACCTTGGTAAGATCTAATTTCTGGTTCAACAACATAGCCAACAGGCTCATACACAGCTCTAAAGATATCCCAATACAAACCGTAACCATCACGATGAGTTGCATTCTCCCAGGATTCAGAAGAAATAATTAAGGTATTATTTTCAGCATAAGCAGGCATCAATGTACAACAAAGTATTAATGCAAATAAGTAGTTTATTAAACGACTGATCATTCTTCATACCTCTCTACGAATAAAACTTTGAAAAAGGAAAAGTTCACAATTAATTCCTTCTGAAACACTTTCTCACTGCTTCTATTCTAAACATGAGTTTAGTTGTATATATTTTTTAATCAAATGCTGCCAGTTGACATGATGCAACAAACACCATGTTGATAGAATTAGCTAAGGAAGGAAAACCAGAAAACATTGCAGAAGAAAGGAACGGAGTTACAAATTTCTGAAAATTTCTCATACTGTTCACCTATATGAGTAGATGATTAACTTTCTCTGTGTGAGTTTAGTTTACGCCCTAGAAATGTACGATTTTAACCGCACTATTTCCCACAATCATACAATATTCGCAGGAATACTTGATTTTTTGATCGTACAAAACCCTTGCGGCAGCACATCAAGAGAAGCGTTAAATTTACTCGACATATTCTGGAAAGAAATAAGCGCAGTCAGCTCTATTATCTCGTCCTCAGAGAAATACAGTCTCAACCTCTCACGATCATCATCACTAACTTGTTTATCTGAGTAAGTAACGACCTCAGCATAGTGCAAAGCGGCTTTCTCTTTTTCACTAAACAACGTACTTTCTTTAAAAGTTTCTAACTCTTTTAGCTTTTTCTCACTACTGCCACGCTTTAAAACAGTCATAGAGTTGATATCTACACAGAAGGCACACCAATTGATTTGTGAAACTCGAACCGTAATATAAGACCTTAATACAGGTTCAATCGGAGATTTTTTCCGATCCAATGCACCATAAAGGAGAGCCAAAGCAGCAAATACTTTCGGTGTTCTCCCCCACAGTTTTGTAGGCTCAAGTTCTTTTCCGTATTTGCGTCTCTGATTCCAGAAGAAAATTTTTACATACCAAGGATAATAATGTTTTGTTTGCATTTCCGACATCCAATTTATGAGTATGATTGCTTTAATTATTCCAACAAATAATGAACTTAGGGCTTAAACCCTGAACCAACATCCAGAAATAATATTAGTTATTATGCTAAACAGTATAGGCTTGTACATATTATTAAACTTCTTATTCAACCCTATCAATTATTTTTCTTTTTAGTCGATGTTGGTTTCGAATGGCATGACCAGGGTGTGTGTTTGGCATTAACGTGAATATTGTCATCGGTAAAGCTATACCAACTCTTTTTGGTTTTAGACCACCAGTCTTCAGCGGTATGGATTAGATGCTTATCTAATATTAGTTCAATATCCTTTAAGCTCTTGAAAGATGCATCATACGAAACCGTAATTGTATGTTTTTCCTTGATCAAATGAACCTCATCTACCCCCATCAGTTGATCTATTTTATGCTCTATTTTCTCCCAGGGGATATCACCCTCCCCCTCTAATTTCAGGTGACGTTTAACTAAATAATTAGTATCAACACTCATCTTATGTTCTTTATTACTCATACCCCCCCTTATTGTTAGCTTGATCATAAAGCAATTGAATAATGGTAATTCAGTTAACAACAAGCTCACCACGATACATTTGCATCTGACAACCAAAAGTATAAGTACCTGAATCAAGTTTGGGGATATGTATCGTTTTTATTTTCCCAACAGGTAACTCTTCACTAATATCCAGCGCAGAAAAAACAACGGTTCCTGCACAAGGAGATTGATCTTTGCGCATAAACGATATGTTCGTTGCTTTACCTGACTCAAGGTTAATACGCGCAGGGGCATAAACACCATTTTCTACGACGATAATTTGTACGCCGTCACTTGCCTCTTTACTTTTAGGTTTGTATACCCAAAACCACCAAACAATGCCTGCAATGAGTAAGATACCGAGTAAATTAACTAACATCATCATTAATACTCCTTCTAATGTTCTTTGGCTTTAAAGAAACGTAACCTGTTTGCATTGCTAACCACTGTTAATGACGAAAAAGCCATGGCGGCTCCTGCAATGACAGGGTTTAAAAGTACGCCAAATATTGGGTAGAGTACGCCTGCTGCAACAGGAACTCCGGCAACGTTATAAATAAAGGCGCCAAATAAGTTTTGTTTAATATTTCTCAGGGTTGCTTTGCTCACTGCAATTGCATCAGCCAAACCATGAAGCGAACCTCTCATCAGAGTGATATCGGCACTCTCAATCGCCACATCCGTTCCAGTACCAATCGCAAAACCGACATTGGCCATCGCTAAGGCTGGAGCATCATTGATGCCATCCCCTGTCATTCCGACTATCTCCCCCTTCATCTGTAACTCTTGGACTTTGTTTGATTTGTCCTCAGGTAAAACTTCAGCAAAAAATTCACTAATACCAACCTTGGCTGCTACTGCTTTCGCTGTTGCGCGGTTATCCCCTGTCAGCATAACGACGCGTATACCATTATTTTGTAAGCGTTTAATGGCTGAAATTGAGTCTTCTTTAATCGGGTCTGCAACAGCAATAATGGCTGAAAACACGCTATCTACGGCAAAATACATGGGTGTTTTTGCTTCAGCGGCGAGCATTTGCGCCTGGTTGACATAATCACCTAGATCAATGTTTTGCTTATGCATCAACTTTTGATTTCCGAATAATACTTTTTGCCCATTCACCACTGCTTCCACACCATGACCCGCTATGGCATGAAAATCACTCACTTCAAGCAAACTAACACCCTGTTCTTTGGCTGATTCGACAATAGACATTGCTAAAGGATGCTCCGAGCCTGACTCTAAACTGGCTACTAACTGAAGTACTGATTCTTTACTCTCACCACCGGTAACCACTACATCAGTGACCTTCGGTGAGCCAAGGGTGATCGTGCCGGTTTTATCAAGAATCATGGTGGTGATTTTGGAGGTGGTTTGCAAAGCTTCGCCATTTCGAATCAAGACACCCGCTTCAGCGGCTTTTCCTACACCCACCATCACAGACATTGGCGTCGCTAAGCCTAGCGCACAAGGGCAAGCGATAATAAGAACAGTTGTAGCAGAAACAATGGCAAAAGCCATGACAGGGTCAGGGCCAAAATTCAGCCATATCAAAGCACTTAGAATGGATATAATCATTACCACTGGAACAAAATAAGCAGAGATCACATCCGCCAAGCGACCGATGGGAGGTTTTGAATTTTGCGCTCGTTTTACCATATTGATAATTTGAGCCAAGGCGGTGTCTTTTCCAACCCGCTGAGCTTTGAAGATTACTGAACCAGTTTTATTTAAGGTGCCTGCTACTAGTTCATCACCTTCATTTTTTTCCACGGGCATGGGTTCACCCGTTAGCATGGACTCATCAACAGCGGTATGACCCTTTAAAATAAAGCCATCAACAGAAATTTTTTCACCCGGCCTTACTCTTACATGGTCATCTAGCAAAACGCTTTCAATTGGAATATCAATTTCTTGTCCATCACGGATGACTCTGGCTGTTTTCGCCTGTAAACCAATTAAACGTTTAATTGCCAATGAGGTTCGGCCACGAGCTTTAAGCTCTAAAGCCAAGCCTAAATTGATTAAACCAATAATCATCGCGGTTGCTTCAAAATAAACATGACGAGCCATTTCAGGCACTGCGGAAGGAAAAAATACCACCACCATTGAGTAGACCCAGGCGGCACCGGTCCCTAAGGCAATCAAGGTATCCATGTTAGCGCTATGATTTTTAAATGAATTCCATGCACCAATGTAAAAATGCTTACCGGCGAAATACATGACCGAAGCTGTTAGCAAACCAACGATTAACCATACAAGACGCTCGGCGTCGGTATTAATGGTCATTTCACCTATAAAAAGTCCGTAAAGCATGAGTGGTACACCCAAGCCCAAGGCAATAGACATTTCACGTATCAGCTTCACATAATACATCTGATCTGCTTGCTCTTTTTCTTCTAAGGCATCACTTTCTGTTTCAGCTGTACTTGTTTTTGCGTTATATCCGACCTGCTCTATTGCATAAATTAAATTTTCACTTCCAACGCTACCAGTCACACTCACAATACGTTGGGCGAAGTTCATCTCAGCCTTACTAACACCATCAAGCGCCGATAATGCTTTTTCTATTTTCCCAACACAACTTGCGCAGCCTGCTCCTTCAATGATTAACTCTTGTGTCGTTAAACTATCTTGTATTGATAACATAACAGGCAGTCTCCAATCGGGTTACTTTGTATTAATCTCATAAGTATGGAAACAATACACCTATGTCTTAAACATAGGTCAAGAGCAAGCTTTAACAAAATGACCAAACTTTTTTACACTGCATGATTCAGGTCAACAGCATCCCACATTTCAATCAAATCACATACTGAATCACCATCTGGCATACTATCCGGCATGGTTTCCCATCGCTCTGTAGCCTGTTTCATATGACTATGTAATCGTTGTAGCGCTTCGATTTTGGCGTTAGTTTCTTCCAAGTGCTTAAACACCATTTCTCTGACCTTACAGCAAGGCGAAGCCCCCGTTTCAGACACGGCTATAATTTCTTGCACTTCAGAAACACTGAAACCTAAATTTCGCGCTTTTAAAATAAATACCAAGCGTTTCTCGTCATCTGGAGAATAATTCTTATATCCATTTTCCAGACTTTTTCTCGGTGAGAGCAACCCTATTCGCGTGTAATACCGTACTGTATCGGGCGTTATGCTTAGCTTCTCTGATAATTCATTAACGCGCATAAAAACTCCTTTACTCGTAGGCTAGAAAGCGCTGCAACTTGCAGTGACAACCCTACAAACAGTTTCCGCCTCACATTCATTATGTAAAACAGGAAGTACTTTGCTTTTCCAAGCTACGAGCTATCTTATTTTGTGAATTGTACTGGGCTGTGCATTCCAGCTTGGTAATGGCCTGGTATATTACAAGCAACTTCAACTTGCCATGCGTCTTCAAATGACCAAACAAGTACTTCTGTTTTACCTGGTTCAATGGTAATCGCAGGTCCACCTGAACCGTGTTTCATATTGGGGTTAGCCATCATCATTTTTCCATGTGCCATATGCTCATCCTTGGTACCAATTGAGAACTCATGAGAAATAGCACCTTTATTGGTCACGACAAATTTTATAGTTTCACCATTTTTAATATTTAAAGCGTCATGCATGAATCGCATATTGTCATTCGCATCTATATTAATCGTTCGATCAACGTCACTTTCTTTGCCAGCTTTACCCGCTAAAGATGCAGCATGATGCCCCATTCCATGACCTTCTCCATGTTCCATTTTCATATCATTGTGATCATTCATCATCACTTCCTGACCGCCTTCTTTATCTCCATGATGATTTTGCATCATTTTTTCATGCCCAGCGTCCATACTCCCATGATGACCTTCAGCTTCAGCATGATGACCAGATTCATTATGATCATTATTAGCACAACCCGTTACTAACATGGCGGAGCCTATTGCCGTTCCTAAAACTAAAGGCGCTATGATTTTTTTCATTTTTTCTTCCTCAATGTTATTTATCTTTGTTCTTTTACAAAAAATAGTGGTGGCTCTATTACCTACAAGTCTTTAATTGATAATTTTTCTGTTATTGGCATTACCGTTAGTATTCCGTCATTTTCAGAACCTGTCTGACAAGATAGCTTTATGGCAGTTTTCACATTTATCAATTGGTCTTCTGCAATCACCAGTTCAAATTTTGAAATTTCATCAGACCAATCACTCGCATAAAAGTTTGGGTTGCAGCCATATCCTCGTACCTTCATAAAATGCAGGCAACACAAGTCGACTTTTTTTAGCTCATCTTCCAGAGCAAGTTCCTTTTCATTAGGAATTAGTATCATCACTCGTAAATAACTCATTACCCTCTCCTTAATCGACTTGCTTATTATTTGAGTTTGCACTCTCTTTGATAGCCGATTGCTTCCAAACAAAGAAAATAGCAGGAATCACTAGCAGTGTTAGTACGACCGTGCTTAACATGCCACCGATCATTGGCCCGGCAATACGTTGCATCACTTCAGAGCCAGTTCCATCACCTAACATAATGGGTACTAGCCCAACCACTATAGCCATTACAGTCATCATAATTGGGCGAACGCGTAACCCAGCGCCCTGCATAACAGCATCACGAACATCGGCTTTTGAAAAAGCTCGCCCTTCTTTTGCTACTTCCGACCTCAAGCTTTCATAGGATTGATTAAGGTAAACAAGCATCAATACCCCAATTTCAACTGCCACACCCGCGAGTGCTATAAAACCTACTGCAACAGCAATCGACATGTTGTAACCCAGTATGTACATCAACCAAAGGCCTCCAATAAGCGCAAAAGGAACAGTGCCCATAATGATCATCACTTCAATAAAGTTACGGAAATTAAGGTATAAAAGCAGCATGATAATAAGCAGCGTTAAAGGCACAACAACTTTTAAACGTTCTTCTGCCCGTACCATGTATTCGTATTGCCCCGACCATGTAATTGAATAACCCGGCGGTATTTCAACTTGTTCAGAAACCAACGTTTGAGCCGCTTTAACATAGGAGCCTAAATCACGCCCTTCAATATCGACTAAAGTCCAACCATTCAAACGCGCATTTTCACTTTTTATGCCTGGTGGGCCATCTGAAATATATACATCTGCAACATCAGCAAGTGCGATCCTCTGCTTTAATGAAGTCACGATAGGTAATAATTTAAGCTTCTCTTCCGAGTCTCGGTAAGTCTGAGGGTAACGGATATTAACGGGGTACCGCTCCAGTCCTTCTACGGTCTCAGTCACGTTCATCCCCCCTATTGCAGCACGAACGACAGACTGTATATCTGAAACAGACAAACCAAAACGCGATGCTCTAACACGATCAATATCAACTTTGACATAACGACCTCCTGCAACACGCTCAGCATAAACAGATGCAGTGCCTTCAACTTGCGGTAAAACTTCTTCAAGTCGCTTACCAATTTTTTCAATCTCTGATAAATCAGGCCCGGCAACTTTAATTCCTACTGGCGTTTTAATGCCTGTCGAAAGCATATCGATCCGGGTTTTGATCGGCATGACCCAAGCATTTGTTAAACCAGGAAACTTAACCAAGCCATCTAACTCTTTTCGGAGGCTTTCTGTCGTCAACCCTTTCCTCCATTCACTTTTAGGTTTAAATTGAATGATCGTTTCTATCATAGTTAAGGGCGCTGGGTCGGTGGCGGTATCTGCTCGGCCAATTTTTCCAAAAACGGATTCAACTTCTGGTACCGTTTTTATTAGTTTATCCGTCTGTTGAAGAATCTCTCTAGCCTTACCCACTGACACGCCGGCATAGGTCGTCGGCATATACATCAAATCACCTTCATCAAGAGGCGGCATAAACTCGCTGCCCAATTGTGTTGCAGGCCAAAGCCCCACACCTAAACCTAGAAAGGTAATAAATAAGATGCTCTTCGGATAATTAAGCACGCCTTTAATGACTGGACGATAAGCGGCAATCATTAAGCGGTTAAGCGGGTTTTTATGCTCAGGCGTTACTTTACCTCTAATAAAATAGCCCATTAAAACGGGCACTAAGGTAATCGACAATATTGCAGCAGCGGCCATCGCATAAGTCTTTGTATAAGCTAGCGGCGAAAATAATTTGCCCTCTTGCGCTTCTAAAGTGAATACAGGTAAGAAGCTCATGGTGATAATTAACAATGAGAAAAATAAGGGTGGCCCTACCTCAATAGCGGCTTTGCTGATCACCGACCAGCGGTTCTCATCTGTTAGCTCAGTCTTTTCTATGTGCTTATGGACATTTTCAATCATCACAATAGCCCCATCCACCATGGCACCAATAGCAATAGCGATTCCCCCCAGCGACATAATATTGGCATTCAGACCTTGCTGATACATCACGATAAAAGCTGCCAGAATCCCAACAGGCAAACTGACAATAACAACCAGCGATGAACGTAAGTGAAATAAGAAAATGGCACAGATCAATGTGACCACGATAAATTCTTCTAATAGTTTTTCATAAAGGTTGCTGATCGCCCGCCCAATCAGACCTGACCTGTCATAAGTGGCAACTACTTCAACCCCTTCAGGCAGGCCTTTTTGTAGCTCTTTTAACTTATCTTTTACATTGGCAATCACAGTTTGAGCATTCTCACCAAAGCGCATCACAACAATACCGCCAACCACTTCGCCTTCACCATTAAGTTCTGCGATGCCCCTACGCATTTGTGGGCCTAATCTTATTTTTGCCACATCCTTTAACATTAAAGGTGTGCCTTTTAGGTTGATGCCAAGCGGAATATTTTCGATGTCTTTAGTACTTTGAAGGTAACCACTCACCCTGACCATATATTCAGCTTCTGCCATTTCAATCACTGAAGCGCCAGTTTCCTGGTTCGCATTTTTAACGGCCATACTGATATGCGATAAAGGAATGTTATAGGCACGTAATAGATTTGGATCGACTTCAATTTGATACTGCCTCACCATGCCGCCAATGGTGGCAACTTCAGACACACCAGGCACGGTTTGCAATTCATATTTCAAAAACCAGTCTTGTATACTGCGTAATTCTGACAGATCTAGCTGTCCGCTCTTATCAGTGAGTGCATAGGTGTAGACCCACCCTACCCCCGTCGCATCAGGCCCCAACTGGGGTTTCGCTGAGCTAGGCAAACTACCCGCAACTTGGTTCAAATATTCCAAAACCCTTGAACGCGCCCAATAAAGGTCAGTGCCATCTTCAAAAATCACATAAACATAGGAGTCACCAAAAAATGAAAAACCTCGAACAGTAATTGCTCCAGGAACCGAAAGCATTGCTGTCGTTAATGGGTAGGTAACTTGATCCTCTACTACCTGAGGAGCTTGCCCTGGATAACGGGTCTTGATAATGACCTGCACATCAGACAAATCAGGAATCGCATCGATAGGCGTATTGCTGACAGAAAACGCACCAATGCCTATTAATATAGCGGTACCCAGTAATACGAAAAAACGATTCGCAATCGACCATCGAATAATTGCGGGGATCAT
>Ga0105348_1001170_pt1 | contig 18043 bp, 11 predicted proteins | sample EN8Hudsemesocosm_2_FD_83504 | JGI IMG/M metagenome (GOLD analysis project Ga0105348, IMG submission 83504) | Methane-oxidizing microbial communities from mesocosms in the Hudson Canyon - EN8C Hudson Canyon | ecosystem: Environmental > Aquatic > Marine > Cold seeps | place: Hudson Canyon... | reverse complement strand
TATCTCTGAATTTTCAGAATATTGAAGTTAGAGCTGTCTTGCAGTTAATTGCGGACTTTACCAGTTTGAACTTGGTTGCGAGTGATACTGTGGGTGGCACGATTACGCTTCGGCTTCAAAATGTGCCTTGGGATCAAGCATTAGAGCTTATCCTCAAAACTAAAGGTTTAGATAAGCGAACTGTGGGCAACGTCTTACTTGTCGCGCCTGCAGAAGAAATTGCAGCACGTGAGAAATTAGAATTAGAGACAAATAAACAAGTCGCTGCACTAGCGCCTGTTCGACTTGAGATTGTTCAGATTAATTATGCTAAAGCTTCAGATATTGTTGATCTTTTAAGCAAAGATAGCGAGTTGATTTCAGAAAGAGGTTTTATCTCTTCCGATGAACGAACAAATACAATTAGTGTTCGTGAAACTGCAGAAAAACAAGAGCAGATTCGGCATTTGATTGCTACTTGGGATATCCCTGTAAGGCAGGTATTAATTGAAGCACGAATTGTACGAGCGCGTTCAAATATAGCTGAAGAAATGGGTATTCAGTGGGGCGGCGGAGGCTTAGATCAAAGCGGTAGCAATTTGTTTCGTGTTGGTGGTTCAACAAGTACTTTGACGGAGTTGTCAGATATTGCTAATGGTACGGGGTCTGGTATTTCATTTCCTGGTGCTTTAGGGGTTGATTTAGGGGTAACACGTACAAATGCTTCGTCAATTGCTATTGGTTTTGGCGGTTCAAATTATTTAGTTGATATGGAGTTGTCAGCATTTGAGTCAGATGGCAAAGGAGAAATTGTTGCTCAGCCTAAAATTGTAACCGCTGATAGGCAAACTGCGACAATTAAGTCTGGTGAAGAAATTCCTTACCAGGAAGCATCCTCGTCTGGTTCTACTTCGGTATCCTTTAAAGAGGCTGTGTTGTCCTTAGAGGTAACTCCGCAGATAACGCCTGATGATCAGGTAATTATGGATCTGAAAATCAACCAGGATAATCGTGGTGAAGTTACTGCAGGTATTCCAAGTATTGAAACAAACGAGATTATTACTCAGGTTTTGGTCGGCAATGGTGAAACGATTGTGCTAGGCGGAATTTTTCAGTCTGAGCGTTCAACGACCGTCACAAAAACACCGTTCTTAGGGGATATCCCTTACTTGGGCGCCTTGTTCACTAAAACGGAAGAAATTGATGAGCGTGCAGAGCTATTGATTTTTATTACGCCGAAAATACTGAAAGATGGGCTTGTTGACCAGTAAAGTGCTTTCAAACCCGCTTTGAATTAAGCTTGGGTGCAAATTCTGCTATTGTGTTATAAAAGAAGAAGGCTGCTCATTTAGAGTGGCCTTTTTTAGTTAGTCTTTATGGAAAGCTTGAATGTTTTCTCATCGATGTTTAAATGAGATTGTAGATAAAATGAAATACAACATAAATAAAGAACTCATTGTTTTGGTCGGTCCTATGGGGGCGGGTAAAACAACTATTGGTAAAATATTAGCCAAAGAGCTGGGTTTTGAGTTCTGTGATTCGGATAAGGAAATCGAAAAAAGAAGCGGGGCAAATATTCCCTGGATCTTTGACGTTGAAGGTGAATTGGGCTTTAGAGATCGAGAAACCGCTGTTATTGAAGAATTGTCCCAACGAAAAGGGATTATTTTAGCAACGGGTGGTGGGGCGATGATGCGCAAAGAAAATCAGGATTTTGTTTCACGCTATGGTTTTGTTATTTATCTGAACACCTCTGTTGAACAGCAATATAAACGCACTCATAAAGATCGTAATCGCCCGCTTTTGCAAGGGGATAAGGATGCATTTCAAGTATTAAGTGAGTTGTTTGAGTTGCGTGACCCGATTTATCGTGAGGTGGCTGATCTGGTAATGGATACGGATAAAAAATCACTCAAAAATGTAGTGAAAAGTATTATAGACTCGCTTGAAGAAAGTGAGCCTCTTAATGGTTAATGTTTTAAATGGCGTAAAGAAAATATGATTGAGTTGAAAGTTGATTTAGGTGAACGGAATTATCCTATTTTTATAGGAGAAGGCTTATTAAGTGACTCTAGTCTGTACGAACCTTATATCGCTGGCCGCAAAGTGATGATTGTGACGAACGAAACGGTTGGTCCCCTGTATGAACAGCAAGTCAGGCAGGCATTGGCTGACTATGAAGTTGATACGGTTACCTTGCCAGATGGCGAGCAGTATAAGAACTGGGAAACTTTAAATTTAATTTTTGATGCCTTGCTTGAAAAAGCGCACTCAAGAAAAACCACGATTGTGGCACTCGGTGGCGGAGTTGTTGGTGATATGGCTGGTTTTGCTGCTGCCTCATATCAACGGGGTATTGATTTTATTCAAGTACCAACAACGCTGTTGTCTCAGGTTGATTCTTCTGTTGGCGGAAAAACAGGGATTAATCACCCTCTTGGAAAAAATATGATTGGCGCATTCTATCAGCCGAAAGCAGTCTTGATTGACATTCTTACTTTGCAGACATTGCCACCCCAAGAAGTGTCGGCAGGGATCGCAGAAGTGATTAAGTATGGTTTGATTCGAGATGATGATTTTTTTGTGTGGTTAGAAAAAAATATTCAACAAATTAAAGCTTTAAATACAGATATCTTAACTCATGCGATTAAAACCTCTTGTGCTTGCAAAGCTGAAGTGGTTGAACAAGATGAAAAAGAAGGTGGTTTGCGTGCAATTCTTAATTTGGGGCATACATTTGGACATGCGATAGAAACTCATAAAGGATATGGGGCGTGGTTGCATGGTGAAGCGGTGGCTGCAGGAATGATGATGGCAGCCGACCTGTCTCGTCTTGAAGGTGATCTATCAATGGCTGATGTTGAACGGGTTCGAACAATATTGCTGGATGCAGATTTACCCGTTACGGGGCCAGAAGGAATGTTGATTCAAGATTATCAGCAACTTATGTCGGTTGATAAAAAGGTGCTTGATGGCACCTTGAGGTTGGTGTTGATGAAGTCAATTGGTGAGGCCGTAGTTAGTTCAAGTTTTTCACCTGATAATTTAAACCTGGTTTTAAGTAAATAGCCCTGTTCGTGCAAAATAAAATGGCTCATGCAAATTAAAACGACTCACGCAAATTAAAAAGACTTTTTAGTATGGATAAGCTTGTGCCGAATAATAAATATAATAATGCCGACAGCCTTGTTAGTAATGCTTCTGCTAATAAGCGAACCTTAACTGAGCAGCTGAAGTCTCATTTTAATTTGCGTGGCAATCCGTTTTCGTCAAAGAATGCTTGTTTTTTTGATGGGGCTCAGCGTAAGCATAATCTGGAAACAATCAGGCATATGGCTATTTTTGGCGATATGGTGCTTTTGCTAACGGGCGAACTCGGTTCGGGAAAAACAAGCTTGATTGAGTGTTTTGTTCAGAGTCAGGATGATGAACTTAATATACTGATTCAAAGTAAAGTCGCTTTAAATTCCGGTAAGAAAATAGCCGCAGAAAATGTTCAGACTAAGAAGTCAGTGGACTATTTTGCATCTTTGGCAAACTTACAGGTGGTTGATGGTGAGCCGGTTCAACTTACCTTATCGAGACTGGTTCAGAAATTTGAGCAAGCGTTTAAGGAAACGGGTAAGCGAACGCTAATGATTGTAGATGATGCAGACTTGCTTTCAAAAGATGAGTTGAGTTTGTATTTTTCTGTTTTCAGGGATCTACCAGTAGAGAGTGGGCTCGTACTACTTTTATCTGGGGCGCCTAAGCTACTGGATATTGCAAGAACTGGTAGTAATCTTGGGGCTGAAGATTGGCTACACCAAATTCAATTGAAGCCATTTTCACCGACTGAAACAGTCGAATACTTACAGTGCTGTTTAGCATCAGTTGGTTATCAAGAGCGTTTGTCTTTGTCTGAGGCTCAGCTAGAAAATTTGGCTAAAATAGGAAAGGGCTTGCCGGGACGAATAAATCGTTTTTTTGCTTACGTGGTGTTTGAGTTGGGTTTGCCTGAAATAGATAAACCAAATGTAAATAATGCCGCACGTAAAGTGCTGTTTTCAATTACTGCATTATTACTGCTATCGTTTCTTTTTGTCTCTTATCAGCATGGTTTGTTAGATTTTTCTGCTCTAAATGCTTCGTCCTATGAAGAAAATCCAGTCGAGGAGGTTGCTGAGGAGCTGGACATTGAGCGTTTGATAGAAAAGCAGCGAGCTGCCAGATTGAAAGTGCTGGAGCGAGCGATTGAAGTGAGCGGATCTAAAACAGGGGAGGGAGACGATGTGTCTAAAATAACAGTAGCTGAAATAAATGAGCAGCCAAAAAAAGTAAAACAAACTCCTGAGGCTGTTCTTCAGTCTATAAATAATTCTACAGCGTTAACGAAAAAAATTGCTATAGTAGAAGTTGTTAAAAAAGAACCTGCAGTCAAACAAGTGCCAGTTATCAAGAAAGAATTACCTGTAAAAAAAGCACAAAAAAACTTGCTTGCTAAGAAAGAATTGCTTGAAGAAAAAAGCAACAAAAAACCAACAATGTTCAGAACTCGAGAGTGGGTCGTGGCCATTGCGTCCAGTCATTATTCTGCTCAGTTATTAGGTAGTTATAATGAGTCAACTGCAATTGAATTTATCGAGAAAGCTGGGTTGGTGGATACGCCTCTTTATTATTTAAAGACCTTGTATAAGGGTCGTGATTGGTATGTTGTTTTTTATGGTGATTTTGCCTCAAAGAAGATTGCTCAGGCTGCTATTTTGGCTGCACCTAAGGTTGTGCGTAAGCAGGGGCCATGGTTGAGAAGCTTTAGTGGAATTTTGAGTTCATATCCTGAGTGAAGGAATAAAAGCTTTTTTAATCTTAAGTCTATGAAAAATATGATGTTAAATTTGGTTGTTCGTCTTATTTATGACTATTTTTAAATAAAAGCAGTCTTTAAATTTGTTCTAAAGCCCCTGCGTGTGTAAAATATCCAACCCCAATTTTCATCGTCATATAGTTGGTAAATAATGCTGGCTTATAACTGTATGATTTTAAATGATATTTTTTAGAGAGAAGGTTATGGCAACAGGTTTGTTTCGCCCCGAAGAGTTTAGAGATAACTGTGGATTTGGTTTGATTGCTCAAATGAAAGGGCAGCCAAGTCACGATCTATTGTTGACGGCGATTGAATCATTGACGTGTATGACGCATCGTGGCGGTATCGCTGCTGATGGGAAAACCGGTGATGGTTGTGGCTTGTTGCTTCAGAAACCTGATTCATTTTTACGTGAAATAGCTAAAGAAAAGTTTAATGCTGAGCTCGGTGAGCATTACGGTATCGGTATGATCTTCTTGTCACAAGATGATAAGAAAGCCGAAACCGCACGTAAGGAGTTGAGTGCTGAATTAGAAAAGCAAGGCTTAACGGTTCTTGGGTGGCGTGAAGTGCCGACTAATAACGATTGTTTAGGCCCAATGGCTTTGGATTGTTTGCCAACTATTGAGCAAGTATTTATTACGGTCGACTCGCTAACTGAGCGCGAACTGTCCTTAAAATTATTTATGGCGCGTCGTTTAGCTGAAATTACCTTGAAAGATGATGAAGAATTCTACGTTTGTAGTCTTTCTGAGCAAGTGATTTCTTATAAAGGCTTGATGATGCCGGTTGATTTACCCGCTTTTTACCTGGACCTGGGAGATGAACGTTTAGAAACAGCCATTGCAGTATTTCACCAGCGGTTCTCAACTAATACTATGCCTCGCTGGCCTCTGGCACAACCATTCAGAAGTTTGGCACACAATGGCGAGATCAATACCATTGAAGGTAACCGAAACTGGGCCTTGGCACGAGCAAGTAAATTTGCAACGTCCGAACTGCCTGACTTGGATTCTATCGCACCTCTAGTGAATCGTAGCGGATCTGATTCTTCTAGTATGGATAACATGTTTGAAGTGTTGCTTGCGGGTGGTGTTGATCTATTCAGGGCTATGCGTATGATGATTCCGCCAGCTTGGCAGAATGTTGATACGATGGATAATGACCTGCGTGCTTTCTATGAATACAACAGCATGCATATGGAGCCTTGGGACGGTCCAGCGGGTATTGTGTTAACGGATGGTCGTTATGCGGTTTGTTTGTTAGATCGAAATGGTTTACGCCCAAGTCGTTGGGTGATGACTAAAAATGGTTACCTAACAGTAGCTTCAGAAATTGGCACTTATGCTTACAAGCCTGAAGATGTTGTGGCGAAAGGCCGAGTCGGTCCAGGGCAAATTTTAGCAGTTGATACCCATACTGGCGAAGTCCTGCATACAGATGATATTGATAACCGTTTAAAGTCAGCGCATCCTTACAAAAAATGGTTGCGTGAAAATGCTACGCGCGTTGAAGCGACTTTAGATAAAGAGCACAGCGCATTTAACTTGATGTCTGCGGAAGAGCTCCGCACACAGATGAAAATGTTCCAGGTGACATTTGAAGAGCGTGATCAGATCTTGCGTCCTCTGGCTGAAAATGGCCAGGAAGCTGTCGGATCTATGGGGGATGATACGCCTGTTGCCGTCTTATCTTCTAAAGTTCGTTCTGTTTCTGACTTTTTCAGACAGAAGTTCGCGCAAGTTACGAATCCACCGATTGACCCTTTACGTGAAGCCATTGTCATGTCTTTGGAGACATGCGTCGGGGTTGAGCACAATGTCTTTGAAGAAACAGCTGAGCATGCCAAACGTATTATTCTTGCTACTCCAGTGCTTTCGCCAGCTAAGTTTGCTTGCCTGACAGAGCAGCAGAAAGGTTTTGACTGCGAAACCATTCGTTTACAGTACACAGAAAATGAAGGCCTGGAAGTAGCGGTCAAACGTGTTTGTGAGCAAGCTGAAAAGGCTGTTCAGGCTGGTAAAGTGATTCTCTCTCTGTCTGATCGCGATCTCAAGCAAGACGAATTACCCCTTAATGCTTTCATGGCCACGGGTGCTATTCATCATCACCTGGTTGAAAAGGGTTTGCGTTGTGATTCGAATATTATTGTAGAAACAGGTTTTGCCCGAGACCCGCATCACTTTGCCGTGTTATTTGGTTTTGGCGCAACGGCTGTTTACCCCTACCTTGCTTATCAGGTAATGACAGACTTAATTAATACCGGTGAAATGTTGATGGACCCGATTGAGGCCAAAAACAACTATCGTCGTGGAATTGGCAAAGGTTTGTTGAAGATTCTTTCCAAGATGGGGATTTCTACTATTGCTTCATACCGTGGTGCGCAGTTGTTTGAGGCGGTAGGTTTGTCAGATAGCATTGTTGATTTATGTTTTAAAGGTGTTTCCAGTCGAATTCAGGGAGCATCATTTTTGGACTTCCAAAGTGATCAAGCATTATTGGCAGATGATGCCTGGAAAGCGCGTAAGCCGATTCAACCTGGAGGCATCCTGAAATTTATTCATGGTCAGGAATACCATGCCTTTAACCCTGATGTGATTAATACTATTCAGAAAGCTGTTGAAACGGGCAGTTATGCTACGTTTAAAGAATATGCTGACTTAGTGAATCATCGTCCGGTAGCGACACTGCGTGATTTGCTTGGCTTTAGTGATAAAGCGAAAAGCATCCCTTTAAATGAAGTTGAGCCGGTTGAAGATATTTTCCCACGTTTTGACTCGGCAGCGATGTCTCTCGGAGCGCTGTCGCCAGAAGCGCATGAAGCTTTAGCGGTCGCCATGAACCGTTTAGGCGGTCGTTCGAACTCCGGTGAAGGCGGCGAAGATGCCGTTCGTTATGGTACTGAGAAGCGCTCTAAAATTAAGCAGGTAGCTTCGGGCCGTTTTGGTGTGACACCGCACTATTTAAGCAGTGCAGATGTGATTCAGATCAAAGTGGCTCAAGGCGCTAAACCAGGTGAGGGGGGGCAGTTACCGGGTGGTAAAGTGAATGATTTGATCGCGACCCTGCGTTTTTCTGTGCCGGGTGTAACACTTATCTCACCACCTCCGCACCATGATATTTATTCGATTGAAGATTTAGCCCAGCTGATCTTTGATCTTAAACAGGTAAATCCGCGTGCACTGGTTTCTGTGAAGCTGGTTTCCGAGCCTGGCGTTGGTACGATTGCCGCTGGTGTTGCAAAAGCTTACGCTGATTTGATTACAATTTCAGGTTATGACGGCGGTACAGCGGCGAGTCCTTTAACGTCAATTCGTTATGCCGGTTCTCCTTGGGAGCTAGGCTTAAGTGAAGCGCATCAGACTTTACGCGGTAATGATTTGCGAGGCCGCGTACGTTTACAAACAGACGGTGGTCTTAAAACCGGTCTGGATGTTGTGAAAGCGGCGATGTTAGGTGCCGAAAGTTTTGGTTTTGGCACGACGCCAATGGTTGCGCTAGGTTGTCGTTTTTTGCGTATTTGCCACTTGAACAACTGTGCAACGGGAATTGCAACGCAAAATGAACTCTTACGTGACGAACATTTTAATGGCACTGTTGAAATGGTTATGAATTTCTTCCGCTTTGTGGCTGAAGAAACGCGTGAGTGGATGGCAAAACTAGGCGTTCGTTCACTCAATGAGCTGGTCGGACGTACAGATTTATTGACAGTTCTGTCGGGCGATACATCTAAGCAGGCGCAATTAGATTTGTCGCCTCTTTTATCAACAGAAGGTATTTCTGAAGATAAACCACAAACTTGTCAGGTAACTAAAAATGAGCCCTTTGATCAAGGCGGCTTAGCCGAAAAAATGGTTGAAGATATGCTTGGCGCAATTGAAGCCAAATCGGGCGGCGAATATGCTTATGATGTAACGAACTGTGACCGTTCTATTGGTGCCAGACTGTCGGGTGAAATTGCTACGCGCCATGGAAACCAAGGTATGGCCAATGATGCGATTACCTTAAAGCTTAAAGGTACTTCAGGCCAAAGCTTTGGTGTTTGGAATGCTGGAGGTTTGCATATGGACCTTGAAGGTGATGCCAATGACTACGTTGGTAAAGGCATGACAGGCGGTAAGCTAACGGTTCGGCCGCCTGAAGGTAGTGTTTTCAAATCACAAGAAACGTCTATTCTGGGTAACACTTGCTTGTACGGTGCGACAGGGGGGAAACTCTACGCAGCAGGCACGGCTGGTGAGCGTTTTGGTGTGCGTAATTCCGGTGCTATGGCTGTTGTTGAAGGGGCCGGTGACCACTGTTGTGAATATATGACAGGCGGACTAATTACTGTTCTGGGTGGTACGGGTTATAACTTTGGTGCCGGTATGACCGGTGGTTTTGCTTACGTTCTGGATCAGGACAAAAGCTTTGTAGATAAGTACAACCACGAGTTAGTCGAGATTCAGCGTATATCGTCCGAGCAAATGGAGCCTTATCGAAACCATTTGCGCGGCGTAATTAAAGAGCATGTTGCAGAAACTTCAAGTGATTGGGGGCAAGAGATCCTGGATAACTTTGAAGATTTTGTTGCCAGCTTCTGGCTTATTAAGCCAAAGGCCGCCAGTTTAAAGAATTTACTTGATGATATGCGCTCACGTCCTGAATAAACGTTGTTTTAATAGCAGTGAAGGCGTGCGATAGCTTATAAACAACTGGTTCGTGAGAGCGGGTTCAAAGATTTGGTTTACGAGGTTTACGATGGCAAAACGTTTAAATAATGACTTTCAATTTATAGAAGTTGGGCGAGTCGATCCCCAGAAAATTGAAATGAAAGGGCGTACGCATGATTTTGGTGAAATATACCAGCCCTTTAATAAAACGGAAGTGGCAGATCAGTCACACCGTTGTTTAGAATGTGGTAATCCGTATTGTGAGTGGAAGTGTCCGGTACATAATTATATACCTAACTGGCTAAAGCTAGTTTCAGAAGGCAATATCTTTGAAGCGGCCGAGTTGTGTCATCAAACTAATACTCTGCCAGAAGTGTGTGGTCGTGTTTGTCCACAAGACCGTCTGTGTGAAGGGGCTTGTACACTTAATGATGGCTTTGGCGCTGTAACCATTGGCTCAACCGAGAAATACATTACCGATACGGCCTTTGCAATGGGCTGGCGTCCAGATATGTCAAGTGTTGTATGGACCGATAAAAAAGTAGCTATTATTGGTGCGGGGCCTGCAGGCCTGGGTTGTGCTGATATTTTGGTCCGCAATGGTGTAAAGCCCGTTGTATTTGATAAAAATCCAGAAATTGGTGGTTTGCTAACTTTTGGTATTCCTGAATTTAAACTTGAAAAAAATGTCATGTCCCAGCGTAGAGAAATCTTCACTGAAATGGGGATTGAATTTCGTTTAAATACCGAAATTGGTCAAGATATTACCATTCAAAATTTACTTGAAGAGTATGACGCTGTATTCATGGGTTTAGGTACTTATAAATATATGAAAGGTGGTTTTCCAGGAGAAGACTTACCGGGCGTTTATGATGCTTTGCCATTCCTGATCTCAAATGTAAATCGCCGTTTGGGTTTTGAAAAATCTGCCGAAGATTTTATTGATGTCGCAGGCAAGCGTGTGGTTGTACTTGGTGGTGGTGATACCGCTATGGATTGTAACCGAACTTCAATTCGCCAGCAGGCCAAGCAAGTTATTTGTGGCTACCGTCGTGATGAAGCCAATATGCCAGGCTCAAGAAAAGAAGTTCAAAACGCCAAAGAAGAAGGTGTTGAGTTTCTATTTAACCGTCAGCCTGTTGCTATTGTCGGAGACGACAAGGTTGAAGGTGTAAAGTTTGTGCGAACTGAATTAGGTGAGCCTGATGTAAATGGCCGTCGTCGACCTGAAGTGATTGAAGGAAGCGAAGAAATTGTAGCTGCTGATGCGGTGCTGATTGCCTTTGGCTTCCAGCCAAACCCACCAGAGTGGCTAAAAGATGTTCGGGTTGAAGTGAATAACTGGGGCGGAGTCGTTGCCCCAGAAGAAAGCAAATATGCCTTTCAGACATCCAATGCCAAAATTTTTGCCGGTGGCGATATGGTGAGAGGTTCTGACCTGGTAGTCACCGCGATTGCTGAAGGCCGAAAAGCGGCTGAAGGCATTCTAGACTTCTTGAATGTTTAGTTATTAAAGGTGAATTAAGAGGGCACGGTTTAAATAGCTGTGCCTTTTTTGTTTATAGCGCTTAAGTTTTATCAATTTAAAAGAGAACACTATGACAGAATTAAAAAATGATCGTTTCCTGCGTGCTCTGGCGCGTGAGCCTGTTGATGTGACCCCTGTCTGGATGATGCGCCAAGCCGGTCGTTATTTGCCAGAGTATCGTGAAACACGCTCAAAAGCCGGTGATTTTTTAAGTTTGTGTAAAAATAAAGAGCTTGCATGTGAAGTTACTATTCAGCCTTTAGAGCGTTATAACTTAGATGCAGCGATTCTTTTTTCTGATATTTTGACTATTCCGGATGCAATGGGGCAAGGCCTTTACTTTGAAGAGGGTGAAGGGCCACGCTTTCGTAAAATTGTGCGTACAGAGCAGGATGTAAATGCTTTACCGATTGTGAATACTGAAAAAGACCTCGCTTATGTGACGGATGCAGTCTCAACAATACGCAAAGAATTGAATGGAGGTGTGCCATTAATCGGCTTTTCAGGTAGCCCTTGGACACTCGCGACATATATGGTTGAAGGCGGTAGCTCAAAAGATTTTCGTCATATCAAAGCGATGATGTACTCTCAGCCAGAAGTGGTGCATCAATTACTGGATAAGTTAGCCTTATCCGTCATTGACTATCTGAATGCACAAATTGAAGCCGGTGCGCAAGCTGTGCAGATTTTTGATACTTGGGGTGGAAGCTTGAGTGACGTAGCGTATAAGACCTTCTCGCTTGCTTATATGCAGAAAATTATAGCTGGCTTGATTAAAGAGCATGATGGACGTAAAGTCCCCGTGATTTTATTCACCAAAGGTGGAGGCTTATGGTTGCCTGATATGGCTGCGGTTGGTGCTGATGCTTTGGGCTTAGATTGGACAATGGATATCGGTAAAGCCAGGAGTCTGGTAGGCAATAAGGTTGCCTTGCAAGGTAATATGGATCCATCAGTCCTGTATTCATCTCCAGAGCAAATTCGGACTGAAGTCGCGCGCATTCTGAAATCTTATGGCTCGGGTGAAGGTCATATATTTAATTTAGGTCATGGTATTCACCAGTTTGTTAACCCAGAAAATGCCGGTGTATTTGTTGAGGCTGTCCATGAGTTAAGTGCCCAATATCACACTTAATCTATTCTAATTGTTTCAGATGTGAGCGGATAGCTGCACACGCGTCACATTTGAAACACACTCCCATTTAACCTTCGTATTAGTTCTAATACAATCACCCGTTGAACGTAAGATACTCAAGGGAATAACAATGAGACTCAAACTACAGTTACCGGTGATTTTGGCATTTTCAGTATTTCTTATCGCTTGTTCTGATATAAAAGATGAGCTGGATATATTTCAAGATGACAAACCATTCAATGTCGATAAAAAAACGCTGGATGTCACTTTGGATAACGCGGAAGAAGTAACCCTAGGGGTCGTTCAATCTACCTTTTTTACATATTTATACCTTCCAATCTATGAGTTTTTAGACAATCAGGACTTTCCTGGTGAAGCAGGGGAGGGCGAGAATTTCAATTGTGATAATGGCGGCACCGCTAATTACACTAGCTCTCGTGCTATAGGTGAGAAGATGCATGTCGGTGACCGTCTTTCAGTAATTTATAATGAGTGCGAACAAGAAAATGGATGGGTTTATGATGGTTCACTGACGGCGAAAATCACTAAGCTTGAGGGCTTGAATGAACTATTTGTTGAAGCAACAACAGAAACTTGTATTGCCAGCCTTCAGTCAGATCTAGGAAGTGATGTTGGTAACGAAGATGTTGTTTTCATGGCAGGAGATGAGATTCGTTTTAATGAATTTATCGATTATGTGGAAGTAGAACTTGTCGATATAGATGACGAATCAGGAGATACCGAAATAATTTTACCAAACCTTATAATTGACCGTGATGAAACGCTCATTGTTGTTAATCGTCCACCTGGACAGTCTGATGGGGCAATGGCTTCTGTTTATGGTGACCAAGTATTTAGTATTGTTAATAAAGAAGTTGAAGAAGTTGAATGTCAGAGGTTTGAAAAGACCCTTAGTGCAACACTGAGTCAGTTTTCAGTTAAAAAAGATAACATCACTTATATGATAGATGGAAAGCTCAACTTGTTTGAAGGGACGAAGGATTTTAAGAGCTTTGTTCATGAAATTCGGGATAGTGATTATACGACCACAATTAAGCAGGAAGGGAGTGTTGAGACCTTCAGCATGGAAAGCTACTCGATTGCTAAAATCCAAGGTTCTCAATTAGATGTTTATGCATTTGATACCCAATCAAGTGGGAATATATCTTCTTCGGTCTTTCCGGGTTTGTTAACGGTATCTTTGAAAGAAAAAGTAATAGGCTATTTAGAAAGTAAGTATCCTTTTGATGGGACAATTGAGATCTTCGGTCAGGGTTTGGAGAAAATTAATGTGATATTAAGTGACTCTACTCTAGATCTACAGGTCGATTTTAACGGCGATAGCACCGGAAACCAGCGTTCTGATATAGATTTTAGTTTTACTGTTGGCTGGGGGGATTTGGTTAGCCGGGATTTTATTAAGCCGGAGTTGGATTAGATAATGGCAAAAAACAAGACCGCCTTTGTCTGTACTGACTGTGGTTCAGATCTGTCTAAATGGCAAGGTCAATGCCCAGACTGTGGTCAGTGGAATACCATTAAAGAAATAAAATTAGCCAAATCGCCTACCACGCGAGGCCATAGTTCCGCTGGTTTCGCAGGCACTTCTTCAGAAATTCAAACCCTTGGTTCTATCGATCTTCGTGACCAACTACGCTTCAGTTCTGGCATTAGTGAATTTGACCGAGTATTAGGTGGCGGATTAGTTCAAGGTTCTGCAATCTTGGTAGGAGGGCATCCAGGCGCAGGTAAAAGCACACTGTTGCTACAAACAATGTGCTCTTTAGCTGCAAATATGGATGTTCTATATGTAACAGGTGAAGAGTCGCTTCAGCAGGTTGCCATGCGTGCAAAGCGCTTGGGCTTGAATGCGGATAATTTGAAATTATTTTCAGAAACACGACTTGAAGTCATTGAGTCGACGCTCGACTCATTAAAACCTCGCGTTCTTGTGGTTGATAGTATTCAGGTCATTTCTACTGATTTGATTGAATCTGCGCCGGGCAGTGTTTCTCAGGTTCGAGAGTGTGCAGCAAGGCTGACACGTATGGCCAAGCAATCTGGTATGGTGTTATTTCTGGTAGGTCATGTTACCAAGGATGGCTCGATTGCTGGCCCAAAGGTTCTGGAACATATGATTGATTGTTCAATTATGCTGGAAGGTTCTAGCGACTCTCGTTTTAGAACGCTTCGAGGGATAAAAAACCGCTTTGGTGCTGTGAATGAACTAGGGGTCTTTGCGATGGTCGAAAAAGGTCTGATGGAGGTCAAAAACCCAAGCGCAATTTTCTTGAGTCGTGGTGATGAGGCGATGCCCGGTAGTGCTATCACTGTTCTATGGGAAGGCACACGGCCTTTATTAGTTGAGCTTCAGGCTTTGTTGGATGAGAGTCAAGGGAGTTACCCCAAGCGTGTATCATTAGGGCTGGATCAAAATCGCTTATCTATGTTGTTGGCAGTATTGCATCGTCATGGTGGTGTGCAGTGTGGGGATCAAGATGTTTTTGTCAATTTAGTTGGCGGTGTCAAAACAATTGAAACTAGTACCGATTTGGCCAGCTTGGCTGCGATTGTTTCAAGCTTGCGAGGTATTTCTTTGCCTCAAGATTTGGTTTTGTTTGGGGAGGTGGGTTTATCTGGAGAGGTTCGCCCGGTGCCCAGTGGGCAGGAGCGTATTCAGGAAGCATTAAAACACGGCTTTAAAAAAGCCATTGTGCCGCATGGAAATAAGCCCCGTCAGGAAATAGAAGGCATGGAGGTGGTATTAATAAAGAAATTACCTGATTTACTGAATGCTTTGTTTTAACATTGTTGATGTTAATCGTTGGAAAGCATAGTGCCTTCCTAGGTTTAGTTTTAAGCGATGCTACTTAAATAATTGTTAAAGCATCCAGCTCTCTTTTTAAAATATCTTCACTACCAAGATTTAATTCAACCAATCGCTTTAGGTGTGTCATGCTGTCGATATCAATATACTTACAGCGAAAACCCAAAGTGCTTTTGTCTTCATGCGAGAAATTAAGAGACATGATTATGTGGCTATCACTACCAGAGAGGTTAATGGTCGCCTCGTAAGGATCATCTTTGTCTAAGCAAAAATGATCTGGTTTATGCAGAAGGATGCCCCGCATTGATATATCGAGTACTTCTGTGGTCCATTCCAAGTCATTTTGATGCAGGGTGCATTCTGCATTAAAAAGTATGCGGCTAAACTGGCGTCGTTCGTCGTTATTATTGTCATTGCCTGTCATGTTTGTATCCTTTGAGGGCTTGATTCGAACCAGAAAATTAAGGCTTACTCAAAATATATGTTGAATAAGCCCTTTGTGCAAATTATTGCTTGGATTTAGGGCTTTTTAAGCAAGCTTTTTATAATTCATTCTTGTTGGCTCTTTTGCCTTGTCGCCCTTACGATTTTTTAGGTCTTCTTCATATTCACTGTAGTTACCTTCAAACCAAACCACTTCACTATCGCCTTCAAATGCGAGAATATGTGTGGCTATTCGATCTAAAAACCAGCGATCATGAGAAATTACTACGGCGCAGCCCGGGAAAGCCAGAACAGCTTCTTCTAATGCACGAAGTGTTTCAACATCAAGGTCGTTGGTTGGCTCATCCAAAAGCAATACATTCGCACCTTGCTTGAGCAGTTTGGCTAAATGTAAGCGATTTCTTTCACCTCCAGATAGTTCGTTAACCTTTTTTTGCTGGTCATTGCCTCTGAAGTTAAACCGACTGGCATAGGCTCGAGAGGGCGTTTGGTAGGAGCCTATGTGGATGATTTCATTTCCTTCACCAATTTCTTCCCATACAGTATTGTTATTGTCTAGGTCGCGGCTTTGCTCAACATAGGCGAGTTTAACGGTTTCCCCTAGTTTGACCTTGCCCTTATCAGGACTTTCTTCACCTGAGATGATTCTGAACAAGGTAGACTTTCCTGCACCGTTACCGCCGATAATACCAACAATGCAGCCTTGTGGAATAGTGAAGCTTAGGTCTTCAAATAGAAGCTTTTCCTGGAACTTTTTACTGATATGGTCGACCTCAATTACGGAGTCACCTAAACGAGGTCCTGGGGGAATGTAAATCTCCATGGTTTCGTTGCGTTTTTGGGTTTCTTGCGAGCTAAGTTCAGCAAAGCGTTGTAAACGGGCTTTACTTTTTGCATGACGGCCTTTAGCGTTACTTTTGACCCATTCTAGCTCTGACTTAATGCTACGGTTTCGTGCATCGTCTTGCTTCTTTTCATGCTCTAGGCGCTTGTCTTTAGCTTCAAGCCATTGTGAATAATTACCCTCGAAAGGAATTCCGTGGCCTCGATCAAGTTCAAGAATCCAGCTGGCGACGTTATCCAAAAAGTAGCGGTCGTGGGTAATCGCGACGACGGTACCCGGATAGTCATGTAAGAAACGCTCTAACCAAGCAACACTTTCGGCATCAAGGTGGTTGGTCGGTTCGTCCAGTAATAACATGTCGGGCTTGGAAAGTAGTAAACGACACAAAGCGACACGACGTTTTTCGCCACCTGAAAGCGTTTTAACATCGGCATCCCAAGGCGGTAGCCTTAACGCGTCGGCTGCAACTTCAAGCGTGCGTTCAAGATTATGACCGTCAGAGGTTTCAATAATGGCTTCTAATTTTGCTTGTTCTGAAGCAAGTGCATCAAAGTCTGCTTCGGGTTCTGCGTATTCAGCATAGACTTGATCAAGACGGGTTAATGCATCCTTAACAATTTTTAGGCCTTCTTCAACATTGCCGCGTACATCTTTAGTTTCATCAAGCTCGGGTTCTTGTGAAAGATACCCTACATTGATGCCTGTTTGAGGGCGCGCTTCACCCGTATAGTCTTTATCAATGCCTGCCATAATACGTAAGAGCGTTGACTTACCAGAGCCGTTTAGGCCTAAGACGCCAATCTTAGCACCAGGAAAAAAAGAAAGAGAAATATCTTTCAGGATTTCTTTCTTTGGTGGGACAACTTTGCCCACCCTGTTCATTGTAAATACATATTGCGCCATAGTGCTTGCCTTGGAGGTGTCATAATTAGACGTGTAAAAAATCAAGTAGGCAAAACTTAGCGAAAATTACTTTGGATGGCAATTGTTTAACTGCGGAAAGTGATATTTAGTTGTTGGGAGGATTCTTGGCAGGTCTATTTTGGTTTTGTATATAGCCTGCCAGGGTTGTTTATGTGGATCTGTTATCTTTTTTTGAAAGAAGAGTACGCGTGCCGATTAAGCCAATTAATCCCAGGCCGAATAAAGTCATAGATCCAGGCTCTGGAACCGCTTGGGTAATCACGCGGGCGTTATCAATCCAATACTTACCAACAGCCAAGCGATCCAGTGTTAGAGTGTTAGCGCTTTTAAATGTGAGGAAGTCATGGCGCTCTAAGCGGCGGGAATTGTTCTGCTGGTAAGTCGTACCTATACCACCAAATACCCCGTCAGTGGCATTGAGTGTTCGTCCGCCAAGAATAATGGCAACGATCTCTTCTTCAAAGCTTATGCTGGCATTAAAAATACTGCCGCTTGAGATGCCTAAAGGATCAAAATGTAAAAGGTGGGAGTTATAATTACCGGCCGCTAAAGATAAACTCTTGTTTGAGTTATATATTCCTCGAATTGAATCGCCTACAAAAAAGTTGTCTCCCAGTAAAAAATCAACCTGAATCTGGTTTTCATTAACCTGAACGTTTTGTGCCTCATTAAATGTCTGTATCTGATTAGATTCGGTTTTTCCCCAGCGCAAGTTTAAATTGCTGATATCTCCCGTTGGACTGATAAGTCCTGCTTGAGCCGTTCCAACAGCGAATAAACTGGATAAGCCAATAGAAATAAGCTTTTTTAACATGTAGTAACCTTAAAATTTAAATTAATTAAAAGCAGTTTAGGGAAGAAATGCTA
>Ga0105348_1001162_pt1 | contig 18150 bp, 16 predicted proteins | sample EN8Hudsemesocosm_2_FD_83504 | JGI IMG/M metagenome (GOLD analysis project Ga0105348, IMG submission 83504) | Methane-oxidizing microbial communities from mesocosms in the Hudson Canyon - EN8C Hudson Canyon | ecosystem: Environmental > Aquatic > Marine > Cold seeps | place: Hudson Canyon... | reverse complement strand
TTTGTACCTTTACATAACGAGCCTGTAAAAAACAATAAGATTTTTCTCTACCTATCCTTTTTATTAGATATACTTTAGATGAATACATCAAAGAATACTTCGATTAACCAATACAGGTAATAATCGAAGTTCATTCAAATTATAAAAATTCAGCCAACCTAATAGCGATCTTCAGTGACTAAAAATGTTAAGGATTATCGGGAGCCAATTGTAGACATATGGAGGTTAAGACTTTAGGTATTAAAAACTAATTATAAAACGGATTAAACATTTGGGGTCAGTGTAAAAATTTACTAACTCCCGATAGTTTTTACACTGACCCCAAACTTACAATCATGAATTGCGAATGCCCGCTAGAACAGAGAACTTGAATACGCTTTTTATAGTTGATAAAGATGGTTTTGCGCAGAAAATACGTAAAGGCCTAGTGATATGTAGATAAGTGAGCCAACAAGAGTTGCTATGGCACTTGCTAGAGCTGTACCATCCGTTCACTGCTCGGCAAAACCAAAACATCCAAATTGAGTGAATAATTAGAAATGACGTTCAAAATATGGATAACTACCAACGACTACATATAGTATTTTGGTTGGCTAATGCGATTAAAGTAGCCACGAAAAGCGTAGTTGAACCCCCATAAAAATCATTGCCAATATACGAATTCACCAATATGAAACAGCTAAATTCGAAACCTCGCTATCGGCATTTAAGTAAGTAAAAGAAAAGGAACAAACGGGTAGATAACTATTGTTAAGAAGAGTCCCAAAATGGCGGAAATAATAATACCAGAAACCAGTGATTCTCCTGTTTTCTCAATACCCCCTTCGCCAGCTCGTCGTGACGCTACGGCCTGAGCACAACTCGATAATCCAAGTACCAATGATTGATACATAAACACAGTAAAGCTACCTACACCCACGGACAATAGCCGCGGCCCTAGCTATATCAATAATAGTCAAAAAAATTGTGACGTCATCCCTACAATTATGGGAAGGGATAGGAGAACTACTTTTCTTAAACGATCGATGGCTTTCACAGGAGAGAGACATAAACCCCATTCCTTTTTACTTTTTTATAGAAAAAAGGGGAAACTAATAGCCCGCGACACAGAACAACCCTGTTGACCTTTACCGCCTGACTATTGCCCCCTAAATGGCCTCTTCGGATACTAAGAAACTTTTTAAGAGCCTAATTAGCGGAAAATACGGTTTCTGACTCTTCCATTTCCGAGCGTGAAACGGGAACCGGGCGTTTCTTAACTAAAGGCCACCATAAGTGGTAATACCAAGGTTGCTGCATGATTTCATCATTGCTAACGGCGTAGTATTCTGGCACAGCATCTTTTGTGAACGTCGCCGTTCCAAATAGCACGTCCCATACGAATAATGTCTGTGCATAGTTTCCATACGGAACCGAATTCTTTCCCAGCCCATGATGAGCACGGTGCAAACTAGGTGTATTAATGAAAAACTCAAAAATTTTCATCGGTAGTTTGGTAAAACGGTTTTTATATAATACGGTATCTTTTGTTGATCCATTGTGTAACCAAACGTTGTGTACTCCTATGATCGCCGTTGATAATAGAACCTCTTCAATCAAACCAAAGTAAATCATCAATCCCTGCCACCAAAATCCAGGCATAATTGTAAACCAGAGCCAATTTTCTCTAAACCCATTTGAAGCCTGATAAGATGTAGCAGTGTGATGCGTTCGATGTGTTGGCCACAACCATGGCATAACGTGAGCAAAACGATGTATCCAATAATGGAAAAAATCATCCGGTATAAACACAATTAGAAATGCAAGCCAATAAGGCGTGTTCACCAAACTGTCTCTCATCTCTGGCAGGAAGTATGTGCCCAATGCGAAGGCTGCAAACATCACGAGTGGCTTTTGCACAGATAGTTGAATAAAACTGATACTATCAATTAGCCAATCCTTTTCAATCCTCTTACTACGCCTGTAGGTCCCGAAGAAATATTCGAAAACTACGAGACTGAAAAATAAAGCTGTAACAATAATTTCATCGTACGTAAACATAATAACCACCTGTTTTTTGTTGGAAACAATATATTAATTTCGTATGTGTGCACATGTGCACATTATAATGCCAAAAAATATAATTAGCGCCACCCTGCCTCATAGCAGTCACAAATTGATTGAAGCAACAACTCAGCGCTTTTTAAGCGCCGTTTCCCCATCAACGAAATAGACCATGTGGCGACCTTCTTTTTGCACCGATAACAGACCCAGGTTTTCCATCAAGGCAAGATGACGAGATATAACCGAATCGATCTTGCATCATTTTTCACGTAGATGGACCGTCCACTATCAACAACTTCAGTAATTTAATTCTCGAAGAATCATTAAGTGCTTATACGAAATTACTATCAATATTAGCAAAATTCTTTCTGTTACTTTTAATGGTTCACATGTGCACACTAACGCACCTATTATTAATATTCAAGGCTTACCTATTTAAAAATACTAAATTAACCCTCTTCTTGAAAGACAAGATAAACGTCAACAAGCCTTTACTAAGGGTACAACCGCATACGCAAGACATAGCAAGAGTCAGGGCGATAACCAGTTATTACGTTCTTTAACTAGTATGCCTTTTACGCTTGATAGCGACGGTTAATACTTAAATATTTTCAACTCAATGTTTTTTTTACAGGAATAAAAAATGAAAATCACCATTGTTTGTGGTGGCCAAAGAGAAAACTCTCAATGTTAAAATTGCAATTTACAAGGCTGAGAAGCGAGTCCGATAGACTAAGTTAAAGTACACTACACTTTCTTGAATGATATATTTTAATGCTCGTATTCACGAGCCGCTCATAATAACGCAATATTAAACAGAGATATAAATATGGCCACCTGCCTCGACTACGCCAAAATCGCCTGCGCGTCTTACCATCAAAGTACTCGACAATACTACGCTGAACCACCTGGTCATATGGTCGATAGCTGGCACGTGCAAACGTGGGAGAATGGCACGCTCTTTGGTGATGGTTTTCAGGGCGGCATTTGGCAAAACGATACCGATGTTATCGTTGGCTGCTGCGGTACAAACCCGAACCAAATTGGAAAGTTCGTTTCTGACATCGGCGCAGATATCAAAATTGGGGTGCATATTTTACCCAATCAATGCTCTTCTGCCAGAGAGATGGTAAACGTCGCCAAAAGCATGGCGGGTGGCCGTAAAGTGTCGGTCACCGGTCACTCATTAGGTGGAGGCTTGGCGCAAGTTTGCGCCGTGTGGGAAGGTGTACCCTTTGTATCCTTCAATGCCCCCGCAATGAAGCTAACCTTACAAGCGGCCAAAATAAATATTTTTAAGCCCATGATGATGTTACGTTCGATTCAGTCTCAAAGCCCTTCTGAGACACCAGGTATGAACTTCCGTATTGAGGATGACATTGTCAGTAGTAAGGTATTGGGAGATCACGTAGGCACCATAGTGAAACTAAATAACCCCAGAGCATTACATGACAATAGCGCCCATGCAGGCAGCAATTGTTGGCAAGCGGTAATGAATACAGACTGGGCGTTTATCGACCCATTTGAGGCGATGAAATAAACAGGGACTGTTCCCTCCTTATTTCATCCTGCGCGCGCTCTACGAATTGAGTTGCGTACAGCAAATCTGCATGACTAAAGAGACGAAATAGAGGCCAATTCGGGCACGATAACACTGTCTTTATTCAGTATTGATCGCACCGTCATCAAACCCGCCTCCCTTAACGCTGACGCGGCAGCGTCATACATATGAATTTCTGCACAAGGCGTGACGCAGGATCCGTCTTCATCTTCGAAAACATGCAATGGTAATTTCTCAAGTTCCTGCACCTGCTGAATATTAAGCTCACCCGAAATAGTGTAATTTTTGGCGATTAATAAACTCACTAACCAAGCACCACAACTCCACAAATAATAAGGATGCTTACCTTCTTGAGGCAACTCTTCATAAGCAAAACTGTCTATAGGGGATGTTTTTTTACCGTAGGGCATACGCGTTAAATAGCGGGGCGCGACTAAGGCGATGTGCTTCGCTTGTGGTGTTATTCTAAGCTGCTGCCATTGCTCACTTAATTTTGAGTTTATGCTAAAGTCCCAATCATCTTTGTCTGGGGTAAGCCCAAGGTTTTCACAACCCGCCAATTGCTCAGACCCGCCACTGATCAATGAGGCCTTCATGGCTGCTACAGTTTCACCCAGCTGACTTAAAGCACTTAATCCCTGAGTATTTTCTCCGAAGATAGTATCCACTGTCACCAGAGAAAAAGCTTTGCCGCCTATTGTCGCACGACTATCATGCAATAGTTTATAAACACCGCTTTGTTCAAATGATTCAGCCTGATTAGCGTCATCAATAATTTCTTGAGCACTGATATCTATGATAAAAATTTTCAGTTGTGCATCGGTTTCGAGTCGTTTCACCAGCAAATAAAGGCTGCGCCAAGCTGACTCTAGCTGTTGAAACTGACGGTGATGCATAATTTTACGCATCAAGCCGCTGGTCGCATCATCGACATTAGCCATTAATTCTTTCTGTTGAGGGTCCGGTTTGTCTGTCACGTAAGGGCCGACAATATCTTTGACTAAGGCTTGTAGGTCAAACTCACCAGAACTTTGACCCGATATATCAGTACTTCCCGCTAAAATATCATCGAGCATTGACCCTGATGAGAATGCAGCACGGGTATTACTAAGCGCATTAGCTGTTGAGCTTGGCTCTTTAGCAGTTGGGCTTAGTTTTGTTTTATGACTAGCGTGCGCGCTCCAAGCTTGAATTTGTGCCGCCGCTTCAGCAAACGTCGCTTTACTTTTGAGCTTACGCTTTAACTGCTTGAAACGATTAAACACCGGTACTTGTTCGTAGATAAAATCAGGATGCATATCATCCAACTCTTTAAAGCACATAGGTTCATTTGCTAGTGGTAAGACACACTGAACATCTAAACTCTCAAAGACTTCATCAAAATTATCGCGATCAATTTCGCGTATTTTTCTGTTTTTAATTGTGCCCACATCATTTAAACCGCGTTGATCTCGACCACTAAAGTCAGACAGAATCGCTATGTGGCAATGTTGTTTTTGAGCAGATAAGCCCGTAGGCTGACTCGGTTCATCACCTATTTTGCGAACCTTAGCATCTAAAGTAAAATTACCGGTAGAGATCGTGGCACGAGACATAAAAGTAATCCTTTTAGCGTTTTATTGAATAATTAGGTGTTAGTCAGTATCTGGGCGACGTATTTTTTAAAAACTTAGCCTTGAAAAACTGGGCCGTTAAAATTGCATCACTTGCTCAATTTTAAGTACATCTGGCCAGTCGAGCTCTTCGTCTCCTTCAAGCGATAGCCAATACTCATCCATCGAGCCATCGGTAATCACCCATCCCTGCCTTCGTAAATCATAGCCTGTAATCTGACTAAAGACCTGCCCAGCGATACGCGCTAATTCAGGAATATGCATTTGTTTCACGACCCAAGGTAATAAGGGCTTTTCACTCATCGCACCAATCGCTAAGAGCACCAAGCGTCCTGCTTGCGATACATCACCTGACGCGGCTTCAGGGGCGTTTTCTAAGCCATGCTGTAAAGCTGCTATCCACACTTTGGCGTCATGACTATCAAGTTTAGAAAAGGCTAATTTAAGTGCCCGCTCTTGATAGTCGTTTTCATTCAGAACAAAGCCTTTTAATGATGCGATAGCATTGTTGTCACCTAGTTTAATTCGTGCTTCCAATACTTGAAGTTGCGTCAGACTCAGCGTTTCAGATTGATAGCCTTGCAATAAAGGCAACACCGACACATCTTGTGATTTTTTTATCATCTCTAAAACAGCGGGTATCACACTCTCTGGGCCCTGCCCTAAGGATTTTGCTAATAAGTCATAACTCGTGATAGGCGCAGGCTGTTTATAAGTTTGATGACAAAATAAGCCGATTGTCGCAATAGCAGGTCGACTAGAGCCGACAAATTTAGCGGCCCAAAAACCGCTAAGCTGCCAAGGCAACCACGTTAAACCATAAGCCACAGCATTCAAAATAGACGGGTGAGATTCCGCAGATTCAACAACCGGTTTCACTTTTTCAAAGTCCCGACTATGAAATGCCAAAAATGAAGCGATAAAAAACTCACTCGCACTAAACTCAATGGGGTAATCAAGGAGAGAGTCAGGTGAGTCACTTGAAAGCGCGTCTTCACAAATACCCCATGCGGCATCGAAATTAACCACTAAACCATCTAAGTGCGCCTCTAACCTGGCATTCACCTTTTTTACATAGCCAATATTGGGCTGCCCAGAATTTATTTCTTCCAAGAATTCGGTAAATAAATAAGCCGCTTCATCGAAGTGCGCTTGAATGACATCAGGGATAAATGCTTGCATATTATAAGCTACAACCTAGGCCATTTTTCTTGTTCTGTAAGGTCATGTCTGTCATACGGCAGGCATTATTACCTTCAAATTTGACGTTAAAGGAATACAACATAAATTCAACTTCACCCTTAATGCTACCGCTTACTAAGCCGTTATTTGAGCCGGCTTCATCGCCGGTTGATTTTGTATAGGTCGCCCCTTTTACCATCGCCATTTCACCTTCAACTTTCACCTTTTCAGTACCGCCAGAAATATCCGATGACATGCCGATATTCGGATAAGGTATAGGGACCGGGCCTGCAGGGCTCGGTGTATTGCATACATCCGGAAAAGCTAATGCGGTCGAATTACTGCCCTTGTGAACCACGGGCATAAAGGTAACCGTTACTGTACCTGGCATGATTAAACTCCTAGTCCACTGGTTTGATTCGTTAAAGGATCATTGTTGTCACCACTCTGGCTTGCGTTATTAGCAGCAGAGGTGATTAATACGGCACCACGCGGGGCATGATCAGACGCGCTCCACACCAGCATCGGTAAGGCTAAATATCCCTTATATACGCCATTCATCGCTAAAGCGATCAATGTTGGTACCGTTGCCGCACCCAAATCACCATAATTTTCAGCAGGGTGAACAAGTTCGAAATTATTATCAAATGCCTGAGCATTACGTGTTAACGCAATACTCCACTCTTTAACCGGTAAAGACTCACCGTTGACGCTACATAAAACACTTTGTATGGCTGATGATAATTGAGCATTTTCGATCGCGCCAGAAATCGCTGCGGTTAAACCATTACCTAAGCAAGGCTCATCACTATATAAATGCCCAGATTCTTGCCCCTCACTGGGTACTTGCATCACGACAGCAGCGTTATCAGCCGCGCTTCCTTCTAAAATGGTTTTTTCCAAAATGATGAACGCCGCGCCTTCACCCGGTACAAAACCATCGGCACTGTTATCCCCTAACATGCGTTTTTCAGCATCTAGGCTCTGTAGCAGGTCCATATCAAAATAGGAGTCAATTCCCCCCACAATGATTCTGTCTAAATGGCTGTTTTCTAATAATTGATACGCTTGAGATAAGGCTTTAAACCCTGCTGCACGGCCTTCAGCAAAGACACGACTACTCAGAAGATCAAGCGGATACTCTAGGTGCTGACTCAAATCTTTTAATAGTGGCTCCAAAGCAGGAAACGGCTGCCCGCAACGTTGCTCCGGCAAGGCCAGAAATACCGGGATAGCCGTTTTTAATGCTTCATCTGACGTGACTGAGGCTAACGCTTCTTTAAGGGCAGTTACTCCGAGCTGTAACATGCGTTGATATAGCGCAGGCTGAGCATGGCCCTCAAGCGCTAACTCCGGCAAACAGGCATCCGGTACCGTTGCCACTTTAATCGGGTCGCCGCATTCACTTTCGGCTGACGAGTCTGCATATTGGTTGATACCCGCCCGTGTAGCGGCAGCGGATGCCAATACACCGACGCCAACAGGGTTGATCATGCCCGAGCCAATCACGCTTATATTCATCGTCATCTTTAATGTACACCTGTACGATTAGGAGCGGGAGCAAAATCAGCGTTTGCCGCTAGGTCTACGCGAATCGTGCTCACTCTACGCGCCTTTTTATCGCAATTAAATTGCGTTTTCCAAATCAGGCTAAACTGATTTAAATCGGGTTCTATTAAGATAGTTTCTATCGCTAGGGCGGCTTCATACCAATTGTTATCCAACTTAAAATAACTCTTTAAAGCATAACTCGGTAGCGTAAATTGAATATCTTCTTGGCTGGCTAAATTGATTAATCTCACCGCTTCGCCGCCTAAAAAATTTCTGCGCTCAAAGCTTAAACCTTCAGAGCCATTGAGATAGAACGCAGGATCGAAGTCTAAGGGTAAAAAAGGTGCGCGTGTTTTTGTCCATTGCGCATCATAGGTACCCGCAAAACGACTGCGAGGCTGCCAACCAGATAAGGTATAACCATAACTCATGGGCCTTGGCTGATCAGTGGGTACACGTATTAAGTATCGAGGGTCTTCAAGGTTTGGTAGTGCTCGGCCTATCATATTTTGATTCGTCCGCTTACCTAAGAAACCCTTTCCGATCGGGTTCGTCATGACAGCGAGCGCGGAATCAGCTGCTAAAGGTTTATCGGGTGCAAAGTGGTGTGTACCTCCAAAAGCATGCTCATAATTGATGGGCATTTTTTCAAAGACTTGAGGCTCAGAAATTCCCCCGTTAATCCACAAACGGTCCCCAAAAACACGGATAGTTTTCGATGTATCACCGATGGAGAGTTGAGTATCGACCACGCCTGTCGCCTGCCCCTTTGGTGCGTAAGCATGGCCATTCAAAATAACATCCGAGCCGGGTTTAGGCGGCAGCATCTCAGAGGCATACACCAGGCTAGAAAGTCCCGGTTCACCCGCGTACTCATCCACGGCTTTCAATGGCACTTGCTCCTCAGCCAGCACAACGCTAGGGAGAATAGAAAATGTCGCTTTCACGCCAAGCACCAGAATGTCCGCCCCATTTTTATCTGAGCTCATCATAAACTGACTTTCAAAAGGCGTATTATTTTCCAGCTGAAGCATTCATATTCCTAATTAAACTATGGTATTTATGGCTTAGTTAAGCTCTATGGAGCCACTCTTAATTTTGTAAGCACCTGAAATGCGGTTCAGCATGTGTTCACCCTTGATCAAAATTTTACCCTTTTTATTCAACGTGATACTGGCTTCTCCACAACGAATGGTAACTTCTTCAGGGGCAGATAACTCTAACTTATTTCCATCGACGATTACTTCAGGTTTACTCTCTGAGGCCTCAGGTTTAGCATCTACATCATTGAGCACATCATCCAGCATGCGACGAATAAGCCCCATTACAATAGGCATACCACCCTGGTTTTGGGCAAATGATATAGCGATATCTTTACCAACACTGTTACGATCAAGTGGTACGACAGTCAATGCTTCAGTCGGTTTAGCTTGCGTCTCACCATCAAATGCCACCAAGGGATTACCATTGTCTTGTATCGCAGTAATACGGCCAATCAACAAACCCGATGAACTCTGATGCTCTGTTTTACCTAGAGTAGTTTTACCCAGAGTAGCTTCACCTAGAGTAGCTTCACCTAGAGTAACTGCACCTTGAATTGATTCACTTGCTTCGTAATCAATCATATTAATTATTTCCTATCGTACTGCCTTTAATAGAAACGGCACCTGACCCTTTCACACTGATCTTTCCGCCACTAATGGTGATATCACCATTTTTCTTCATGCTTATTTTCGCACTGCCGACCTTGATTGTGATGTCGCTGGACGCATCCAAAGTAATTGATTTGGCCTTAACACTATAATCTTTACTCACTGTTTCAGAATGACTGCCGCCCACCGTTTCAGTTAAATCTTTACCGATATCGACACTGCGACCACTACCTATAGACTCGGTTAAATCTTTGCCGACGGTCACACTTTGATTGCTGCCTATGTCTGCAGTATGATCTTTAGCTACACTTAGCGTAAGCCCTTTACCAATCGTTTCGGCGTGCTCCCCTTCGGTCGATAAGGTTTTATTATTCTTTATGGTCTGCGTTAAATCATTACCAATATCTTCAACTGCATCATTGCCTATTTCAACTTTCTGGTCATTGCCAACACTGGCTGTCTGGTTATTTTCAATTACCTCTTGCTGGTCTTTTTCGGCATGTAGATAAAATAACTCTTTACCTTTTTCATCCTGAAAACGCAGCTCGTTGTAATTTTCAGTACCCGCACCTTTTGTAGAGCGCGTTTTAATACCGCTGGTTGCTTTATTTGCAGGCAAATCATAGGCAGGCATTTGCTCTGCATTATAAACACTACCGACCACAATCGGTCGATCTGGGTCGCCTTCCATAAAAGAAATTAAGACCTCGTGCCCTACACGAGGCAGGAATTGCGCGCCCCACTTTTTACCGCTCCAAGATTGTGCAACACGAATCCAACAGGAGCTATTCTCATCTTTCTTACCTAAACGGTCCCAGAAGAAATGAACCTTAATACGGCCAAATTTATCAGTGTATATTTCTTCAGAAGACGGCCCGACCACAACCGCTGTTTGAGAGCCAGCAATATAAGGTTTTGAACGCGTTTTGATCGGTCTTAATACCGTTTCTTCAGGGATGCATTGAAACTCATTACTATAATTGAATGTGCCATCATCACCCGCACGGTAGCTGCCTTCATTAGCAGTATGCGTAATGGTAGAAATAACATACTTTTTCTTAGCTTCTGAGTCATCACTGTGCCGGCCAACTTTAAAACTATAACCGGGTGCGAAAATAGGATAATCGCTGCGCGCTGACACATTACTATGTGCAACTTCTAAGGCTTCCATACGGTTACGGGCACTCGTGTCGCCACTGGTTTTCTCACTGTAAGTGCCGGGAAAGTCATAGTGTTCAAACTGCTTGATATTGGGTAAATCAACAATAGTTTGTTGTTCAGACATTAACGAAGTAGCTGGTACCTGAAAGTCATAATCAGTATGACTGACGGCACCGCTACAAAAATTATAGCTATGTTGCCATCGGCTAATTCTGTGATCGGTATGCGTGCCATCAATCACATCAATAGGCTCAAGCGCGACCTTTTCATACGCTTTGGCATAGTCTGACAACATTAATGTATGCTTGTTACTTTCGTGCTTAAAAAAGTAGTAAATCCCCTCCTCTTCCAATAAGCGTGTCACAAACTCAAAGTCTGTTTCACGATATTGCACACAATATTCACGAGCAGAATACGAGCCTTGAAGCTTCCATGAAAAATCATTGAAGCCAAGGTTTTTAAAAACTTCTTCAACAATATCTGGGGCAGACTTTTCTTGAAAAATTCGACAGTCAGAACGATAGGACAATAAACTTAACCAAGGCACCATCACAATCTGGTATTGACGAAAACGGGTTTCAACCACACTGCCCGCCACCAAACTACTTACGATGCCAGAGAAGTACCTTTCAGCACCGTCATTACACTTCACTGAACAGGAAATGCGCTTACCGATCAATTTTGTTTGATCGATGTCATCTGATTCAGTGATCACTTGAAAGGAAAACTGAAACGGCTTCGATATAGTTTCCTGACCAGACATTCGTTGAACCAAGAATGTATCTTTGCCAAGGGGCGTATCTAGCTTGATACGTTGCTTATCTTGAGTAACAGCCATTTTCATGAGCCTCTCTGCTCTATCTAAATAGTTAGGATGTAGATGCCATAAACCACAATACTCTGCCTATTAAACCGAAAACACTTAATAGATATATATAGTCTGACAACGACAATTCCGTTTTGATGAACACATAGTAGTCTCAAAAATCAGCTAAAAAAAGTACCAGTGCCAGTGAGATAGGACGATTTCCCTCACTTTATGGGCTATCCACCCCCCTTCAATGATAAATACGTCACATTTTCTATTTTATTTTCATTTTTAAAGAACCGGAGTAAGCGTTTATTTAATCGAATCAGTGGTTTAAATGGGGTCAGAGTCGTTATAAAAAGGGGGTCAGAGTGGATATTTGTTTAATGCCTATGTTTAGTGGCCTCACTGAATGTGGCCCTGATTTTTTACCCGTTTAATTGGGGTCAGACTCAAACCGAGTTTTATGAAATCTAGGTTCCAGAGCCGTATTTATTTTTGGCGCATTTGAGAATTAAATGGTGTCAGAGTCGATTTAAATTGCTGTATTTAAAGAATTTTTTTTATTGAAGTTATAAATATTTACTACCATACTTGTCACCAAGCTCGAAACAGAAGTTCAAGCAACGTACGATCAATTACGTAGATTTCAGGCTTGCACAACTTAATAGTACATTTGATTTACACAATAATTTATTTAAACAAAAAGGAATATGAATATGGCTATTTTCATGAACTACAACGGTTTAAAAGTTAAAGGCAACGTAACTGCAGACGGTTATGACAACTGGATCAAACTAGACAGCATGCAGTTTGGTGTAGGTCGTGGCATTTCAATGGAAGCAGGCAATATGTCTAACCGTGAAGCGACACGTCCAAGCCTAAGCGAAGTCAGTATCTCCAAAATAATGGACTCTGCCTCTTCAGGTTTATTTAAAGAATCGCTAACAGGTGCGGCGGGCGTTAAAGTCATCATCGATGTTGTTAAAACCGGCGCAGACAAAATTGAGAAGTATGTTTCTTACGAATTAGAAGACTGCCTAGTAAGTTCTTACAGTGTTTCTGCTGGAGAAGCCGCGCCTGCTGAAGGTATTTCAATCAGCTTCGCTAAAATCACTATGTCATACACTGCAGCAGATCGTGCTAATGCAGGCGGCACACCTGAGCGTGTTGGTTATGACCTAGAGAAAGGCGTGAAGCTTTAATCTGAATACTCTGAAATAGCCATAGAGAGAAAGAACGGTTCAAGTTCTTTCTCTCTGCTAAAAAGAGTTTAAAGGTATTCAGTCAACATATGGTGGAATATTTAGACATGCCCATAAACTTGCTTTCACCAATATTTCGATTGCATCACTACAGGTAGATTAACATGGCCATTTTCTTGAATTTTAATGGCAAAAAGCCGAAAGGTAATGTTACCGCTGACGGTTACGAAGGCTGGATAAAAATTGATGATTTCCAGTTTGCTGTTAGTCGTGGAATATCAATGGAGCCTGGTAATACTTCCAACAGAGAAGTCACTTACCCCGATATTTCTGAGGTCGCAATATCTAAAATCATGGACGGTGCCTCAACAGGTTTGTTTAAAGAAGCACTTACAGGTGCTAAGGGCTGCTCAGTACTCATTGATATTGTTAAAACGGGTGCAGATAAGATTGAGAAATACGTGGCCTATGAGTTAGAGGAGTGCCTACTCAGTAACTACGACATGGACGCTTATAGTAACTCGGCGCCGATAGAAAATATTACGATTAGTTTCGCAAAAATAACCATGACCTACACTGCAAGTGATCGCACAAATAAAGAAGGCACTCCCGAGCGAGTTGGTTACGATTTGGCAGCAGGGAAAACGCTCTAATAATAATGCCCTAGGTTATTACGATGACACTTTGGGTTTAGGTATTGTATTCATATTTTGAATATTGAGGATGAGGAAGATGGGTGTAAAAGAAAAATTTAATGCCGGATGCGCTAAGGCGTATGATGGGTACACTGAAGTTGATCGGGGTTGGCTTGATAAATCTGACGTCAACATGCATAGCTGGGGCAACGTAAGAAGCATTCATACTCCTGATTACTGTAGCAAGTCCCACACAACAAGAGATGCTACTAAAAAAATAGTAGACATTGGATCGGACATTTTTTCAACAGCTACTGATAACGGGCTCGCTACCATAGCCCACTCTGCCGCAACAAGTGGAACCGTTGTCCTTGAGGGCGTAGGGGTTGCTGCAGTGCCGTTAGCTGGTGCGGTTGCTCTCGGAAAATCCGTTGCTGCGGGAGTATCAGTATATAAAACACATCAACATATCAATAGTCTTCAAGATATCCGTGATGCTGGTAGTAATAACATTTTTTGTGAAGGAGACCGGAACGATCACAACGTCATTTATACCCATGTATTGCCTTATATTATCGACCAAAAGAAAAGAAAATTGCGTCGTAAAGCTGAACAGGTGGTTCCCGTTTTAGGCTCGGCTGCCTCTTCAATAGAAACTGGATTACACAGTATTTGGAAAAGAGCGAAAGGGACGAGGGGCGTTCAACGACACTACTATGCACAAGTACTAACTGTACATTTGGTTGGTTGTAAGTGCGGGCTAGCTGAAGATATTGTTTCTGCGCTTTGGGGTTACGAGAAAATGTGTGCTATTCGAGGCCTGAATAGCGACGACGCAGGTTATTATATTTTTAAGAAAATGGCCGCAATATAGACTGATACCCTGCAAAGCCTAAGAGTCAGACCGGTAGTTAAATAATACAAATGGTAAAGGTGAAATAGAGGATTAGTTAGATGGGCTTTACTGAGAAAGTTTGGAATGGCTGCAATTCAGTCGACCGTGATTTTTTGGATGCTTCTGAAGTAGATATGCAGAACTGGGGACACGTTAAAAGTGTTCATCGACATGATCATGCCCACGGTGATTGGGGTATGGTAAAAACCCTGGGTAAAGGGGTGTTGGCAACCGGGTCAGGTGCTTTTTCAACTGCAACCAATACCGGTTTTACCACCCTCGCTTATACCGCTGCCGCAGGAGGTACCGTTGCTTTGAGTGCGACCGGTGTCGGCGCCATTGCTGTCGCGGGCGCTCATGCTTTGGGTAAGTCTGTTGCCGCTGGTGTGTCAGTCTATAAAACGCAGGCACATATCAAAAACCTACAAGCCATCCATGATCGTGGATGCAAACATGGTTTTTGCGAAGGCGATGGCAATGATCACAATAAGATATACACCCATGTACTGCCCTACATCATCAATCAGAAAAAGCGCAAAATGCGCCGTAAAGCTGAAGAAACCATGCCGCTATTAGGCAGCATGGCCACTTCGATAGAATCGGGCGCTCGCAGCATCTGGAAAAGAGCGCGAGGAACACGAGGTGTACAACGTCATTATTTCGCTCAGGTTCTAACCGTTCATTTGGTTTCATGTACCTGTGACATGGTAGAAGACATTGTTGCTGAGCTCTGGAGCTTAGACGAAATGAAAGCAATTCGTAGTATGGATAGCGACGATGCCGGTTACTGGATTTTCTCAAAGATGGCTTCGCTTTAACAAAAATAGACCGCACCAGCATTCAGGCTGATCGGTAAATCGTAGTAAGGAGAGTTCGCTATGCCAACCGCCCCAGCACCACGACGTGTATTTTGCCCAGTCAACCCTGAAACAGCAGGCGACGGCGCCGTTAGACAAGCCTGTAGAACGGTACTCAATCTTCCCGGTGTTACTGGACCTGTCATAAATGGCAATACCGTTGCATTAGGCACCGTTGATGCCACAGCCAAGCTTTATATTATCTGCCACGGCCATGAGGAAATGCCGCTTTTTACAGTGGGCAAAGAAAAATGGAATGCTCAACAAATGGCTGACTTATTGGAAAGTAGCGGACTGAAGAAAACTCACCGTGAAATTGTTATGCTGGTTTGTCATGCTGGGCAAACCTTAGGAAGTGAAGCAGTTATCAACCAACGTGTAGGCCTGCAATCAACCTATGACAAAGTTAAAAGTGGTACCAGCAAAAAAGACGCACTGAAAAAAGCAGAAACGCTTCATAAATTTTCAGAACTAGAAGATCAAGCATCGCCAACAACATTTACTAATAAAGACCAGGTTTTACCGATGGTCAGCCAGTTGATCGATGCCTTGAAAGCTAAAAAGTACGATTTCATCCGCATGCAAGCTTTTTTAGGTCCGGTGGATGCCAACCTAAGCAACGGCATAAAGGTCAAAATATCGGGACGATATGAAGACGCGTCTGATTCAAATACGGTAAACTGGTTATAGTGGCGCTTCATAGTGAATAACGCCTGTTCAAAATGATTTATTCACTAACGCTTCGGTAAACGCGCTCAAATAAACAGCTTCAAACATCGGCATCATGATGATAAAGACAAAACAGGATTTTAAACTTAAAAATATCCAAAGTGGAAAAGAGATTAATCTCGATAAAGTTTCATCAACTATCGGCAGAGATGCCGACTGCGATATTCTTTTAGATCAAGGCAACCCTTCAAGAGTCCACGCCCAGCTATTCTTTAAAAATGGCAAGCTCCTGGTTGAGGACCTAAATTCAACCAATGGGACCTTCGTCAACAACCAACGAATATTTAAAACGACCCAACTTCATCCTGGCGATATCATTAAATTCAGTACCAGCGAATTTACGCTACTCTCGAATACGGCGGGCGATGAGACTATAATTACGAAAAAGCCTCCCTTTGTACAAACAGAGAATTCTTATATTGTACTGAATGAAATAACAGTCGACCCAAATGAAACAGCACTACAGCAAGGTTACCCTCTGCCATTTGGTTGGCCTGCCGATGACACTATTTCAAAAAAACTGTTCCAGGCAAAACCAGATAAAAAAAGTTTAGACAAAATAGACCAACAAATACAAATGAGCCTCGCCAAGGATGACACTGTTTATATAGCGGCACTCATATTTAATCCAAATGCTGAAGTCCCTACAATCTTCGGGCTATCTTTAGATTCGCAACAACACACTCTCAGTATTGGCCGCAATAAGGATTGTACCTTCACGCTTAATGCACCCAGTGTTTCTGAACATCATGCAGACTTAAGTTTTGAGCATAATAAATGGCATCTGAAAGATTGTAATTCAACAAACGGCATTCGTGAGCATCGAAACCTGATCAGTGAACTTAAACTCGAGCACAACACGACTGTTTCTCTTGGCCAAATAAAAATGACCTTTAGAAAAGTCCCTTGGGTTTTATAACAGATCACGTTGAACGACCGAGTGCTTTAGATCTGTCTTTTCCTATAAGGCAGGGCTACCGAATACAGTGAGGGAGATATACGGGACATATTTGGCCTGCTTTATAAAGCAAAGGTCAATAGGACTAAATATATTAAAGCCACCAGCGCTATATATTTAAACCATCAGCACCTTTATTAAAGCCACCGACACCCTATCTTCAAACCACCAGCTCCATATATTAAACCACCTCATCATTGAAAAATGACGCCTTTACTCAAACATGTGTCGCTTATTATCAAGCGTTAAGCTGGCCGCCTATTTATGATATAAAGTAGCGCCGTACATTAGAGGCGTTTTTTTTCGACTTCCAGCGAGTGCAGGTGTTCATTTTCATGACAGATATAGGCTATAAAAAAGTATTCATTAGCGGCGGTGCCGGTTTTATAGGCCAGTGCCTAGCCAGGCATTTCCGAGAAAATGGCAGTGAGATATGCGGTATAGATAGATATGCCCTTCCGGAGTTTAATATTGAACACGGAGAATTAGCATTCCCAAGCACCTGGAAAAGACTATTAAAAGGCTGCGACCTAGTAATACATACGGCGGCAGTGGTATCTAATGCACTTAGTTATGATGAAACCTGGAAAGTAAATGTAGCAGGGACGAAAGCCTTGTTAGATGCTGCCGTAGAGTTGGGTGGCACTAAACGCTTTGTACATCTTTCATCTGTAGCTGCGATGGGATTCGAACATACAGGCCTCATCAATGAAGACTTGCCACTTAAAACCATAAACCACCCTTACTGTGACACTAAGATCACGAGCGAGCATTTAGTGCTTTCCTATCATGCATCGGGAAAAATACCCTGCACTATCATTCGTCCTGCAGATGTTTATGGGCCTGGCTCTAAGCCTTGGATTTTAACCCCAATTGAAGAACTAAGGCGCAAAACCTTTATGGCCCCTGAAGGCATGTTCGGGCCGGTGTATATCGATGATTTAATTAATGGTATTTATTTGGCAGCCATTAAGAAAAGCGGTGAAGGTGAAACCTTCATTATTTCTGGTTTTGGAGAAGTAAGTAATCAGGAATATTTCAGTTATTTGGGAAAGATGCTAAATATCAATAAAATCCGCTCGATGAATAATACCTTAGGCATATTTCTAACAAGTATCGTAGAGAAACTAGTAAACCTAATGGGTAAAACAACTGAAATTAACCCGAATAGCGTCAGGATGCTCAGCCGCCCTAGTGCAGACTATAGTCACGCCAAAGCCAGCAAACTATTAAACTATCAGCCCCAAGTAGATTTAAAAGAAGGCATGCAAAATGCCGAGCAATGGCTGAAGTCGGAAGG
>Ga0105348_1001160_pt1 | contig 18186 bp, 16 predicted proteins | sample EN8Hudsemesocosm_2_FD_83504 | JGI IMG/M metagenome (GOLD analysis project Ga0105348, IMG submission 83504) | Methane-oxidizing microbial communities from mesocosms in the Hudson Canyon - EN8C Hudson Canyon | ecosystem: Environmental > Aquatic > Marine > Cold seeps | place: Hudson Canyon... | reverse complement strand
TCAGTTCTACAACCGATAATTTAAAGCCTAGTGTGTAATCTCGCTGACTGCGCTTTCGTAGGGGCGGTGTAGCTTTGTCCATCAATAAGTCCTCAAAGTGTAAACTTATTTCAGGACGGGACATTCCTCTTAATAAAAAAAGCCCGCTAAAGCGGGCTTTTTTTATGTCTACATCTTACGTGCTACGTCTTTTATTGTACTAGGGTCATCAATAAAGTGATTGCGTGTTCCCTGTATTGCCTCGATTTGTTCGTTGCGCGCTTTTTCTTTGTCATCTGGTGGATCGATTTCATTCCATTGGATAAGCAATTCTAAGGGGATGGACATAGGGATAGGGAGGTCGTAGGTTTGCTCCATGTAAAATAAAGCCCTGGCTACGTTCCCTTTGGCGCTGTCCTGAGGCTCTGTTACCTGAAATGATGATCGGTAATTACACTTTAACCGCGGAAATTTCTCAGCAACTTCGGCGGGTAATTTGCCAAAATGAGAGTTTCGACGGTCAAGGGCAATGCGCGATAGCGCGGGATATATATTATGGAGGTCCGAAGCGGCGAATCGGTATTTCTCGTTTTCTCTGATGCACTGGCGCCGCGTACCACACTCAAAGTGTGATCGAATCGAAGAAAGAGAATAGACGTGACTAGGTGCCATTAGGCGACTTTTTTTATTGAAGGGCTTTGAGCAATATAGGGTTTCGCCGCCTTCGGGATAAAGCGATTTCCAAAATAGATTTTTGCTAACGTCTTCCGGGTCATCGAGTGTGGTTTGTGCAGAGGACGAGCTAGCTGCAAGGAGGTAGGTCAATGTTGCTAGAATATGTATAAGGCGGCGTTTGTTGGTCTGCATACTGCTTACCTGTAAATGGACAGTCCTGTCTCTATTTATTATTTGATTGGTGTGAAGCAGGGTTAAGTGTAGCAAGCTAATAATGCTAAAAGAAGAGTTCAGAGTGTTGGGGCGTAGTGTCTTGCTTTATATCGAGTATTGATGGCTGATTATTGCTGAATAAATAGGCGGGATGCTAAGGAATGTATGGTGGGCCCGGACAGACTCGAACTGTCGACCTGCCGATTATGAGTCGGATGCTCTAACCAACTGAGCTACGGGCCCAAACATTTACACATTGAATAGTTAACTTAACTAATTGAAATGTCTGATTAACTAACGCGGCGCATTATAATGCGCCGCGTTATGTGTTGCTAGTTCAAAATGCGAGAGAAGTTGTTTAATCGTCGATAAAGCCTCGTAGGCCATCTGAGCGAGTCGGGTGGCGAAGCTTTCTTAATGCTTTTGCTTCAATCTGACGAATACGTTCACGTGTTACATCAAACTGTTTGCCCACTTCTTCCAATGTATGGTCTGTGTTCATGTCGATACCGAAACGCATGCGAAGTACTTTGGCTTCTCTAACTGTTAGTCCGGATAGTACGTCGCGTGTTGCTTCGCTAAGGCCTTCGCCGGTCGCAGATTCCACAGGAGATGTGATAGTACTGTCTTCAATGAAGTCCCCAAGGTGAGAGTCTTCGTCGTCGCCAATAGGTGTTTCCATTGAGATAGGTTCTTTGGCAATTTTTAGTACTTTCCGGACCTTGTCTTCTGATAGCTCCATGCGCTCGCCAAGTTCTTCAGGTGTTGGCTCGCGGCCTATTTCCTGCAGCATTTGACGAGAAATCCGGTTCAACTTGTTGATCGTTTCGATCATGTGAACTGGAATTCGAATAGTGCGAGCTTGATCGGCAATTGAGCGCGTAATAGCCTGACGAATCCACCAAGTTGCGTAAGTGGAAAACTTGTATCCGCGACGATATTCAAACTTGTCTACGGCTTTCATTAGGCCAATGTTGCCTTCTTGGATTAGATCCAGGAATTGTAGGCCGCGATTGGTGTATTTCTTTGCAATAGAAATCACCAATCGCAGATTTGCTTCTACCATTTCTTTCTTAGCGCGACGTGCCCGGGCTTCGCCAATGGACATACGGCGATTAATGTCTTTAATGCCGGTGATTTCTAAATTTACGTCGGTCTCTACTATGCGAAGTTTTTTCTGCGAGCGGGCAACATCATCTTTGAATGGTTCTAATGCTTTGCCGTAGTCTTTATTTTTTAGCTGCTGTTCTAGCCAGTCGTTGCTGGTCTCATTGCCCGGAAACTCCTTAATGAAGGACTTTCTTGGTATGCCTGCGTTGCGTACGCACTGGGTCATGATCTCTTTTTCTTGGGCGCGAATGCGCGACAGCGTGTAGCGAACAGTGCTGACTAAGTTTTCAAAATGGCGAGGTACAAGCTTTAGAGGAACAAACTCTTGTGCGAGTATTTCTAGCGCTTTACCTGCTTGCTTGCTATCTCGGCCATGTTTTTCGATAGCTTTAGTTACAGCATTAGATAGCTTTTTTAGTTCGCCGAAACGTTCTCTAGCCTCTTCTGGATCTGGGCCAGTATCGACTTCCTCTTCGTCATCATCATCGCTTTCGTCTTTTTGTGTTTCTTGGCCTTTGGGGGTGATGACGGCCGGTTCGTTGTCGTTAGGATCGATCCAGTTTATGTATAAGTCGCTTAAGCGGCCTTCTTCTTCAACGATGCGTTCGTATTCTGCGATGATAGAATCAACGGAGCCAGGGAAGTGAGCCATGGCGGCCATTACTTCGCGTAAGCCTTCTTCGATACGCTTCGCTATTACAATCTCGCCTTCACGAGTTAGTAGCTCTACTGTTCCCATTTCGCGCATATACATGCGGACGGGGTCAGTGGTTCTGCCGGCTTCTGTTTCAACAGCGGCCAATGCGGCAGCAGCTTCTTCAGCAGCAGCTTCGTCGACAGAGTTTGATTCATCGGTTAGCAGGGTATCTGCGTCAGGGGCTTTTTCGTAAACAGTGATCCCCATATCAGCTATCATGCGGATGATATCTTCGATCTGATCTGGATCAGATATATCTTCCGGTAGATGGTCGTTTACCTCGGCATAGGTTAAGTATCCTTGCTCTTTACCTTTGGCGATAAGATCTTTCAGTCGTGATTCTTGCTTCGCGTTTTCAACCATAAATGCCCTGCTGAAATACCTGTCGTTTGGGTGGAAATAAACGGGCCATTATAGCGGTTGGCCCGGATGACTGCTAGTTTAGTTTCAATTAATGCTGCTGAATTGGTTAGTTATTGTCGGGAAAGAAGTAAAGCGAGCTGAGCTTTTTCATCGACAGACAAATTGTTGCCTTTTGATAGTAGTGCATCGAGCTTTTGTTCCTTGTTCAAGTCATGGATGCGGAGAAGCGTATCTTGGAATTCGCTCTCTAATTCATCTAAGGATAGCAGGCGTTCCAGTTTCGCAAGCTTCATTAAGCGGGCGCCATAATCGGTATCGTGCCAGTGGCCCAAGAGTCCACCCATTTTGAAATGGGGTTTTTGTTTCATTAATTCAAGTAGTGCGCTCAATAGGTTGCCGTCAGAATCCATGTTGGCAAGGGGGAGCTCTAATAGTGTCGATGCTTGTGTGGCTAGATTTGGTTGGTGTAGTAGAAGTGATACTGCGTAGGTAATAGGGGAGCGTGAACGTCCTTTTGCCGGTTTTGGCGAGTGTTGCTTATTGTGCTTGCTGGCCCAGGCTTTGGGTTCCGTATATCTGGTCTCTGAATAATAGGGATCTGATTGCCATTGCTGAGGTGAGTTGTTCTCATTGGCTGTTGGGGGTTGCTCAAATGAGGGGGCGGCTGGCTCTTCGGATAAGCCTGTAATGCTGCCCAGCTTTTTTTGCATTAATTGCTTGAAGACATTGCCGGGTATTTTTTGAATTAATGGGTCGGCTAATGATGATAGTCGTGCGCATCCGTCAACGCTGTGTAAGTCTAGGCTTGTGCTCAGGTGCTGGAAAAGGTATTCGGAGATCGGTAGTGCATTTTCCACGAGGTCATTGAAATAATGAGCACCTTGTTTTTGTACTAGGCTGTCAGGGTCTTCACCTTCGGGAAGAAAAAGAAACGCGATTTGGCGCCCGTCTTCTAGTGATGGTAGGCTGTTTTCAAGGGCGCGCCATGCAGCCTTACGGCCGGCATCATCACCATCAAAGCAAAATACGACGTCCTTGACGAGTCGAAATACTCTCTGTAGATGGAGTTCATTGGTGGCTGTGCCTAAAGTTGCTACTGCGTTGGTAATGCCGTATTGAGAAAGCATTACCACATCCATGTAACCTTCAACGATGATAATGTTTTTCAGGCTTCGGTTTTGTGTGCGAGCTTCGTAAAGTCCGTAGAGCTCCTTGTTTTTGTGGAAGGTTGGGGTTTCTGGTGAATTTAAGTATTTGGGTTTTTCATCACTTAAAACGCGTCCGCCAAAACCAACTACGCGACCTTTGTGGTTTTTGATGGGAAACATGATGCGATCGCGGAAGCGGTCGTAACATTTTTTATCTTGATCGATTAGTAGTCCAGTTTTGATAAGATTTGGTTTGTGTTCATCTGAATCAAAGTGGTCAAGCAGATTGCGCCAGCCTGGAGGGGCAAATCCTAGGTTGAATTGCTGTGCGGCCTTACCGGTGAGGCCTCGATTTTTGAGGTATTCGACCGCTTTTGCGGCATTTTTATGGTTTCTAAGCTGTTGTTTGTAAAATGTTGAAGCGGTTTCTAATACGTTTAATAGTGGTGCTAGGGGCTCTTCTCTATGGCCGCTACTTTTGTCTTTGGGTATTTCTACGCCGGTTAACTTGGCGAGTTGCTCAATAGCAAAGGGGAATTCAAGTCTATCGTATTCCATTAGGAAGCTAACGGCGTTGCCGCCAGCGCCACAGCCGAAGCAGTAGTAAAACTGTTTGTCTGGACTAACGCTAAATGATGGTGTTTTTTCGTTGTGAAAAGGGCAGCACGCGGAGTAATTTTTGCCGGACTTTTTTAGGGTGACGCGCGAATCGATGAGCTCGACGATATCGGTACGATCTAATATGTCATCGATTAAATTTTGTGGGATTCGGCCAGCCATATGCGATTTCACTTCTAACGAATGGAGTCAGATTAGCATTGTTTGGTTGGGGATGGGAAAGCTTGGAGCGGATAAGTTAGCTAAGTTTTTGCTTTACTTTGCCGCTTACGGCACCCATATCAGCACGCCCTTGAAGTTTGGGTTTGAGAGTGCTCATAACTTTTCCCATTTCTTGCATTGATGCTGCGCCAGTTTCGGCGATTGCATCCGAAATAAGTTGATCAATTTCTTGCTCAGTAAGAGCTTGTGGAAGGAAGTCTTGAAGCACTGTAATTTCAAATGCTTCTTGATCTGCGAGGTCTTGGCGGCCGGCATCTGCGAATTGCTTGTGTGAGTCGCGGCGTTGTTTGACCATTTTATCTAAAATAGTCAGTACGCGAGCATCATCGATATCAATGCGCTCATCAACTTCCACACGTTTTAGTTCGGCTAATGCTAAGCGAATAGTAGCCAGGCGTGCTTTATCTTTAGCACGCATGGCTGCTTTCATAGCGTCCGAGAGCTGGACTTTGAGTGCCTGCACAGACATAGCTGGAGGTCTCTAACTAGCTATGCGGCGCTTAGTACAAGCGTACGCGGCGCTTCTGTTCTCTCTGAACTTTTTTCGCGTTACGCTTAACGGCAGCGGCAGCTTTACGCTTACGTACTGCAGTTGGTTTTTCGTAGTGCTCGCGACGACGTACTTCTGATAGTACACCGGCTTTTTCACATGAACGTTTGAAGCGACGTAGAGCGATATCGAAAGGCTCGTTTTCTTTTAATCTAACCGCAGGCATCTAGTTTAACCTTTGTCTCAATTGACTGTTTTAATTGACGAATTCTCAAATCTACTACCTTAAATAGGCTGTAGTCCTACTAAGGGCGGGAGATTTTAAAGGGTAATTCCGTTAAATGCAAAGTTAATTAGCTGGAGTCGGGCTCTTTAGGCGGTTATTATGCGCGCCTTCGGAAAATCTGGGGCTGAACGTGCTGGTATTAGGTATAGAAACCTCTTGTGATGAAACGGGTGTAGCTCTTTACGATAGCTGCCGAGGCTTGCTCGTGGATGCACTTTATAGTCAGGTAGAAGTCCATGCGGACTATGGTGGCGTTGTGCCTGAGTTGGCTTCCCGTGATCATGTAGTTAAGACGTTACCCTTAATTGATCAGATTATGGTTGAGGCTGGTGTAACTAAGCCAGACCTAGATGCTATTGCTTACACTGCTGGTCCTGGTTTGGTGGGGGCGCTTATGGTTGGTGCGTCAATCGGGCGCTCATTAGCGTGGTCGTTAGGGGTTCCCGCAATTGGAGTTCATCATATGGAGGGGCATTTGCTCGCACCTATGTTGGAGAGTTCGCCGCCTTTATTTCCCTTTGTTGCGTTACTGGTTTCTGGTGGGCATACCCAGCTCGTGAATGTGCAAGGCATTGGGGAGTATGAAATTCTTGGGGAATCACTCGATGATGCAGCGGGTGAGGCATTTGATAAAGCGGCTAAGATGCTGGGGTTGGATTACCCTGGCGGCCCTCGGATTGCCAAGCTAGCTTTGGCTGGTGATTGTTCGAGGTTTACATTTCCGCGCCCAATGATTGGTCGCCCAGGTTTGGATTTTAGTTTTAGTGGCTTAAAAACGCATACACTGAATACTGTGCAGGCCTGCAAGGATGAGCAGGGAGTAGTTAGTGATACTGATAAGGCTGATATCGCAGCGGCATTTCAATTGGCGGTCGTTGAAACTTTGGTCATCAAGTGTAAGCGCGCCTTGAAGCAGGCAGAATTAAAGCAGTTAGTGATAGCTGGCGGTGTGAGTGCTAATCAGCTGTTACGTGAACGGCTGCAGAAAATGCTAAGTGGGCTTGGTGGACAAGTTTTCTATGCGAGATCAGAGTTCTGTACCGATAATGGAGCCATGATTGCTTATGCGGGCTGTCAGCGTCTAATGGCTTCGCAGCAAGAAGGTTTGTCTGTGAACGTTAAGGCACGCTGGCCTATGAATGAGTTATCGAATTTGGCGGATAAAGATTGATGGATATTGTTTATATTCAAGCGCTTGAATTAGATGCTGTCATCGGGGTGTATGAGTGGGAGCAGCAGATCGAGCAGCGATTATTGTTGGATCTTGAGTTGGGTGCTGATATTAAAAAAGCTGCCGAATCTGATAGTTTGGATGATGCTTTGGATTATTTTCAAATATCAAAACGTTTGCGCGTATTTGTGCGAGAGCAGAGAGTGGAGTTAGTTGAAACTCTGGTGGAGCGAATAGCGCAGCTATTGCATGATGAGTTTTCTGTATCATGGATGAGGTTAAAGTTAGCTAAGCCTGGTGCTGTTAGTTTTGCTGCTGACGTGGGTGTTGTTGTTGAAAGAGGAGTTCGTTCTTGACGCTCTATAGAGTTATTAGCAGAGAGTGTTTTAGATGACTAACGTCTTTGTGAGTATAGGCAGTAATATCTCGCGGGAAGAATATATTACTAATGCTTTATGCGCCTTAGAGGCTGAATTTGGCGAGTTGATGTTGTCATCTGTGTATGAAAGCGAAGCTATTGGATTTGAGGGTGATAATTTTTACAATCTAGTTGCAGGTTTTGAAACTGAGCTGAGTGTTGGTGCCTTAACGTTGTTGTTGAAGAAAGTTGAGGCTAATAACGGGCGTGTACATGGTAGTGAGAAGTTCAGTGCGCGAACTTTAGATATAGATATTCTTACGTATGGTGAAATGGCTGGCATTGTTGATGGGGTTAGATTGCCTAGAGAAGAAATAACCGAAAATGCCTTTGTTCTTTTGCCGTTAAGTGAAATTGCGCCTTCAGCGCTGCACCCCGTGCTAAATCAATCTTATTCAATGATGTGGTCGGCATATACCAAAAAACAAGTATTATGGTCTGTGGACTTTGTTTGGAAGCAAGCTAAGATATCTTCAGATGATTAATATCTGTTCATAGATTAAGCGTTCGTCCCCCATCTACTGCAATAATTTGCCCAGTTATATAAGGCGCATCCTCCGCTAGAAATTTTGCGATGCTACAGATGTCAGATGCATCGCCAGATCTTTTTAGCGCAGTTTTTTCCAAGATTTGTTTTTGCTTAGGCTGATTGTCCATTTCACTTGTGGGCCAAAGAATAGCGCCGGGAGCGATACCGTTAACGCGAACATCAGGTGCAAGCTCGTGCGCTAATGCCTTAGTCGCCATGGCAAGTCCTGCTTTGGCGATACTGTAGGTGCTGTGATTTGGCATGGGACGTTCCGCGTGGATATCTATCATGTTGATGATGCTACCCTTGTTGCGAATTAGGCTGTCTTTTAGTTTGGCAGCCAGAAAAAATGGCGCCTTTAGGTTGCTGTTGATAAGCGTGTCCCAGTGATCAGAAGATAGCTCTGCTAATGAAGTTGGTAAAAATGCTGATGCATTATTAATAAGCAATTTTAGATTTTTATGCTGATTGAAGATACGGTCGGAGAAAGCGATAACATCGTCAGTGTTGGCTAGATCACATTGGTAAAGAAATATTGAATTTTTTCTGACTGACTCCAGCTCGGACTTAAGATCTGTTGCTGCTTGTTCAGATCGGTTGTAGTGGAGAGCTATGTTGTAGCCTAGCTGGTGAAATGTTCTAGTTAATTCTTTGCCAATGCGTTGTGCGCCACCAGTGATAAGTGCGATTGGTTTGTTAGGCATTCATTCAGTCTCTGTTTAGTAGTTTTTCTATTATTCTACCACGCTCTTCATGTATTGCGTTTCCGAGCTCTTTTCCTTTCCAGCCTTTATTGACTAACTCTGAAATGTTGAGAGTGTCGAGATTGCGGGAGATTTCTTCTAATATGGCTGTGATCCGTTGATGGTTGTTTAGATTACAGTTGCAAGCTTTTACTGCATCCCAAAAACGTTCAGTTCGCCTGAAGAAATCTGTTTTATCGAGTAGTTCTAGAAATTCTTTGGTTGTCAGCGTATTTATATTTTCAAGTGCCGGAAATAGTATGGTGGCAATAAGAGCTGTATCTTGAAAAGTTTTAGGTGTTTTTAGCTGTGTGCAGATTTTCTTCAGAATATTCTGAGTTTGATCCCCTTGGAATGCTATGCCCAGTGGAGCTAATAAGCTGGCAAAGCGAATAGGGCTGGAAAGCTCAAGTTCAGCTGACAGATCTAATGCGTTAAGTGGGGTTTGATTGCTGGATGATGTGTTTTTAATGTATTGGTCTAGCTCGGGGCTTAAAATAGCTAATGCATCACAGGAGATCAGGCTCGTAATAAAAACAGCCGGATTAGATGTTGTTAGTGCTTTGTCCCACTCTTGCCAAACTCTTTCAGGTGTTAAATGGTTTAGTTCTCCACAGCTGCCGATTTGCTTCATGGTGGAAAGCGTTTCGGTGGCAATCCTGAAACCGTGTTTGTTTAGCTTTGCCGCAAAGCGGGCAACCCGCAGTACGCGTAAAGGGTCTTCAGAAAATGCAGGGGAGATATGCCGGAGTAGTTTTTTCTCTAGATCGTCTTGCCCATGGTAAGGATCGATAAGTTTTCCATTGTTATCCTTGGCGATAGCATTGATAGTTAGGTCGCGCCTAATCAAATCTTGTTCTAGAGAGACATCTGGTGATGTGTAAAAGGTAAAGCCGTTGTAGCCATGGCCTGATTTTCGTTCGGTGCGCGCCAGAGCGTATTCTTCGCCAGTATCAGGGTGTAAAAAAACGGGGAAGTCATTGCCGACCGTTCTGTAACCTTGTTTGAGTAATTCCTTGGGTGTTGCGCCAACGACAACCCAGTCTTGTTCATGAACTGGAATCCCTAATAGCTCATCTCTGACTGCGCCGCCAACAAGGTAAATTTCCATTAAAAGTCTTAACTCGATGTGCTTAAAGTTTAGACTTTACCGGCTTGGGTTAATAAATGCTAGAGACACCTAATCGGCACCAATAGTATTAGTGCTTATGCATCCTTGCTCTCATTTTCGGTAGTGGGGCAGGTAAAGCTATCGGTCTTCTTTGCGCCGTCGAAGGAATGGAGATGTACATTAAAGCCCCAGAGTCGATGTAGGTGTTTAAGTACATCTTGAGTGTTTTCAGGCTCCAATGGTTTTCGATCGTGTTGGGTATGGTGAAGCGTCATTGAGCGGTCACCGCGTACATCTACATTGTGAATTTGTATGTTGGGCTCTCGTTTGCTCAAGTTGTATTGATCGGCTAATTGCTCTCTTATGATTTGGTAGCCGAGATCATCATGAATAGCAGAGACTTCTAACTCTTTTTTCTTGTCATCATCCAAAATTGAGAATAGGTGGAAATCTCGGATAATTTTCGGGGATAAGAATTGGAGGATAAAGCTTTCGTCTTTAAAGTTTTCAATTGCAAAATGTATAGTTTCTAACCAGTCGCTTCCGGCGAAATCAGGGAACCATCTTTTGTCTTCTTCCGTTGGGGATTCACAGATGCGGCGAATATCTTGCATCATGTTATATCCCAGTGCATAGGGGTTGATCCCCGAATAATACTTACTATCAAAAGGAGGTTGATAGATTACGCTGGTATGGGATTGTAGAAACTCAAGAATGAATCCATCCGTTACTTTGCCTTCCTCATAAAGCGTATTTAGTATGGTGTAGTGCCAAAAGCAGGCCCAGCCCTCATTCATTACTTGGGTTTGCTTTTGCGGGTAGAAGTATTGGGCCACTTTTCGAACGATTCTTACAACTTCACGTTGCCATGGTTCAAGTAATGGTGCATTTTTTTCAATAAAATAAAGGAGATTTTCTTGTGGTTCGTTCGGAAATCGCAATTCTTCGGTTAGATCTACATTCTTTTTAGCGGTGGGTATGGTTCGCCATAATTCATTGATCTGCTTTTGTAGGTATTCAGCGCGCTCTTTTTGACGGCTTTCTTCTTCTTCGCCAGAGATTGGATACGGCCGTTTATAACGATCAACGCCGTAGTTCATTAATGCGTGGCACGAATCAAGTATGGCTTCTACGTCATCAATGCCATATTTGTCTTCACAATGGGCGATATAGTTTTTGGCGAAAACAAGGTAGTCGATTATTGAGGTTGCATCGGTCCAGGTTTTAAATAAATAATTATTTTTAAAAAATGAATTATGGCCGTAGCAAGCATGGGCTATTACTAATGCCTGCATCGCCATAGTGTTTTCTTCCATCAAGTAGGCAATGCAAGGGTTGGAGTTAATAACTATTTCATAAGCTAACCCCATTTGACCACGGTTGTAGCTTTTTTCTGTTTGAACAAAGTGTTTGCCAAAAGACCAGTGGTTGTATCCTACGGGCATTCCAACAGATGAATAGGCGTCCATCATTTGTTCTGAGGAAATAACTTCAATTTGGTTTGGATATGTGTCTAGTTTGAAACGTTTTGCAATGCGAGAAATTTCCCGATCATATTCTTCTATTAGCTCAAATGTCCACTCAGATGTGGTTGATATTGGTTTGTTATTCATGACACTTTCTTCTGAAATAATTCACGGAATATAGGGTATATGTCTTCCACGCCTACAATTTGTTCCAATGCAAATGTGTCAGGGTATTGTAGTTTTACTTTTTCGTATTCACGCCATAATGCTTGATGGTCTCTGGGTGTGATTTCAACATAGGAGTAGTATTGAACGAAAGGCATAATAGCCTTGGCTAACAAGTCTCGACATGTAGGCGAGTCATCATTCCAGTTGTCGCCGTCGGAAGCTTGTGCCGCATAAATATTCCAGTCAGATACAGGATATCGATCAGCCATTACTTCCTGCATCATTTTTAAAGCACTGGATACTATGGTGCCGCCTGTTTCTCGAGAGTAAAAGAACTCTTCTTCATCCACTTCTTTTGCTGATGTATGGTGGCGAATAAATACAACATCGATATGGTCGTAGTTTCTTTTTAGAAACAGATATAAAAGTATAAAGAATCGTTTGGCAATATCCTTTGTAGCTTGGTTCATTGAGCCTGATACATCCATAAGGCAAAACATAACGGCCTTTGAGCTTGGCTGAGGCTGCTTTAAATGTAGGTTGTATCTAAGGTCGAAATCATCGAGAAATGGAACGCGTTTAATTTTACTTTTGAGGTGAACGATTTGTTCTTCTAGTTCGGCCAGTTTTTTGTTTCTCTGTTCACTGACTTCCTCTTGCAAAAGCGCTTCTAATTCTGCTTTTGATTCTTTTAGTTTTCTTCGTGATCCTCCAGACAGTGCGATGCGTCTTGCGTGTGCCTGCCTTAATGAGCGGACAATATTGAGTTTTGCAGGAACCCCAGTACTTGTTATGCCAGCATGAACCAGCTTAAATGAGTCTGTCCCAGCAAGCTGCTTCTTTACCAGGTTGGGTAATTCCAGGTCTTCAAACATGAATTCAAGGAATTCTTCTTGAGTAATCTGAAATACGAAGTCATCCATACCTTCGCCTTTATCGCTGGCTTCCCCTGGCCCGCTGCCACTACCACCACCGCTGGGTGGACGTTTAATTCGGTCTCCTGTGGTAAATTCTTTGTTGCCTGGATGAATTACGGTGCGTTTTCCGCCTGCTCCATGATGAAAAATAGGCTCGTTAGTGTCTTTACTGGGAATGCTAATGCTTTCACCACGGTCAATATCCGTGATGCTGCGTTTGCCTACGGCATCTGCGACAGCTCGTTTGATGTGTGTGCGATAGCGCCTTAAAAAGCGCTGTCGGTTAACAGTGCTTTTGTTTTTACCGTTAAGGCGACGATCGATGATATAGCTCAAAGGCGACCTCCTTTAACTGCAAGTTCGGTTGCAAAGCCCGCTTATTGGGATTTGCGTACCCGCAAATACCATTCGGACAGGAGTCGTACCTGTTTCTCTGTGTAGCCTCGTTCAACCATACGATCTACGAAATCATCATGTTTCTGTTGGTCATCGCCAGATGCTTTAGCGTTGAATGAAATAACCGGTAGTAACTCTTCTGTGTTGGAGAACATTTTCTTCTCTATAACTGTTCTGAGTTTTTCGTAGCTGTTCCAAACAGGATTGTTACCGCTGTTATTGGCTCGTGCTCGCAGCACAAAGTTCACGACCTCATTACGGAAGTCCTTCGGATTACTAATGCCGGCGGGTTTCTCTATTTTCTCTAACTCTTCATTGAGCGAGGCTCGGTCTAATATCTCACCGGTTTCAGGGTCGCGATATTCCTGATCTTGTATCCAGAAGTCGGCATAAAGCACGTAGCGATCAAATATGTTTTGTCCGTATTCAGAGTAAGATTCAAGATAAGCAGTTTGAATTTCTTTACCAATGAATTCTACGTATCGAGGAGCCAGGTATTCTTTAATAGATCTTAGATATTTTTCTCTTGCTTCCGGCGCAAATTGTTCCTGTTCGATTTGCTGTTCAAGTACATACAGTAGGTGAACCGGGTTTGCTGCAATTTCCGAGTGATCAAAGTTGAAAACTTTGGACAGTATTTTAAAGGCAAAGCGGGTTGATAGACCTTCCATACCTTCGTCTACACCAGCACCGTCTTTATATTCTTGAATGGATTTAGCCTTTGGGTCTGTATCTTTGAGGTTTTCGCCATCATAGACACGCATTTTCGAGTTGATGTTCGAGTTTTCTGGTTCTTTCAGGCGAGACAGTACAGAAAACTGAGCTAGCATACGCAGTGTGTCCGGGGCGCAGTGCGCCTGTGCCAGCGAACTGTTATCGAGCAGTTTCTCATAGATTTTCATCTCTTCTGCGACGCGTAAGCAGTAAGGCACTTTTACAATATAAACACGGTCAATAAAGGCTTCGTTATTTTTGTTGGACTTGAAGGCTTGCCATTCAGATTCGTTTGAGTGAGCCAAAATAATCCCCTCAAAGGGAATGGCGCCTAAGCCTTCCGTACTGTTGTAGTTGCCTTCTTGGGTGGCTGTTAATAGTGGGTGTAGCACTTTAATGGGTGCTTTAAACATTTCCACGAATTCCATAAGGCCTTGATTAGAGCAACACAGTCCGCCGGAAAAGCTGTAAGCATCTGCATCATTTTGCGCAAATTCTTCCAGCTTTCTAATATCGACTTTACCCACTAGTGCTGATATATCTTGGTTGTTCTCGTCGCCTGGCTCGGTTTTTGAAATAGCAATCTGGTCTAGAATAGAGGGATAACGTTTTACCACTCGGAATTTACTAATGTCGCCGCCAAATTCGTGCAAACGTTTAACTGCCCAGGGCGACATAATGGCTTTGATGTAGCGCTGCGGGATACCATATTCTTCGTACAATATTTGACCATCTTCAGCGAGATCGAATAAGCCAAGAGGGGATTCGTTGACCGGAGATCCCTTGATCGCGTAAATCGGGCAATTCTCCATTAAGGCTTTTAGGCGTTCAGCCAGTGACGATTTACCGCCACCCACGGGACCAAGTAGGTAAAGGATTTGTTTCTTTTCCTCTAGACCTTGGGCTGCGTGTTTGAAGTAGGCAACCATCTGTTCTATGGCCTCTTCCATGCCATAGAACTCACTAAACGTGGGATAACGTTTAATGACCTTATTAGAAAAGATACGGGAAAGCCTGGGGGTCTTAGATGTGTCTATCAGCTCGGGCTCGCCGATAGCCAAAAGTATGCGTTCGGCTGCCGTGGCGTAAGCGGATTGATCATTCTTACAAATCTGCAGATATTCCTCTAAGGAATATTCTTCTTCCTGCGTTTTATCGTAACGTGACTGAAAATGGTCAAAAATCGTCATACGGTTCACCTCTCTACAGCAATTAACCTGTGACGCCGGCCGTTTGCTCGGAGGGCTCACCGGGTAATCAACCTAACAGTGAGTCCGTTACGTCCTTGTCAGTTATAAGAATAGCTGCAAATTGAGGGTTGTGAGACTTTTAAATAAAATTTTGTTATTAACCCGTTTCAAATGATCGTTTGCAATTTGCCGCTAATATTAACATTGACTCCCGTAATAGGGATGGGTTCATCAAATTCTACACATAGCGAATGCACATTTTTACTATACACCCCTTAATAAGGCAGGAGCGATAAAAAAATGACATATATGTGTAGGTTAAATGTAATGAAGCAAGTAGTTTGCCAATATTTGATTACTTGTGATTTTTAACTTGGTTGCTTTTTTGTCGGTAGCATTTGTCTGAGTCGAGTTTTAACGCAGTTAGGTGTTCACCCCAAACACAGCCAGTATCTACACCAAAAATATTAGGCGTGGTTACTTTTCCCATTAATGATGCCCAGTGGCCGAAAATGATTTTTTCATGTGATAGTTGTGATTTAAATTCAAACCAGGGTTTATAACCTGAAGGGCTATGAGTGGGGTCATGTTTATTGATAAGGTCGACTTGTCCGTTCTTTGTGCAAAAACGCATGCGGGTAAAATAGTTGGTAATAGTTCTTAACCGCTCCATGCCTACTAATGAGTCGCTCCATGTATCCGGGTGGTTGCCGTACATATGTTCATAAAATTCTTTTGATTGCTCGCTAGTGAGTACTTGCTGGACTTCATCGGCATAAGCTTTTGATGTGCTTATATCCCACTGAGGAGGTATGCCAGCATGGACCATAGCGTAACCACGTTTTTGATCATGATGTATGAGAGGTTGCTGCTGCAGCCAATGGATTAAGTTATCAGCACCACTGAATTCGAAGATGTTATTAAATGAATCAGATTTCTTTTTTTGCCTAGCACCTGAAGCAACAGCCAAAAAGTGTAGATCATGGTTGCCTAATACTACTTTGACTGAGCTTTTGATGCTGTATATGTAGTTAAGCGTTTCAAGTGATTTGGGACCGCGATTTATAAGGTCGCCTGCAATCCATAGTTCATCCGAACTGGGTTCGAATTTTATTTTGTCCAGTAATTGCATAAACTCGTCATAACACCCTTGGATATCACCAATGGCGAATGCGCGTTTGTTTACTTTGTCACTGTTTTCTTTGCTGTTATATTGGGAGGTCATCTATTCGCTGCTTGTTTTAACCTTGTCGCTAGTTAAGGTGTCGCTAATATAAATGTAATCCTTTAATGAAAGGTTTTCTGGTCGCAAGCTTAGATCTACTTCCAGATTGTCGATGATGTCTTTATCTGCGAGGCCTTTTAGTGCGTTTCTTAATGTTTTTCGTCGTTGGTTAAATGCCGTTCGCACCACTACGGCTAAGAATTCCGGATCTTTCGCGATGACCTGTTTTCCCTTGAGTGGTTCAAGGCGAACTATTGCTGAATCAACTTTCGGTGGCGGATTAAAACTCTGTGGTGGTACTGTAAAAAGTCGAGAAACTTGGCAGTGATATTGTGCCATGATGCCTAATCTGCCGTAATGTTTTTCATTGGCTTGTGCTGCGAGCCTATCAACTACTTCTTTTTGCAGCATGAAATGCATGTCTTTTATTTTGTCGCTAAAGCTGAACAAATGAAATAAAAGTGGTGTTGATATGTTGTAGGGTAGATTGCCGATAATACGTAAAGGCTTGCCTTGGTAAAGTTCAAGAAAATTGAATTTTAAGGCGTCAGCTTGATGGATGGCAAAGTTGGGGTTGGTGCCAAACTTTTGTTTAAGAATAGGGATAAGATCAAGATCAAGTTCAATAACATCCAGTTTTTCACATTCCCCAGAGAATGAGGATGTTAAGGCTCCCATGCCTGGGCCAATTTCAATAATATGATCGTCAGATTTAGGGGCAACCGCTCTCGCTATTTTGTGAATGATATTGGCATCGTGAAGAAAATTTTGGCCAAAGCGTTTTCGAGGTTTATGGTAAAGGTGTTCGTCTTTCATTGATTTTGTGTCCGCATCTTGGCCATTGTGTAGGCGAATTGTATCGCTGTTGTTAGACTGCCATCGTCTGCTTTTCCGGTACCTGCTAATTCTAGCGCTGTGCCATGGTCTACTGAGGTTCGAATGATGGGTAGACCTAAGGTTATATTGGCAGCTGCACCAAACCCTTTATATTTCAATACTGGTAACCCTTGGTCATGATACATAGCTAACACTGCATCTGCGTCAGCTAGGTATTTTTGTGTGAATAAAGTATCAGCAGGTAGGGGGCCAATAAGATTAAAGCCCTCTTTTCGAAGCTCATTCAGTGTTGGTTCAATTATGTTGATTTCTTCCGTACCTAGGTGACCGCCTTCCCCTGCATGAGGGTTAAGTCCTGCGACTAAAATTCGTGGATTATTTATACCGAATTTTGTTTTTAAATCCTGCTGTAAAATAATCAGCGTTCTTTTTAATGTATCCCGAGTGATTGCGTCAGCCACATCCCTTAATGGTAGGTGTGTGGTTGCTAGTGCCACCTTGAGGCCGTGAGTTGCTAACAGCATGACAACCTGGTCACTTTGGGTATGCGTTTGCAAGTACTCGGTGTGGCCGGTAAAGGGGAAGCCTGCGTCATTGATGATGGCTTTGTGAACGGGGGCTGTGACCATGGCAGAAAACCAACGTTGTTGGCAGCCATGTATTGCTGTATCTAATGTATCTAGCACGTACTGGGTATTAGAGGTGGAAAGTCTACCTGGTTCTGATTGTGCCGGCATTGGGCAATCCAGTATGAGTAATTCCCCAGGCTTATGCTGTGTGGATGTAGAATCAGGCGTGAAATCTTTTAGTGATATAGGTAACTTGATAAGTTCAGCGCGTTCTTTAAGGAGATTGCGGTTCGCTATCACTACCAGTTCCGCAGGTTGTTCCTTCTGAGCTATTTGTATGACAAGTTCAGGGCCGATGCCAGAAGGTTCACCTGCGGTAATTGCAAGTCTTATGGGGTTGCTCATTGGTGGCTATAGTTTGATTTCAACGTAGGCTTCTTCCCTTATTTCGCGCAACCAATCCTGTAGCTCTTCATCAAATTTCCGTTTTCGTAAGAAATGACGTGCTTGATTTTTAAGCATCTGCTCGCCAATATCTTGCTTTCGATGACCTAATACTTGTAATACATGCCAGCCGAACTCACTCTTGAAGGGAAAGGCTATTTCATTAACCTTAGTGTTGTTCATTACATTTTCAAATTCTGGTACGGTTTCTCCTGTGCCGACCCAATCTAAGTCGCCGCCTTGTTGTGATGAGCCTTTGTCGTTGGAAAATGCTTTAGCAAGTTCTTCAAACTCGCTACCGGACTCAATTTTGTCATAAATCAGTTGAGCTAATCTCTCTGCTTCTTTGGCTGAACGGATCTCAGAAGGTTTGATAAGAATATGACGTACATGGGTTTGGCCGACCATCTGGGTTTTTCCGCCGCGCTTGTCCAGCAGTTTAATAAGGTGGAAGCCTGAGTTGTTTTTTAGTGGCTTGCTAATACTC
>Ga0105348_1001159_pt1 | contig 18218 bp, 15 predicted proteins | sample EN8Hudsemesocosm_2_FD_83504 | JGI IMG/M metagenome (GOLD analysis project Ga0105348, IMG submission 83504) | Methane-oxidizing microbial communities from mesocosms in the Hudson Canyon - EN8C Hudson Canyon | ecosystem: Environmental > Aquatic > Marine > Cold seeps | place: Hudson Canyon... | reverse complement strand
TCAGCATGTTTTCTTCATAGGGATAATGTCGTCGAAAACAATACCGACAATTAATGGCGCAGGTAGGGCTACCAATAAGTAGTACTCGACCATGATATTTGTGGATCACGCCAACTTGAGGGCTCGCCGCTTTCTCACCCAGCGGATCTGTTAGATAATTTATTTGGGTGGTTAATTCTTGTCCCTGAGGCCAGATCTGTAGGAAAAGGGGGTCCTTTGGATTGCCTTTTTCCATTCTATTGGCAAAGGGGCGTGGCACTTTCAGCGCGAACTGTTGAGAGGCCATATTTGCCTGGATAAGGTCTTGATCGGTCAAATTTAGATGTCGGCAGAGTTCTTTTGAGTCGGTAATAGCCTCTGAAAGATCTTTTTGCCAACTAGAGGCCTGCAAAGTTGCCGCAGATCGGAGTATCATTCGCTTTTTTCCATTACTGGTGATCGAGGAATTAATGGCCAACTATTCTACCAACGAATTTAAGCGCGGGCTCAAAGTAATGTTAGATGGCGACCCGTGTTCGATTCTGGAAAACGAATTTGTAAAGCCGGGCAAAGGTCAGGCGTTTAATCGTGTGAAAATGCGTAACCTGAATACAGGTCGCGTATGGGAGCGTACTTTCAAATCTGGAGAGTCTTTGGAAGGTGCTGATGTTATTGAATATGATATGGAATATCTCTATAGCGATGGTGAATTTTGGCATTTCATGATGACTGACGGCTCTTTTGATCAGCATGCTGCAGATGAAAAGGCTATTTCTGACGCTAAACTGTGGCTGAAAGAGCAGGATGTCTATGCAGTGACTTTATACAATGGCGCTCCCTTGTCAGTGACGCCTGCTAACTTTGTCGAGTTAGAGGTGGCGGAAACAGATCCAGGGCTTAAAGGAGATACCGCTCAAGGTGGCACTAAGCCAGCAACACTATCAACAGGCGTCGTGATTAACGTGCCTTTATTCATCAATATAGGTGAAGTGTTGCGTATTGATACCCGCACCGGTGAATACGTGAGTCGCGCGAAGGAGTCATAATTCTTTCGGGTGACTTGCTTGAAAACGGAGGCTTAGGCCTCCGTTTTTTTATTGATTCGACTGGGCTATGTTCTGAGCTATGTATTGCATACAACTTAGGTTTTGCGAGGTGTTCTTATGAGCTGGCAGTCATCAGCTTCCATCAATATGTTAAAACAACGTGCGCGATTGTTGCAGGATATTCGGACCTTCTTTCAGCAGCGGAATGTTTGGGAGGTAGAAACCCCAATACTAAGTCGATTTGCGGGAACCGATGTACATCTTGATCCTCTGGAAGTCGGTTTTTCTGGCAGTAAGCATTATTTGCATACCTCACCTGAATTTGCGATGAAACGTTTGCTGGCCACCGGTTCTGGCTCGATTTTCCAAATCTGCAAAGTTTTTCGTGATGATGAGTTAGGGCGTCAACATAATCCGGAATTTACCATGCTGGAATGGTATCGCGTTGGTTTTGATGAAAGGCAGCTGATGGATGAGGTCTCGGCATTATTGGTATATCTACAAGACCGAATAGCCGCGAATAGCGAGCTTTCAGAAGCAGTTTCAGAAGAAACTAGCCTTGATGGGATCTGTGCCGAAAATATTGAGCGGCTATCCTATCGTGATGCTTTCATGCGTTATCTTCAGTTGGACCCGTTTCATGTATCTGTATCGGACTTAAAGGAAGCAGCGTATAAAATCACTGATATTGATCTTGATTCAGATAATCGAGACGACTGGCTGCATTTGTTACTTGCGCTAGGTGTCGAACCAAAGCTAGGGATGAGTGGCGCTACCTTTATTTATGATTATCCGGCCAGTCAGGCTGCTCTTGCGCAAAAGGGAGAGGATGAGGGAGGCAATGTGGTCGCTAAGCGATTCGAGCTTTATGTCAAAGGTGTAGAGTTGGCGAATGGGTATTTAGAGCTGACTGATGCTGAAGAGCAAAGGCTGCGTTTTGAGCAAGATTTATGTGAGCGGCAAGCCTTGAAGCGAAAAGAGCTACCCATGGATGAAAAGTTTCTTTCGGCACTGGACGCTGGTATGCCTGCTTGTGCGGGTGTGGCTTTGGGGATTGATCGCTTATTGATGGCGCTACTCGGAACGAGAGATATTAAAAGTGTATTGAGCTTCTCTTACGATAAAGTGTAACGCATGAAGATCCGTTAATCGTCGAACCTACTTATGCTGGGGACCGGCTATACTGTGAAATGTATAAATTGAAAAGGCATCCCATCTGTGACTGAAACGTCCAACTGTCAATATTGCTATCGAGACGGAACCCTTTGTGGAAGGCCTTTGTCGCAAGCAGGTCAAGAAGAAGCGCATTGCTATTGGCATGACAGTGGTCGTATAAAAAATGAACCGGATGTTAAGGAAAGGTTGGAGGCCTTAGCTCGTGCTGGTGAAAGGTTGGAAGGTTTTAGTTTGCGCAATGTTGACCTGGAAGGTGTGAATTTAGTGAACTATGGCGCTAAGGTGGGTTTTGATTTATCCGATGTAGACCTATATCGAGCCAATTTGCAGGGCGCGCATTTGTTTAAAGTCATTTTAAATGGTGCATCCTTGATGAAATCAGATTTGCGCTATGCCAATTTACATTGTGCCGATTTAAGTAACTCCAATATTCTAGGTGTGAAATTTGATGGCGCTAAAATTGAGCAAATAGAGTGGGGCGAATCTCTGCTGCAAGACCAGCAAGCTGTATCAGCTCGCCTTGATGGTAATCAGGAAATGATGTTGGATTATTATCTGCAGAGTGAAGAAATCTATCGGAATTTACGCAAGGCTGCTGAAGCTCGAGGGTTATTTGAGTTGGCGGGTGATTTTTTTCATCGAGAAATGGTGATGCGTCGGTTACAAATGCCTGCACACTCATATCGACGTGCTATTTCAAAAGCTGTCGACCTATTTAGTGGATATGGTGAGCGCCCGCTACGGGTTATATTGTTTTCTGTGTTATTAATAACTTTCTGTGCCGGTATTTATTTCTTTATGGGGATTCAGGATTCCGGGGTATTAGTTCAATTTGACCCCGCTGCTGAAATCAGTCAGCAATTATTTCACTTTCTAACATGTCTTTATTTTAGCGTAGTTACCTTTACGACATTGGGGTATGGTGATTTGGTGCCGATAGGGGGAGCTAGAGTGGTGGCAGCAGCAGAAGCTTTTTTTGGTGCCTTTACCTTAGCCTTATTCGTCGTGGTTTTTGTGAAGAAAATGACCCGTTAAATACAGGCAAGGCAGTTGTGCTCAAATATAATAATATCAAACATAAAAAGCAGGTAATAATCCTGCTTTTTATGTTTGGGCTTGATAGAGAGTTAGCCTGTAATATCTGCTAGTGCCTCGCCTAAACGAGTAGGGCTATCTTCCTTAAACTTTTCTTGCCAATTAATGGCGTCTTTGCCAAAGAGTAAAACTACAGTGGATCCCAATTTAAAACGCCCCATTTCCTCACCTTTTTCTAGTACTATGGGTTGTCTCGCATCTTCTGTATAGCGGGTTGTTTTTAGTGTGCGTTGTGGCGGGGTAACCGTATCAGTCCATACGGTTTCAATGCCTGCCACTATCATGGCACCCACTAGAATCATTGCCATTGGGCCTATTTCCGTATCAAAAATGCAAACGGCTCTTTCATTGCGGGCAAATAAGGCGGGTACATTTCGTGTGGTAGCCGGGTTCACGGAAAATAATTTTCCCGGTACGTAAATCATTTCTCTGAGTGTGCCTGTGATAGGCATGTGCACGCGATGGTAATCTTTCGGTGATAGATAAATGGTGGCGAATTGTCCATCCATAAATTCCTGGGCAAGTGTGCTGTCGCTGCCTAATAGTTGTGTCAGGCTATAGTCTTGCCCTTTAGCTTGAAATACTCTGCCGTGCTTAATTTCTCCAAGTTGCGAGATAGCACCATCGACGGGGCAGGCCAACTGCTTCTTATCAGACGTAATAGGGCGAACATCCGGCTTAATCGCACGGGTGAAAAAAGTATTAAAATTCACATAGTTTTCAGGGGTTGGATCAATAGCCTCGCCCATATTAACGTTGTAGGCTCGGATAAACTGCTTGATAAGAAAGTTTTTAAGCCAGCTGACTTTGGTTTCAGCCAGTATGCCAACTAGGCGAGATAATAGATGCTGCGGAATTATGTATTGTATAACGATAAAGAGTTTTTCCACTTTTAGAGCCTGCTAGAAAATATTGAATGAGAGTTCGTGACTAAGTAGATGCTCGGACACGATTTGATTTACGGGCATTCCACTGGGGTGTCAGGACTATTACCCCACTCGTACCATGAGCCTGGGTACGCTTTAACCCGTGAGTAACCTAATGATTTAGCGACTAAATAGGTAAAACCGGATCTATGGTGCGTTTGGCAATGGGTAATAATTTCTTTGTCTTCAGTGATACCTAATTGATCCAGTGTTTCCGCAATATCTGTCTTTATACGCAGGTTGTGTTCCGAGTCCATGCCTGCAGTCCACTCGAAATTAATCGCGCCTGGGATATGACCACCCTTTTCGGCAAAAACTTTTTGACCTGTATATTCAAGGGCCGAGCGTGCGTCCCAAATAATGCAGTCTTCTTCTAAGTGTCGCTTAATAATGTATGCTTTATCGGCTATCACAGCTTGGTTAAGTTGTTTGATTTGATAATTAGTTGCGGTTGCTATTTCAGCTTCTTGTGATACTGGGTGGCCTTCTTTCGCCCAAGCGTGAATGCCGCCGTTTAAATAAGAGGCCTTGCTGTGCCCGATAACATCTAGTGTCCAAATAAATCGACCAGCCCAGCCACCGCCTTCATCATCGTAGGTAATGACATGTTTGTTAGGCGTTAATCCTATTTCAGAACACAGTGCTGTCAATTGCTCAATGCTAGGTAGCCCGCCGGGCGCTGGCGGTGTACCAGCCAGCAAACGTTTGAAGTCTACATAAACAGCGCCAGGTACATGGGCGGATAGAAAGCTTTCTTGTTGGCTAAAGTCTACGATGAGTAGTTCTGAAGAACCAAGCAAAGGTTCTAATTGCTCTGGTTCGAGAATAAGCGGCAATGTTTCCATGTTATTTGAGTCCGGCCGATATTTCGGCACCTAGGTTTGTAGATTTAGGCTTTGATTAGAGGGAGGCCTTGAATTTAAGAAAGGCATTGTACCTAATGCGAGTTGGGGGTGCGAGGTCAATGCTAGGTGGTTAGCGTTGACGGTTGGATACCATCTCCATGCCTTTGTTGGCAGCCGCACAAAGATATTTAAAGGCTTGATAGTCACTCTCTCGAATTCTTCGATTAGTAGCGCCATTATCGGCGTAAATAATGGCCACTGGTTTTTGCCGAATAAAAACAGAGGTAATAATAAATTCTTCCGCTCTGGTGGCCTGTTTAAAGCTGCCAGGAATCTTGGTCCAGATCTTGGCTTTGTTCTGTTTGTTAACCCAAAGTGTTGAAGGTTTTTGAATCAGTTGGTGGAACAAGTCACCAAATTTAATGTTGACGTGAAATTCGCCTAAGTCAGGGTAATCTAATGTACCGGCAGAATAATAGGCTTGAATTTCTGAGCGGTCTTGATTCAGAAAACCGGCAACAACCCGGTCGAGGTCGACACCATAACGCACACCCTGTACGGCCAAATTCATGAGCTCATGAATATCCTGAAATTCGTCCGTTTTGGTAAGCATGGTGGTGGCAAATTCTTTGAGCATATCTGGCTTAGGGCCACGGGTTTCTTTGGGCTTGGGTGCCGTATTAATCATGCCAATGGCTGTTTTTTCTTTTTCCTCCGGTAGTTCAGGTGGAGTAGTGATATTTGTGCTTTCGGGTGTTTCAGGTAAGGCCGCTTGTTCTTCGGTGGTGGTTGTTTGATCCAATTCTGTTTCCGCTTTGCCTTTTTTCTCCATCGGAGGTAATGGCTTACTAACAGGTTCTTTCACTGTCTGCGGCGCTGGCTTCTTGGCGACTGTTGGTTTCTCTGGTGTTATTAGATCGCCGTACTGGACTAGTCTCGCCATCGACGTTGCGAATGCGGGAATAGGGTAACGCCTAGCGGCAGCTATACCCATCTTATGGGTCAGGTTAACGGTTTGATCTAAAGGCTGTTTTATATGTAGAGAGACCAGCTTTAACAGTCGGTGAGTTTGCCGACTATACCAGTCATAACCTGCTGCATGTGATAACCATTGACTGAGTAAAACGGAAAACTTCGGTGAGTTAAGCAACAGCATCTGATGTTTGTCGTCAGAAGGCGTAAAAACCTCTTCTTTTTGAACGAGCTTTATTAATTGTGCGAGATCCTTGTTAGTGGGGCGATGTTCTGATTGCCAACATTGTTGAACCAAATGGGGTAGCTCCCAATGATGTGCAATGCGACTGGATAGATCTACGATGGGAGCGCCGAGCAAATTGATCTGTTCTTGCTCGGAAATATGCTCTTGTCCTAATCGTTTGGCGATCTCAGGTTCTAAATAAGCGAGTGACCAAAGAGGGGATTGGTGTAATAGAGAGGACCAATACATTTCCTCTGGGATAGCATGATTTTTTAGCTCGGCCCACGTTTGTGCCTGCATGGCTGCATGCACACTTCGACCTATAATTTTCAAATAGGTGTAGCTGCGCCTTAGTTCTTCTTTGCTGAGTAATGGATAGGTTTCAACAATATCTTGAATAGCATCAAAGCCGAGCATGGAAATTGCGTGAGATAGAATCTTTATCTCTGCATTTTTCGATTGGGCACGAGCTTTGGCTTCGTGCATTAGATGGAAGCAGAGCACGGGATCCAACAAAACCCACTTGTTGAGTTCGGTTAATGGCATTTGCGGTGATTTACGCAATTTGCTCTTAATTAAGTTGTGGGTGTGCGGAAGCATTGGAAGCGGTCGAGTGGTCAGACGCTTAATCTTGTCTTCAACTACACTGGTCGCACCTGCTGTTTCCATGGTTGATTTGTCGTAACTCCTGTGATGTTCTTTACTAATTATAGTACGAACTAGAAATATTTAGTGTTTTTAAGGGTATAGCGCGTAAAAGGCAAGTAAATTATGTTGGTTATTGTTGGTTTTTTAATCGTCCTTGGCGCGGTCTTAGGTGGCTTTATGCTGGCTGGTGGTCATCTCCTAGCGTTGTATCAGCCCTTTGAGATACTGATTATTGGCGGTGCTGCCTTTGGTGCTTTTCTCGTCAGTAACTCTAGTAGTTTAGTGAAGCAAGTTTTCAAAAAATTGCCATCACTGTTGGGTAGCCACAAGTTTGGCAAACCTATGTATATGGATCTATTGAGCCTACTCTATGATCTTTTTTCCAAGGCGCGTCGTGAAGGCATGATGGCGATTGAAGAGGATGTGGAAAACCCAAGCGAAAGCGCCGTTTTTGCTAAATACCCTGCCATTATCATGGACGTAAATCTCACCCATTTTATTGCGGATTATCTGCGTATAGTGTCTTCCGGTAATCTGGCACCCCATGAGCTAGAAGCCTTAATGGATCAGGAAATTGAAACTCGGTATGAAGAATTAGAGCAGCCAGCGGCAGCGGTTACCCGGGTTTCAGATGCTTTGCCGGGCTTTGGTATTGTGGCGGCGGTATTGGGTATCGTGATTACCATGGAGTCCATGAATGAGGGGCCAGAGGTTATTGGGCACCATGTAGCAGCAGCTTTGGTGGGTACTTTTCTCGGGATATTAATGGCGTATGGATTTGTCGGCCCTGTGGGTACTAAGTTGGAACATATGGCGCAGGAAGAGATCAAACTCTACGAATGTATAAAAACGTGCTTGTTAGCCAATGTGAATGGTATGCCGCCTCAAATGTGTGTTGAGTTTGGTCGTAAAGTATTGAATTCTGAAGAACGTCCGACCTTCCACGAATTGGAAGAGCATGTGCGTAACAAAGAGTAGTTGAGGGTTACGGCGTGGAAACGCAACCAATAATCATCAAGCGTGTTAAGAAAAAAGTACATGGCCATCACGGTGGTGCGTGGAAGGTTGCGTTTGCAGATTTTGCCGTGGCGATGATGGCATTTTTTATGGTGATGTGGCTGGTTAATAATACCTCCCAAGACCAGAAAAAGGCTCTGGCGGGGTACTTTGAAGATCCTGTGGCTTTTGCACAAACGGGCGGTAGTAATCTAATTATTGATTTTGGTGGCAGTCCGGATGTCATTCAGGCGCCCACCAGAAAGGTCAAATCTTTATCGCAGGAAGAATTTCAAGAAAAAGTTTCTGCTGATAATATTGAAGCGCTTGCTGAGGCGATAGAGCAGAAAAAGCTTGAAGGCCTTATGCAGGAAATGAAGAAAAAAATTGAAGAAGATGCAAGCCTCAGTCCCTATAAAGACCAGATATTGCTGGATATAACGGAGGAAGGTTTACGGGTTCAGATTATCGACAAAGAAAACCGCCCCATGTTTGATAGCGGTAGCATGGAGCTCAAGATATATTCAGAGGATATTTTACGCATCCTGTCTCGAACCATGGCTTCGGTGGATAATAAGGTGAGTATCAGTGGTCATACTGATGCACATCCTTTTACTGAGAGGCGAGATTATACAAACTGGGAGTTATCTGCGGAGCGGGCCAATGCTGCGCGCAGAGCTTTAGTCGATGGCTATTTACCAGAGGATCGTGTTGCCCAAGTCATCGGTTTGTCGTCATCTGCATTGCTGGATAGTAGTGATCCCTTTGCCCCCATTAATCGCCGAATTTCTATTATTGTGTTGAATAAAAAACGCCAGCAAGAAATTCAACGCCATTCGGGGTCGGTCGATGAGGCAGAAGAAGGTCTTGAACCAGATAGCACTCCAGAGGCAGATTTCGTGTCGGATCAGCAAGATGACTTCGGTGGTTTTGGCGATTTCGGTGAAGAGCCGAATGAATTGAAGCCGAAGATAGATTCGTCGCCGCCCACTTCTAAAATAGAGCAGCCCGTGGAAAGCCAGGAAGACGATTTTGGTGATTTTGGTGATGCAGAAAATGAAGAAAAAATTGTGGTGCCGCCATCGAATATTGTGCAGCCTGCGTCGGATTCTAATCAACAGCCAGCGAAACCTTCTGAAGCTGAGAAAAGCGAAAATCTGTGGGATTTTCAATAGCCTTCGGCAGTGATCATCCAGTTAGTGTTAACAGGCCCTAGTTAGAATCTGGGTTATTCTTCTTCGATAGACGCTAATATGGATCGGTAACTGTTCAGGCGTCGTTGTGATATTTTTCCGTTGTCAACGGCATCTAAGACTGCACAGGCTGGTTCATGTTCATGCATACAATTACGGAATTTACATAATCCCAAAAAGGGCTGAAATTCAACAAAGCTCTCCACCAGTTGTTGTTGGTTCATATGCCATAAACCAAACTCACGAATACCTGGCGAGTCGATTAAACAGCCGCCTTCTGGGAAGTGATATAATCGTGCTGTGGTGGTCGTATGGCGTCCCTTTCGTGCGGCGGCTGAGAGTTCGCCAACGCGAATGGAGTCCAGATTCAATAGCTCCTTGATCAGTGAAGATTTACCAACGCCAGATTGCCCCACAAATACAGTGGTTCGTGTTTTTAAAAAATCCTGCAGTTCATCAAGACCATCTTTGTTATGGGTTGATGCGCGAATAATTCGATAGTCCAGGGTTGGATAGATATCTAACAACTCACCGATAGAGGCTTCCATTTCCTCCGTCACCAAATCCGTTTTATTTAACAGTATGACCGGCGTGATGCCGGTAGCTTCTGATGCCGCTAGGTAGCGGTCAATTAGGTTTGCATGAGGCCGAGGCTCAGGTGCAATAACGATTATGATGTCATCAATGTTAGCCGCAATGGCTTTGAGGTTACCATGATTGTCAGGCCGTGCCAGCGCATTGTTGCGTGCTACGTTGGCCACAATAATGCCGCTAAGATCCTTGCCTGCACGCCAAACAATATGATCGCCTGTGACTATGGGGTCCAAGTTGGCGCGCATGTGGCAACGGAAAATATTGCCTTGGTTGTCGCCACTGAGAGCTTCAATATCTACTTGGACACCAAAGTGGGAGATCACTAAACCTTCTTGCTCGGGACCAAGTTCACCATCCAGTAACGCATGCTCATCATGGTCTTCGCGCTTTTGTGCACGATCGGCACGTTCATCTTGGATTTTTTTAATACGCCATGCTTGGCGGCGAGTCAGACGTCGTTTTCCCATATATTTATCGTTGAGCTTTCGTTGATGTCTTTCGTTGGTTAATGGTTCAGAGGCATCATTATCCATATTATTGTGGGGTGACCAAAGCGGTAAATTATATTCTGGTCGGTGATTTCTTAAGGTTTGCTACACTTACAGATATGTCATAATGGCAAGTCAGTTACGAACTAAGGTTGGTTTATGTCGAATTCGGATAATTTGGTCTGGCTTGATCTCGAAATGACGGGACTCGATCCTGATCAGGATCGAATCATTGAGATTGCTACCGTAGTGACCGACTCGGACCTAAATGTCCTCGCTGAGGGGCCTGTATTTGCTGTGCATCAGTCTGATGCTGCGCTTGATGGCATGGATAATTGGAATAAGACCCATCACGGTAAAAGCGGTCTGATTGATCGTGTGCGAACCAGTACTATCGATGAAGCCGAAGCTGAAGCCGAGACCATGGCGTTTTTAAAGCAGTATGTGTCGAAGGGCCACTCCCCGATGTGCGGCAACAGTATTTGTCAGGATCGCCGTTTTCTATATCGATGCATGCCCGACTTAGAAGCCTTTTTTCACTACCGAAATCTAGATGTGAGCACCTTAAAAGAGCTGGCTCGACGCTGGAATCCGGAGGCTTTTATAGGCGTTAAGAAAAAAGGCACGCATAAAGCCTTAGATGATATTCTCGAATCCATCGACGAATTGCGTCATTACCGTGAGCACTTTATTAAGTTACCAAACTAGTCGCTGCTATTCGGAGCGTAATTATTACACCGCTTTTTCTTGCTGGCGCTGCAGCGCCCATGCCGCATGTTCTTGCACTAGGCTTGATGGGAAACTCAACTTCTCGGTTAGTGCCTTAATAATGCCTTTTGAGTAGGGTGCATTTCCTAGCGCTACGGCAATATTTCTTAACCAGGCTTCATGACCAATGCGTCGAATAGGGGAGCCTTCAGTATTTTTTAAAAAGCTTTGTTCATCCCAGGCGAAGAGCGAAAGTAAATCAGTGTTGTCCAAGCTATGCCTGGGTTGAAAGTCCTTTTCCTGGGTCGGTTTTGCGAACCGATTCCATGGACACACTAATTGACAGTCATCGCAGCCATAAATACGGTTGCCGATTAATGCTCTTAACTCTTCAGGGATGGCTGTTTTTGATTCGATGGTTAAATAAGAAATGCACTTGCGAGCGTCTAGAATTTTAGCGCCGACAAACGCTTGAGTTGGGCATATGTCTAAACAAGCGGTGCAACGCCCGCAGTGATCTTTTTCAGCAACAGGTTCAGTGGGTAGTGCGATATCAACGTAAATTTCTCCCAGGAAAAACCATGACCCGGCTTTGCGGTTCAGTAGCATGGTGTTTTTTCCAATCCAGCCTAATCCCGCTTTTTCCGCCAGCGCACGTTCCAATACAGGTGCGCTATCTACAAAAGCGCGATAACCGAAAGGCCCAATTTCACCTTCAATTTTTTTGGCGATCTTAGCCAGCCGCTTACGAATCAATTTGTGATAATCACGGCCTAGGGCATAGCGGGATATATAAGCTTTATCACCTTGTTTTAGTAACTTGCTGGTTTCGGTATCGGCAGGTAGGTAGTCCATACGGGCGCTGATAACTCGAAGTGTTCCGGGTACCAGTTCATTCGGGTGGCTACGCATGGAGCCATGTCGCTCCATATAATCCATGTCGCCGTGGTAGTCTTCAGCCAGCCATGCTTGCAAATGAGCTTCGTGTCGTCCCAAGTTAGCGTCTGTAATAGCTACTTGTTGAAAGCCCAGTTCGCGCCCCCAGGTTTTAATTTGCTCAACGAGGTGGTTGAGATCAATAGCAGCAATCTTGGTCATCAATTATTTCCACGTACTTTTCTAAAACAGCTTTTCATAATACAAACGCCACATATTTGAGGCGGATGAGCTCTCTTTCTGGCTCGAGCTTGCGTATAATTTTGCCAGAAAACTGATCATGATAGGGGATAAATCATGTTGTCTGCGGCCTTATATACCACTCAACAAGTACGAGAGCTGGATCGTGTGGCCATAGAGGACCATGGAATCCCTGGTCTGGCATTGATGAAATTAGCTGGAAAGGCCCTGTTTCGGGAGTTATTAAGACGTTGGCCGAATACCAGCAAGCTACTTGCCTGCTGCGGGGGGGGGAATAACGGTGGTGACGGTTATATCGCTGCGGGGCTAGCGTGTCAGCATGGGCTGGCGGCAACAGCAGTGGCTCTGACTGAGCCGAGTAAGCTTGAAGGTGATGCCAAGGGTGCCTACGACTGGGCGTTGTCTCAAGGTGTAGTCATTTGTCATTCCTTCAGTGATCTGAAACTGGGTGATTTTCACGTTATTATTGATGCCATGCTGGGTACGGGTTTATCGGGCGATGTGAGGGAAGATTACGCAAAGGCTATAGCAGTAATTAATAGCATGGTAGTTTCTGTTATTGCTGCTGATATTCCCTCTGGTATTTGTGGAAATACAGGGACCGTACTTGGTTGTGCAGTTCGAGCTGATGCAACGGTAAGTTTTATTGGCTTAAAACAAGGCTTATTTACCGGCGCTGCCCCTGATTATGTCGGTGATGTGATATTTAATGATCTTCAGGTGCCTGCGGCGATTTATGCTTCAGTATCAACTCAAGTAGAGCGGATTAATTACCAGCGCGTTAAAGGTGTTTTAAAGCCTAGGGCAAAGGATAGTCATAAGGGCCGCTTTGGGCATGTGTTAGTCATTGGTGGTGACCATGGTATGGGGGGAGCGGTGGCTATGACTGCCGAAGCCGCGTTACGAACTGGTGCTGGTATGGTGACAGTGGCAACCCATGCAGAGCATATTCCCCATATATTGTGTCGAACACCCGAAGTGATGGTTCGAGCTGTGAAAACGGGTGACCAGCTTGAAGAGCTGCTGAATAAAGCGTCCGTTGTGGTAATAGGTCCTGGTTTAGGGAGTTCACCTTGGTCGCAGCAAATGTTGTGGTTTGCCAGCCAAAGCGACAAACCCATGGTGCTGGATGCTGATGCACTGAACTTGTTGTCCAGTGGTGACATTTTGGTAGGTTCTGGAGTTGTTGCTAAGGCAAAGCGCAATAATTGGGTGCTAACGCCGCATCCAGGTGAGGCTTCACGGTTGTTGGGCGACAGTATCACTCAGATTCAGCAGGATCGATTTCAGGCCGCTGCAGCTTTACGGGAAAAGTACGGTGGTAGCGTGGTACTGAAGGGTTCCGGTTCGATTATTGCCTCAAATATTGAAGCAGTTGAAGCTGAAACCAAAACTGAAGAAGGCTTAACCCGATGGTCGGTGTGCACGGATGGTAACCCGGGTATGGCCACGGCGGGGATGGGGGATGTGTTGTCAGGCGTTATTGGAGCCTTGATGGCCCAAGGCCTTAATGTGGATGAAGCCGCTAAGATCGGTGTTTGTGTGCATAGTGCAGCAGCCGATGTGATCGCCAGTAAGCGTGGAGAGCGGGGGTTAATGGCGACAGACGTTATTAACAAATTGCCTCGTATGGTTAACCCCGTATTGAACAACAGATAGGTAAAAAATGGCTAATATCTTGGGCAAAGAAGCATAGTGGGAGAGATAACCCTTTTTGCGACCGATGAGTCGGCGATGGTGGCGTGTGGTCAGCTGATAGCTGAAAATTGCCAGGGCCAGGGTATTGTTTTTCTTAAAGGCGACTTGGGTATGGGAAAAACAACGCTTACACGCGGTATGCTGCAAGCCCTAGGGCATAAGGGGGCCGTTAAAAGCCCGACTTATACCTTGGTGGAACCTTATGAGTTGGCGTCGGTCCCATGTTTTCATTTTGATTTGTATCGATTGGGTGACCCTGAGGAATTAGAATACATGGGTATTAGAGATTATTTTTCGGCGGGTAGTTTTTGTATCGTTGAGTGGCCAGAGCAAGGGAAGGGTTTTTTGCCGACAGAGGATTTATCGATCCAGATTGAATTGGGTTATCCGAACAACGCAGAGGCGCATCAACAGTTTGATACCCCAGGGCGTTTGTTAACCTTGATGTCAAAGACAGATAAAGGGGATGAGATCATTTCCGGTATAGGGGAAATTGATTTTAGTAAAAAAAAGGGCGTTGCTTTGAGGGTGTGAATTCAGCGCGGGTCAATAAAGTTAAGCTGTGTTAAAGCTTTATCGTTTTTTTTTGATTGTTAGTTTCAGACAGAAATTAAGTTGTTAAATGTGGTTTGATATGTACTCCCCTGATGTATGTGTGAGAGATTGCCAAAGTGAACGTAGAGAAAGCGACAGTGCGGTGAAAGCGGTGTGGTTATATCGTCATCGTCGTATCTATGTGTTTTTTATGTTGGCAGTGTTTAGCTTTTTCTTTAGCGTTTCTGTTTTAGCGGCCGACGTTAATGGTGTCCGCGTTTGGTATGCGCCGGATCATACCCGTTTAGTGTTTGATCTTTCTGGCAAGCTTGAACATAAATTATTTGCCTTATCTAATCCTCATCGCCTAGTTATCGATCTGAAAAATGCACGCTTAAAGTCTGATTTCTCCAAGGTTAAACTAAATAAGAAACGCATTAAAAGTATTCGTAGTGCTGTACGCAGTAAGAATAATTTGCGAGTAGTGTTGGATCTGCCTGAGAGCGTGACGCCGCGAAGTTTTGCGTTAAAGCCTAATGAAAAATACGGTCAGCGATTAGTGGTGGACCTGTATGGGAAAAACCACAAGTCAAAAAGCTCTGTGGTGCCGTCTGCCAAGAAAGTGGATAAAAATAAGCGCGACGTAGTGGTTGTGATCGATGCAGGGCATGGGGGCGATGACCCTGGAGCCGTGGGCTATAAAAAAACCTACGAGAAAAATGTGGTGTTATCTATCGCCAAAGAACTGGCTGAATTATTACGCAAGGAAACCGGGTTTAAATCTGTGCTGGTGCGCAAGGGCGATTACTATGTGCCGCTGCGAAAGCGTACGGAAATTGCACGTAAGCACAGAGCTGATTTATTTGTTTCTATTCACGCCGATTCCTTCAAAAACAGTAAGGCCCGTGGTGCTTCCATTTATGCCTTATCTGAGCGTGGCGCCTCCAGTGAAACCGCGCGTTGGTTGGTACAGCGAGAAAACTCATCTGACTTGGTTGGAGGTGTTGGCGGTGTAAGTCTCGATGATAAGGATGATGTGTTAGCGCATGTGCTGTTGGATCTATCCATGACGGCTAGTTTGTCGGCCAGCTTAGATGTGGGTAAGGATGTCTTAGGTGCTATGGGTAAGGTCAGTCGTTTGCACAGTAAGAAAGTAGGGCAAGCGGGTTTTGTGGTGCTCAAATCACCTGATATTCCATCCATTCTGGTTGAAACCGGTTACCTATCGAACCCAACGGAAGCGAAACTGCTGAGGACTAAGACGCATCGTCGTGCTTTGGCTAAGTCTATTTTTAAGGGCGTGCAGAAATACTTTGGCAAAACTCCTCCGCCAGGCAGTTGGTTAGCTTGGCAAAAACATCATCAGAATGAGTTGGCACTTCACACGATAGAGCGCGGTGACACCTTGTCGGGCATTGCGCAACGCTACCGTACCAGTGTGGGGCAATTACGTCAGCTAAATGCGCTGAGAAGTGATAACATCCGCATCGGTCAAAAAATAAAAGTCCCTGCTAGCTAACTTATTTTATTCATGAAACGTATTGAACTGCTTTCCCCTCGCCTTGCGAACCAGATTGCTGCCGGTGAGGTGGTTGAACGTCCTGCTTCTGTTGTTAAAGAACTGCTAGAGAATAGTCTGGATGCAGGATCTACACGCCTCGATATAGATGTTGAGCAAGGTGGCGTAAAGTTAGTGCGCTTGCGTGATGATGGGCATGGTATAGAGCATGATGACTTGGCTTTGTCCTTGAGCCGCCATGCGACCAGTAAAGTAAAAGAACTCGATGATTTGGAAGCCGTTGCCAGTTTAGGGTTTCGTGGTGAAGCTTTGGCGAGTGTTAGTTCTGTATCACGATTGGCGCTGACCAGTAGTACCGATGAATCAGGTACCGGTTGGAAAGTGGAAACTGAAGGGCGGGATATGGATACCAATGTTTCGCCGGCACCTCATGCCCGCGGAACCACGGTCGAAATGCGAGACCTATTTTTTAATACTCCTGCCCGTCGGAAATTTTTACGTACTGAGAAAACGGAGTTTGGCCATTTAGAAGAGGTGGTTAAACGCATGGCGCTGAGTCGTTTCGATGTGGGTTTTAGCCTGCGAAATAACGGGCGCATGATTCATAGTTTGAAGCCTGCCGACAGTATGCCGGAAAAAGAACGGCGTATCGCCCAAATATTTGGGCCTACTTTTTTACAGAATGCGGTGTTTGTTGAGAGCCAGGTCGGCGACTTGCGTTTGTGGGGTTGGGTAGGTTTGCCAACATTTTCCCGCAGCCAAACCGATCTACAGTACTTTTATGTCAATGGTCGAGTCATTCGCGATAAGTTAGTCGTGCATGCGATTCGTCAGGCTTATCGTGATGTGCTCTACTCCGGGCGCCATTCAGTTTTTGTTTTATATTTGGAATTAGATCCTGCCAGTGTGGATGTGAATGTACATCCAACCAAACACGAAGTGCGCTTTCGTGATGGACGTATGGTGCATGACTTTTTATTTCGCACTTTACATAAAGCGTTGGCTGAAGTGCGTCCAGGTGACCAAGTACTCAGTAATCAAACAACGGCAACTGCAGTCGAGCTCGCGCAGGGGGCTGTACCCGCTGAGAATGTGATTAACCAGCAAGAATCTATTTCCTTACGAACCGGGGAGGTATTTCCTGGTGCGGCGTCTGCTTCAGCATTTCAATCACGCTCGCAGTATTCTGTACAACCAGTGGCGGGTGAAGTAAAAGAGCAAATGGCGGTTTATGGCAATCTAGGTCAGTCGTCTATGGCTGCAGCCGATAGATCATCCACATGTAATAGTGTGGATATACCATCACAAGACATACCCCCTTTGGGTTTTGCCGTTGCTCAGCTGCATGGCATTTATATCCTGTCGCAAAACGAGCGCGGTTTGGTGGTGGTTGATATGCATGCCGCTCATGAACGAATTACCTACGAGCGTATGAAGCAAAATTACGTGGAAGAGGGTATCAAGGCGCAGCCTCTGTTGGTTCCTTTGTCTTTGGCGGTGAGTCAGCGCGAAGCCGATTGTGCTGACAATCAACAAGAAATACTGCAGCGTTTGGGGTTTGAAATTGATCGTGCGGGTCCAGAAAGTCTGTTGGTTCGACATACGCCAGCTTTTCTCAATAACGCTGACGCAGAAGCATTAGTGCGAGATGTACTAGCAGATATTCTGACTTACGGAGAATCTGATCGGGTACAGGCGCATTTAAATGAACTGCTGGGTACCATGGCTTGTCATGGCTCTGTTCGGGCTAATCGTCAATTAACGATTCCAGAAATGAATGCATTGCTTCGAGATATGGAGCACACAGAGCGTAGCGGCCAATGTAACCATGGACGCCCCACTTGGACCCAGTTATCGATGGGAGAGTTGGATAAATTGTTCCTGCGTGGACGCTAGCCTACATTTACACAGCAGGTATCCTGCTAAATGATGCACATTAACTCACTAAAGTAACGTATCCGCTATTAATGTCAGCCACAAATACCAATCCATTGCCGCCCGCTGTTTTTTTGATGGGTCCTACTGCCTCGGGTAAGACTGATCTGGCGGTAAAGCTCGTTGAAGGCTATCCCTTCGAGATCATCAGTGTGGATTCTGCATTGGTTTACAGGGGGATGGATGTGGGTACAGCAAAACCTTCTGCAGAGCTTTTGGCGCGAGCCCCTCATCGTTTAATTGATATACGAGAGCCGAATGAACCCTATTCTGCTTCAGATTTCAGAGCTGATGCGCTAACTGAAATGGCTGAAATTACCGCCGCTGGCAAGATTCCTCTGCTAGTGGGCGGAACTATGCTTTACTTTAAGGTACTAAGAGACGGCTTGGCTGATTTGCCCAGTGCATCGCCAGTGGTGAGGAAGCGTATTCAGCAGTTAGCTGAAAGTCAGGGTTGGGAGGCTGTGCATAGTCGCTTGGCCGAAGTCGATCCAGAATCTGCC
>Ga0105348_1001144_pt1 | contig 18363 bp, 14 predicted proteins | sample EN8Hudsemesocosm_2_FD_83504 | JGI IMG/M metagenome (GOLD analysis project Ga0105348, IMG submission 83504) | Methane-oxidizing microbial communities from mesocosms in the Hudson Canyon - EN8C Hudson Canyon | ecosystem: Environmental > Aquatic > Marine > Cold seeps | place: Hudson Canyon... | reverse complement strand
GAAAGCATGATTATGTGTTTGTGTAGCGAATATGCGAGGCATGGATGCCGAACCTAAGGCTACAGGGAAGTATTTACGCCGTTTCGTGGAATAAATACATAATCATGCTTTCGTTACTGCTAATAAAAAATCGATAAATGTTGTTTAGCCGTTCGGAATGAGTTTATCAATTCGAATGGCGGTAATTTTTTCTTGTTCTGCAGCAGCATTTTTCAATTCCACTTCGCGCTCATTCGGTAGACGTTGATTTAATAACTCCAACATTTCCGCTGCGCTTTTACCTGTCGCACATACGATGAAGATAAAACCATTCTTCACCTCATACGCAGTATTGCCTGCAGATAAATTTTGAATCACTTCTTCGCTGGCTTCATCAACAGAAGACTGTTCGCCAGAGGCGAGCTTTTTAGTGTGTGCATATTTTTCACGCAAGCTTGTTACGTCACCAATTTTCGGGTGACCTTCAAACGCTTGCAAAAAATCTTGCTCACCTAGCCCAGCCCAAACTGATAATGCTGTTTCATGGCATTGCTCTAATGATATGAATGGGCGCGCCGCCACCATGCCATCGTTCCAAGCTTGAGAAGTACAGCAGTTAGAGAATGCCACTTGGGCATCCCTTTCTGGGAGTACATTTAATTCACTTAGGGAATAATTTAAATCAGTCATTAAGCAGAGAATCCCCATAAACGGATGCGGCTAATGCCACCATCAGGAAACATTTTTAAACGTACGTGAGTGAAGCTTTGTTCTTTTGCTGTCACTTCATCTTTAAAGGTATGTTCACGGTCGGCAAATAAAGACGTACGTTCTATGATTGGTGTCCATTCGATGTTTAGCTGCTCAGTCGTCTCTTCACCATTAGAGCCTGCCTTATCAAAACGTGCATTCAAGTGAGAGTCAGCAGTTAATGCATCTTTATTCGCCGCTTGCTCTACTGTTAATACCGCACCTTCTAAAGCGAAAGCATTTGGGTAGTTTCCTTTAAAGTGACAAGTATCGATTAAGATTTTTTCGATATTACCGCGGGTGGCCAATTGCAGAATTAACCAATCGTTACCACGATCTACTTCAACATCACCAATGCTGCGACGACGCTTCGTCTCCCAACCATCACCCATATTGGCGCCACGCTCTGGCATCAATATATTTTCAGGGGCGCTGAAGAACATATCAGAACAGGCTACTGGGCGAGCACCATTTTTGATGTAAGCAAGATCTAATGGCTCGCCTTTCAAAAACCAGTTTTGGTCTGCAACGATTTCGCCATAGATATTTAAACGAGCAACACCACCATCAGGGAACATATTGAAACGTACGTGAGTCCAAACTTTATCAGCAGCTGGATTAGCAGCGTCTACATCGATTAGGTTGTCGCTACCAGGGTTAACCGCAGTAATGTCGATTAACCGTGTCCACTCAGTTGTATCCGTTGGTTCACCTTGAATATTACACGCTTCTAAAGAAACCTGTTGTGGTGCGTTACCTAGGAAATGTGCGGTATTGGCATTGATGCCACGAATAACACCTTGAGAGCCTAGTTTGATGATGCACCAGTCGAACTGTAAGCCATCATCAGAAGACCCGTCTGGCAAAAAGCGACGACGACGGCTTTCCCAACCATCCATCAACTGACCACGCTCAGTGAAAACACCCGGTTGAAAAATAGGTGCTTCCGCTTTTAAAAGGTTTTCCATTTCAGCAAAAAAATCGTTGCTGCATGTTAGTGCCTGACCGCCTAAACGACGTGCGGCAAGGTCTGTGTATAACGTAGACAAGCGATTGCCTTTAGCGACTAAACTCATTTATGTTTCTTTCCTTTATTAATTCTTTGCCTTTCAAACTAGAATTCAAAATTCTATTTAAAAGATATTCGTTTATTTTTTAGAACGTTCAACATCTGAGTTTTGGTTAAGATGCAATACCGTGCCTTGGCCTTTATTATCAAGCTCGCCATTAAGCTGTTGTTTAATATCTTTCCAGGCTAATCCCCTGCTCTTTTTTGCAGAAGATAGAGGTACAGGAATAGAGCTCAAAACAGAATTTAACATCACCGGTTCTTCTATTTGATTACTCGCATGTTCAATAGCGATTAATTCACCCACTATAGAAACCGCTACTTCCATAGGCAATTTCCCGGGTACAGAACTTAAACCTACTGGGCATCGAATCTGCGCAATTTGTTGCGCGGTACTGTTAGAGTCTTGCTTACTGTTTTCAGAGCTAAAAAGTCTATCCGTTAAACGTTTTTTAAAACGCAACGCTTTCGTTTCTGAACCAATTAGTCCAATAGATCGTAATTGCTTTAACGGGTTGCGATTACGCTTTAAGGCACTAAGACATAGCTCATAATCAAGCTGATGATTATGAGTTAAAATTAAAATATCACTACCGCTGGGTAGATCTTCTAACTCATCACACGACTCGCTAGCGACTATCTTTTTAACATTGGCTGGAATCTCCAGAGGAAATTCATCAGCACGGGAATCAATCCAACTTACTTTACAATTCAGCCCCGCTAAAATAGTAACAATGGATTTAGCCACATGGCCTGCGCCAAAAATTCCAACATGAAATTGGCAAGCTGCAAATGTTTCGATCAAAACCGTTGCACTACCACCACAGCATTGGCCTAAAGAAGCGCCTAATGGAAAGTGATGAATCTCTTGCTCCACTTTTGTTGTTCCGGAATTGGCCGTTATGATTTCTCGTGCTTTTTTCATCACTAGAAATTCAAGGTGACCACCACCAATGGTATCGAACGTATCTTCGCTGCTGATCACCATTTTGCTGCTGTGATCACGGGGAGTAGAACCCGTGCAACCTAAAACGGTTACCAGTGCGTAGGCGTCTCCGCTATGTTGTAGAGACTGTACGGCATCGAACCACTGTAGGATTGGCTTAGGTTCTGACATAATTATGCCTTCTGTTCTTTATTAGCACGAACGTGATCTTTGGTATCTTGTACCGAACGTAATACACACTCAGGTGTTGCAGGTGTATCCATCTGTGCGCCGTACTTATAATCCGCAAGACTAGCGACCGCATCACGGATTGCAGACCATACAGAAATACCTAACATGAAAGGAGGTTCACCCACGGCTTTAGAGCGGTAGATTGTTTCTTCACCATTTGGACGATCTTTCAACAGATTAACGTTAAATTCGAAAGGCGCATCACCAACGGCAGGAATTTTATAAGTGGCTGGGCCATTCGACATTAGGCGACCTTTATCATTCCACTTCAATTCTTCTGTGGTTAACCAACCCATACCTTGGATGAAAGCCCCTTCGATCTGGCCTTTATCAATGGCTGGGTTTAATGAACGACCGACGTCGTGCAGAATATCGGTACGTACTAAACGGCTTTCACCGGTTAGGGTATCTACTAATACTTCACTGACAGAAGCACCGTTGGCGTAGTAATAGAACGGACGGCCCTGACCGCTGGCGCGATCGTAATGAATCTTAGGGGTTTTGTAGAAACCGGTAGAAGATAAAGGTACGCGCCCCATATAGGCCTGCTGTACAAAATCAGCAAAAGGAATAATTTCCTCTGCTCCAGAATCTTTAACAATAACAACTTGGTTATTATCAAAGCGAACATTTTCTTCCTGGGCTTTATCGCCATCGCTACCATAATGTTCAGCGGCGAACTTCACCATGCCTGCTTTAATACGCAAACAGGCATCACGCGCAGCCATACCGTTTAGATCGGTACCTGAAGATGCTGCTGTTGGCGAAGTATTCGGTACAGTCTCGGTATTGGTTGCAGAAACTTGAATGTTATCTAAGTCTACTTGGAATTCTTCCGCAACAACCTGAGCAACTTTCAAGAACAGACCTTGGCCCATTTCTGTGCCGCCGTGGTTCAAGTGAATGCTGCCGTCTGTATAAACGTGAACTAGAGCACCGGCCTGATTCAAAAATTGTACGGTGAAAGAAATACCAAATTTAACCGGCGTCAATGACAAGCCTTTTTTCAAGAATGGGCTATTGGCATTAAACGCTTTAATTTCTTCGCGACGCTTCCAATAATCAGACGTAGTTTCTAGCTCTGCGATTAACTCAGGCAAAACATTGTCTTCAACGATTTGACCGTAGTGAGTTTGGTTACGCTCATCGACTTCACCGTCCGCAGTACGAATATGATCATGTTTGATGCCGTATAAATTACGCTTACGAATAGTTAAAGGATCTTCACCTAAATGACGGGCGATATCATCCATCATCAGTTCGCCAAGGATTACACCTTGAGGACCACCGAAACCACGGTAAGCGGTATTCGATGTAGTATGAGTTTTACAACGATGGCCAACGACCTTGGTATTATTTAGGTAATAAGCATTGTCTGAGTGGAACATGGCACGGTCGACAATGGCATCGGATAAATCGGGTGAATTACCACAGTTACCCGCAACCATGATGTTACTGCCCATCATGATCCCTTGCTCATCAAACGCGACATCGTAAGTATTGAAGAATGGGTGACGCTTACCCGTCATTACCATGTCGTCAGTACGAGACATGCGGTATTTAACTGGACGTCTGGTTTTATTCGCTACGATCGCGGCGATACAGGCGAGTGGTGCTGCTTGAGTTTCTTTACCACCAAAACCACCACCCATGCGGCGAATTTCAACTTGTACTTTATTGATGGAAACGTCTATAACTTCAGCCACCAGCTTTTGTACTTCGGTTGGGTGTTGAGTAGAACTGTATACCTTCATGCCACCATCTTCGGTTGGCATGACAGAACAGACTTGGCCTTCTAAATAAAAGTGCTCTTGGCCATTCACATGCTGATGACCTTGAATGCGATTTGGCGCATCGGCTAGGGCTTTAGCAGCATCACCACGAACAAGTTGATGGGTTGGACGGACGAAGAATTTATCTTCTAAGGCTTTTTCTACAGTAAGGATTGGCTCTAATACGTCGTATTCGATTTTTGCTTTAGCGACGGCGGCTTTAGCAATGTCCATAGTGTCGGCGGCGACGGCGAATATTGGCTGACCAATATATTCGCACAGCTCCTCTACCAGCACGGGGTCTCCAGAAAAAACGGGGCCAATGTCAACATGACCAGGTACATCGTGTACCGTGATCACGTCAACGACCCCCAAGGTTTCTCTAACTGAAGTGAGATCGATTGACTTAATTTTCGCGTGGGCATGCTGACTACCACCCACTGCGATGTGCAACTGGTTTGGGTATTCTGGCATGTCATCAACATACACAGCTTTACCGGTAACATGTTTTTCCGCACTCTCGTGCTTCATGTTTTGCCCCGTCTGGCCTTTGCTCTTTTTCGCCGGACGGTTACGTTGATCTTGGTCTAATGCCTGTTCTGAATTTTGTTCAGGCAGATCGATTAATTTACGCATGGTTCGCTACCTCTGTTGTTACTTGCGCTAGAGATAGTTCACCGCTATTCAGCGATTCTATTCTTGTGACGGCATTAGGATTAGAAAGTTCAAAAGCACATTTCTGAATGAGGTTTTGTGCAACTTGCATGCGGTATTCAGACGTTGCGCGCACGTCTGTCATCGGCGCGAAGTCTTGACCTAACACTTGCGCTGCGTCTTCAAAATCTTCCATAGAAACTTCTTTATTCAATAACGCTTGTTCTAAGTTCGTTGCGGCTTTTGGAATACCCGCCATACCACCAAAACCAGAAGATACGGCAATAACTGTTTGCGCGCCGACCTTTCCTTCAAGAGTAAACTTAAATGCTGCGAGTACCGCAGAGATATCATCTTCAAGACGCTTAGAAATTTTATAAACTTTTAATACTTGGTTTCCTTGTAAGCGCGGGATGCGAATCATACGTAGGTATTCGCCCTGCTTTTGCTGGGTCTTCTTATAATCTAAGAAAAACTCATGCAAAGGCAGCCAACGATTACCTTCGGCGCTAGCCAATTCGATACACGCTTCCAATGCCAATAAAACCGGTGGAGTATCCCCAATCGGAGATGCGTTCGCGACGTTGCCACCCATAGTGCCGTTATTACGAACTTGGCGTGAAGCGAAGCGGTGTAATAGCCGGCCGAATTCTGGGAAGTGTTCATTTAGAGTGGCTTCCATCTTACTATACGTGACGCCTGCACCGATTAAGATAGCGTCATCTTCAATAGTGATTGTCTTCAGGCTAGCAATATCGTTAATTGCAATCAGTTCAGGTAATCGACGATTCATTTGGGTCACTTCAAGGGCGATATCCGTACCACCCGCGACCATACGTGCTTCAGGGTGCTGCGCTAATAAAGTTTTCAATTCGTCTTCGGTCTTTGGCGACCAGCTTTGGCTAGCAATGTCAGAATTAGAAGCGGCGTAGAAAAGACCAGCTTCGGTTTCTGCTGCAACATCAACAGGAGCTTCTGATTTCACTTCGGTTTCTGGCTGCCAGATGCCTACTTGGCCAGCATCAGTACTATTATTCTGATACTTGCTCATGTTTTCTGCGGCTTCAATAATTGGGCGATAACCTGTGCATCGGCATAAGTTGCCAGACAGCGCATCGATAATCTGATGATGATCTGCGGGTTCGCTGTTTTTATTCAAGCGTTGATCTTCGTGTAATGCCGCCAACGACATAACGATACCTGGCGTACAGAATCCACACTGAGAACCATGATAATCCACCATAGCCTGCTGAGCTGGGTGCAACTGGTCGCCATTTTTCTCTTTTGCCGAGCCCTGTTTAATTGGAGCTCTGGTCGCCAATGCATCAACCGTGATTACGCTTTTTCCATCTAGCTGAGCAACAAAAGAAATACAGCCGTTAATAGCTTGGTACTGCCACTTGCGATCGCCATTGTCAGCGATAGAGAGTTCACCTAATAAGATAGAACAAGCACCACAATCACCAGAGCCACAACCTTCTTTAGTACCCGACAGTGCTTGCTGGGTACGCAGGTAGCGTAATACTGTCATGTCGCTTGCGACAGCAGATTCTTCAATCCAAGTGCCATTTAAACAAAATCTAATCACGGGTTTACTCATATTCATCACACGATGTGTATTGCATTGATTGCGCGCATTATTACGCGAAAGTTACGACTAATCAAATTACTGACCACTCAGACAGCTTTTATTCAGTAAGCCCATCTAATTCAAGATCAGTACCAATCTTGTCAACCCCGCATGACATCTAGCATACAGGCCTTCAAATCTATATTTCTGCCCTTTAATTGATTCCTTACAGAGAGAAAGAGAATATTCGTATCACAAGCCAATTCCCAAACTGGCTTCATATGACCATTAATCTGACCAAGTAGTCATATTTTTCACCAAGTTAGTTCTGGCACCCTCAAATACGCACTTTGCTAGACCATTAATTAAGTATAGCTAGGTTACTTATTAACCTTATATATATTTGATCTTTCAACAAGTGTCTTTATAAGTAAGATATAAGCTGACCTTCTGAACAATTTTTTGAGGTTTTTCTATTTTTGTCGCATTATAGTCTGGCTTTTGGCAAATAAATTGCTTAATTAAATTGGCTAACTGGTCAAGAATTGAATCATGAATCAAATTGAACTGAACAATATAACCAAGCGTTATCCAGGCTGTATCGCCAACCAAGCGGTCGAACTGAACGTCGGCGTTGGTGAGATACATGCCTTGCTGGGTGAGAATGGCGCGGGTAAGAGCACCTTAATGAAGATCATTTATGGTGTGGTTAAACCAGATGAAGGTATCATGCGCTGGCAAGGAGAAGAGATTTCCGTTAAAGGCCCGGCTCATGCTCGCGAATTGGGCATTGGTATGGTATTTCAGCACTTCTCGTTATTCGAGACTTTAACTGTCGCTGAGAACATCGCCCTTAGCTTGCCAAAAGAAGAAGCTAAATCGCTAGAGCTATTAAAGCAGCGTATCATTGAGGTTTCTGAACACTACGGCATGAAGCTGGATCCTAACCGTTATGTTCATACCCTTTCGATCGGTGAACAGCAACGTGTTGAGATTGTTCGTTGCCTTCTACAAGATGTGAAGTTACTGATTCTTGATGAGCCAACCTCTGTATTGACCCCGCAAGAAGTTGAAACCTTATTTAAAACCCTGCATCTATTATCCGATGAAGGCTGCAGTATTTTGTTTATCTCGCACAAGCTCGATGAAGTTCGTGCGTTATGTGATCACGCTACTATCTTAAAAGCGGGCCAAGTGAGCGGCCACTGTATTCCAAAAGAAACCACGACCGAAGAACTCGCACGTTTAATGGTGGGTGACGATACTCCGCTTACCGAAGACTATAAAAAAGCAGAAGGGGCTGAGACCTTTTTATCGATTGTCGATTTAAGCCATCAATCCAACGACCCATTTGCCTGCACCTTGAAAAACATTTCTTTAGAAGTAAAAGCTGGTGAAATCTTGGGAATTGCCGGAGTTGCGGGTAATGGCCAAGAAGAATTATTAAATTTAATCAGCGGCGAAGATACCAGTGCCAAAGAAACCGTTTTCTTTGCTAAGAAAGCGGTGGGCAACTTAACCCCAGAAAAACGTCGAATCTTAGGTTTAGGGTTTGTGCCTGAAGAACGCCTCGGACGAGGTGCCGTACCGGATATGTCACTACAAGATAATGCTTTATTAACCGGCTATCAGGGTGATCTTACAAAAAATGGTTTGATCAATACTGGTAAGGTAAAAGCTTTCGCGCAAAACATTATTGATAAATTCAATGTTAAATCTGCGGGAATTCATGCTCAAGCAAAATCGTTATCTGGCGGTAATTTACAAAAGTATATTATCGGCCGTGAGATTTTACAGAACCCTAAGTTACTCGTCTGCTCACATCCTACCTGGGGAGTAGACATTGGTGCGGCGATTTTAATTCGTCACGAGCTAATTAAATTACGTGATCAAGGCGCTGCCGTTCTGGTGGTATCGGAAGATATTGATGAGCTGTATTCCATTAGCGATCGGATTTGTGCAATTTGTGATGGCGAGCTTTCTCCCCTTGCACCGACTCAAGACGTTTCTATTAACCAATTAGGCATGTGGATGGCGGGAGATTTTCACGCAGTGAATTCGAATACTGAAAACAATAGCTCATCTGCAAATACTCCGACATCTGATATTGCTAAAGATCAGGGAGCGATGAAATCATGCTAAATATTACCTTAGAAAAAAGACCCTCTGACTCTCAGGCCATGTCCTATTTATCGCCTCTGTTTGCGATTATATTAACTCTGATCAGTGGTGGTTTATTATTCGCTATTTTAGGGCAGGATCCTTTCCATGCGTTATATACCTTTTTTATCGCTCCACTAACTGATGTCTATGGCTGGACTGAACTGGGAGTGAAAGTTGCTCCACTGACGTTATGTGCTATGGGTTTAATGCTGTGTTTTAAAGCGAGAATCTGGAACATCGGCGCCGAAGGTCAGTTTATTCTTGGTGGCTTGGGTGGTGGTTATATCGCCTTAGAATTAATGGACGCCGAAGGCATTTGGGTTTTACCTTTGGTTTTATTCTGTGGTGCGCTGTCAGGATTATTATGGGGTGCTCTTACCGCATTATTAAAAACTCGCTTTGGTGCTAATGAAATTCTTACCACTATCATGCTTAACTACATTGCCCTTAACTGGTTATTGTATGGCGTGCATGGGCCATTAAAAGATCCTGATGGTTTTAACTTTCCCGAATCTGCTTTATTTTCTGACTTCGCTACTCTGCCAGTTTTATCCGATGATTATCGCTTAAACATCAGTATTTTCTTTGCTCTATTTGCCGTGGCGGTTATTTGGGCATTGATGTCGAAAACCTTATTAGGTTTTCAAATTGCAGTATTAGGTGAAGACAAATCCGCTGCACGTTTTGCTGGCTTTAAAGAAGAGTATTTAATCTGGTTTGTTTTATTAGCTTGTGGCGCTCTCGCGGGTTTGGCTGGAGTGAGTGAAGTGACAGGCTCAGTCGGCCAGCTCAACCCATATATTTCCCCTGGCTATGGCTACGCTGCCATTATTGTCGCTTTCCTCGGCCGTATGCATCCTGTCGGTATCGTTTTTGCCAGCATGTTATTAGCCTTGACCTATATGGGCGGTGAAATGGCTCAGATGGATTTAGGTCTACCAAAATCATTAACCGGTTTATTCCAAGGCATGTTGTTATTTTATCTACTCGCCTGTGATTTATTAATTAGCTATCGCATTGTGCGCAAGCCAGCTGCTCGTACTATCAGCAGCTCTACCACTACTGCACAAGCATAAGAGGCGAGTACTATGGATTTTGAATTATTTACAAATATTTTGTTCGCGACTTTACGTACAGGTACGCCACTTATTCTAATCGCACTGGGTGAAATGGTGTGTGAAAAATCAGGTGTATTAAACCTGGGCCAAGAAGGCATGGTATTAATGGGTGCTGCTCTGGGTTTTATTGCCGCTGTTGTAACAGGCCATGCAGGGCTTGGGATTATTGCTGCGATTCTCGCAGGTATGATGATGTCGGTTTTATTTGCTTTCTTAGCTGTGACTCTGGTTTCTAATCAGGTGGCGACGGGACTTGCGCTTACCATTTTTGGTACCGGGCTCAGTGGCTTTTTAGGCGCGGGTTATGTTGGTATGGCCATTGATGGTATTGCTCCATTCCCGATTCCATTTTTAAGTGACATTCCAGTTATCGGTAAAGTGTTATTTTCCCACGATCCTCTGGTGTATTTTTCTTGGGTCATATTCGCTTTAATTTTCTGGTGCTTCCGCAGTACGCGCTTGGGACTAACCATTCGCGCCGTCGGTGAAAACCCAGAAGCGGCAAATGCCATTGGTATTCCAGTAATGAAGGTTCGTTATGGTGCCATTTTATTTGGTGGTGCCATGGCCGGTTTAGCCGGTGCTTATCTTTCCCTTGTTTACACGCCCATGTGGAGTGAAGGCATGTCCGCAGGACGCGGTTGGATTGCATTAGCATTAGTAGTATTCGCCAGCTGGAAAGCTGAACGCATTCTATTAGGTGCTTATTTATTTGGTGCGGCGAGCATCATGCATTTGGTTCTGCAAGGACTTGGCTTTGAAGCGTCTCCAAACCTTCTGGCTATGTTGCCTTACGGCGCCACCATTATTGTTTTGGTCATCATCGCTAGCGATGCGGCAAAAGCAAAACTGAGTACACCACTTGCATTAGGTCGACCTTATCGGCCGCAGGTGTAGCTTTCAATTTAAGGCGCTTTAAATTAATAGCACTGTAAATTAAAAGCCTTTGGTATCGCCACAAGATAGTGGCGGACCAAAATTCTATATCTAACTGAACTCTATTTGAACTTTAACTGAAGTGAACTAAAAGGAAGCATACACATGCATTCAAATAAACTGACTAAGCTTGCCATGACGGCAGCGCTAGCATTTGGGGCTAATGCAGCAACTGCTGAAGATCCATTAAAAGTAGGCTTTGTTTATGTGGGCCCAACCGGTGATGCAGGTTGGACTTATGGCCACGATGAAGGCCGTAAGTATATTGTTGAAAAATTTGGTGACAAGGTAGAAACTAACTACGTTGAAAGTGTTGCTGAAGGTGCTGACTCTGAGCGTGTTATTCGCCAACTTGCGGCTAAGGGCCACGACTTAATTTTCACCACGTCGTTTGGTTATATGAACCCAACCTTAAAAGTTGCGAAGAAGTTTAAGAAAGTTAAATTCGAACACGCGACAGGTTATAAGCGTGGCAAGAATACCGGAACGTATTTCGCTCGTGCTTATCAAGGTCGTTACCTGACGGGTTTAATCGCCGGTAAGATGACTAAGTCTAACGTGATTGGTTATGTTGCTTCCTTCCCAATTCCTGAAGTAATTCGCGGTATCAACGCTTTCACTAAAGGCGCACAAGAAGTTAACCCTGATGTAAAAGTGAAAGTTGTTTGGGCTTCTACCTGGTATGACCCAGCTAAAGAACGTGAAGCGGCTGAAACATTAATGCTACAAGGCGCTGATATTCTTACTCAACATACAGATTCTGCCGCGGTTATTCAGGCAGCTGAATCTAAGGGTAACTTTGCTATTGGTTATCACTCTGATATGAGTGCTTATGGCGCTAAAGCTCATCTAACATCAACTGTGCATAACTGGGGTCCATTATACGCAGCTAAAGTACAAGCGGTTATGGATGGCACTTGGAAGTCTGAAGATTTATGGCCTGGTATCGCTGAAGGCGTAACCGATCTTGCACCTTTGAACGATGCCATTCCAGCTGACGTGAAAGCACTTATAGCTGAGAAGAAGCAAGCAATCAAAGACGGTTCTATGCGCGTATTTGACGGCCCTGTTTTTGACCAATCTGGCAAAGAAGTTATTGGCGCTGGTAAGACTCTGGATGATGGCGCTTTGAAAGGCTTCAACTGGTACGTTAAGGGTGTTGAAGGCCAGCTTCCTAAGAGCTAATTGCATAAGCAATACCTTATGCCTGTCATAGTTGAGGCAAGATTAACTTGCAGCTATGACAGGTTGTTTTTCGATCAGGGATAGATTGTTCACATTAGCTTGATGCAAATCGATTTCTAAGCTGATGAATTTTTCGTTCATCCTGACATTCTGTTACAATGGCGATCCGTTTTATTCAGCGGATGATGTCACCTAATACTGTTATTGATGAGGCCTTTGGTGAGCGTAACTAAGAAGTACAAGCCGGGTAAAATCCGCGAACAAAATAGTCAGAAAATTCTACAAGCGGCGGAAGTCGAGTTTGTAAAGCATGGCTACAAAGGTACTAGTATGCAGTCTATTTCTGACGCTGCTGAGCTACCAAAAGCAAACCTACATTATTATTTTACTAATAAAGCCAAGCTGTATAACGCGGTATTAGAAGATATCGTTCAGCGCTGGAACGAAGTTTTAACCGATATTACTGAAGATGACGATCCAACCGAAACCTTAGAGTTTTATATTCGTACTAAGGTTGAACTCGCTATTCGCTATCCTAATGCTTCTAAGATATTCGCTACCGAGATTATTCAAGGCGCACCGAATGTTAATGAATACCTGCGTACTGATTTACGCACTTGGTTAAGAGCGAAAACCAAAATTATTGAAACGTGGATTGAACAAGGCAAGATGTCTAAAGTCGATCCCGAGCATTTATTCTTCATGATTTGGTCTACGACTCAGCATTATGCCGATTTCGAGACTCAGATTTTGACGATCACCAATAAACTTGAATATGAAGCTGACGATGTTGAACGCATCAGTCGGTTCTTGTGTCATATGATTTTGACCGGCTGTGGTCTAACGCCGACTCATAAGCTTTAATTCGTTTTAAAATGCTGTAAAATGCCCTTATCGGCAGATTAACACGCAAGTCACTGCCATGTACGCATTCTGTGCATGGCGATTTGATACCTGCTAGTTCTTAGTAGCTCTAAGCTCTTATCATCCTGTTTCCGTTTGCACTCTTTTTTAATTTAATCGTTTAAATGATTTTCTATTTTTAAAAGGTGACTTATGTCTAACTCTGGAAGCAATTCCGCCTCAACTGAAAAGAACCTGTGGATAAAAAATCCGCTGGCAGCATTTACTGCCAATCAACAAGACGCCAGCAATGGTATTGTTATTCGTAATCGCATTATCGTTGAGCTTGTAGCAGCAGGCGCGGAACCACAGACTCATATTGATAAAGTCTTTGATGCCCGCCGTCATGTGCTAATTCCTGGATTAGTGAATACTCACCACCACCTGTATCAAACTCTGACTCGAGCATTTCCCCCAGCTCTGAATAAGCGTCTTTTCCCTTGGCTACAGACCTTATATCCAGTTTGGGCCAAGCTGCAGCCAGAGATGTTACATGCTGCAACTGAACTCGGTTTAGCTGAACTCATGTTATCAGGCTGTACCACTGTGGCTGATCATCATTACCTATTTCCTCAAGCATTAACGGAAGCCATTGATATTCAAGTATCTGCAGCAGGCAAGATTGGTAACCGCGTCATGCTCACCCGAGGTTCGATGAGCCTTGGTCAAGATGATGGTGGCCTGCCGCCACAATCAACAGTACAAACCGATACTGCTATTTTAGATGATTGCCAGCGTGTCATTACTCAATTCCATCAAACTGGTCCAGGGGCTATGGTGCAGCTGGCATTAGCACCTTGCTCTCCATTTTCAGTCACTACCGAGTTGATGAAAGAGACCGCTAAACTTGCTCGTGCTAATAGTGTGCGCCTACATACGCATTTAGCAGAAACTGAAGACGAGAATGGCTTCTGTCTACAGACCTTTGACCTACGTCCATTAGATTATTTAGAATCTGTTGGCTGGCTAGCCGACGATGTTTGGTTAGCTCATGGCATTCATTTTAATGACGAAGAAATTAAGCGCTTGGGTAAAGCCAGAACAGGGATAGCGCACTGCCCTTCTTCAAATATGGTATTAGCATCGGGCATCTGCCGCACTAAAGAATTGCAGGCTGCTGGCGCTCATGTTGGCTTAGGTGTTGATGGCTCCGCTTCTAATGATGGTTCCAATATGATTCAAGAAGTTCGCCAAGCCTTATTGATTAACCGCTTACGTTATCAAGCGGATGAGGTCACCCACCACGATGCTCTCTATTGGGCTACCAGAGGCTCAGCTCAAGTATTAGGCCGTGATGATATCGGTGAACTCGCGATAGGAAAGCAAGCGGATATCGCTTTATTTAACCTTGATGAGCCTCGCTTCTCTGGCTCCCATGATCCATTAGCAGCATTGATATTATGCGGAGCCCATAGTGCAGATTACGTGATGGTTGCAGGACAGTGGAAAGTAGAACAGGGCAAACTGATAAATACTGATATTGATGAAATTCAGATTCGACATAAAGCATCGGCCTCTTCTTTAGTTGAATAATTGCTGATTACTCATTGGGTTTTGGCATCACTAAAGATGCAAATACTTGACCACTCTGTTAGAATTTGGCGTTAATTAGATTTACGATTAACTATGTCAGCTAACACACGAACTGGCCGACTAAAGGATGATGCCATGAGCAAGTACGAACTAGACTTTTTCGTTTCCTGGGAAGAATTACACAAAACTGGCCGAGCACTGGCTAAAACTCTTCATAACTTGCAAGAGTGGGAAGGTATTCTAGCGGTTACTCGGGGAGGAATGGTTCCTGCTGCAATTATTGCTCGTGAATTAAACATTCGCTTAATCGATACAATTTGTATCTCTAGCTACGATGGCCAAGAACGCGGCGGCTTAGCTTTGACAAAGTCACCTGAGTTACCGGATGGTGGCAAAGGCTGGCTGATCATTGATGACCTCGTTGATACAGGTAAGACCGCTTCAGAAGTTCGCACCCTTTTCCCTAATGCACATTTTGCTACTTTATATGCAAAGCCCGCTGGTGTTGAATATATTGACAGCTATGTTGAAGAAGTAACGCAGAATACTTGGATTCGTTTCCCTTGGGATATGAAACTAAGTTATGCAGACCCTATTGTAAAAGGCGGCTAAATAGCCCCATACGCAGAATCGCGCCCTATAGGTTAGTTCATTGGCCTAGCGACCGATAAAGCAATACAGGATGTATTGCTTTATCAAACTACTCTATTTCAGATTATTTTCTATTTTGTTTTTACTTCATCAGCCATTTCTTCATTGAGTTCTCGAAATACAAATACTCGAGCAGCCATGAAATTAAAGCCCATCCCCATAACGACACCTAAGATGAAGGCCATAAATGGGTTCTCCATAAAGAAAGGGACATAGGTCGTTAGTAAGGTATAACTACCGAAGTTAATTACAAACCCTCCAAGGGAAGTCATAACAAACGACAACCACTGGGTTAGTTTTTTTGATTTATCTCTATCAGTAAAAGTTACTGTACGGTTCCAGAACCAGTTCCAAGTCACCGCAGGCCAAAACGAAATTGCACGTGCTGCTGTATGGTTTAAGCCCAAGAACAACTGCAATCCAAAATAGATAAGGCTATCGACAATAAAACCTGTTCCACCAACTAAACCGAACTGTAAGAATTCAGAAGCCGTTGGAAATTTAAATTTATAAAGACGGCGTAGATGCTTTAAATAGAGAAGCTGTTCTTTAAAATCTAGCTTACTTTCGCCAAACTCACGATCTTTAAAGTGAATAGGTTGTTCTGCTGGTGAAGAGAATTCTCCTTTCACCATGATCTCTAAGCCAATTTTATAACCTGCAGGAGCAAGTTCTTTAGTACTCTCTAAGCGCTCACGCTCAAAAGCAAAGAAGCCAGACATTGGATCTTTCACATGACACAAAGGTAAAGCTAACCAAGTAGCAACCTTTGAGTTTAATAATCTGAAGAATCCCCAGTCCTCATCAAAAGTACCACCTTCGACATAGCGAGAACCAACAACAAAATCTGCTTCATTCGACTTTAACTTCTCGATCATATGAGGAATAGCAGTCGCAGGGTGAGATAAATCACAATCCATTACAACTACGTATTGCCCAACGGCTTCTTCGATACCACGGATAACCGCAGTAGATAAGCCACGCTCTTCAGTACGTACGATTATACGCGCTGGTAGTTCATGCGCTATTTTAGTCACAGCATCAAAAGAACCATCTTGGGAATCATCATCCACATAGATAATTTCATAACTTTCCCCAGTAAGAGCACTGTTGATCTCTTCAGCTATTAAGGGGATATTCTCGACTTCTTGATAAGTTGGAATAACAATAGAAATATTTGGAACTGACATATTTTAAACCATGTTAACCGCGCTGATATTCACAGCGCCTTAATTGACTACTTCTTTATTACTTGCACCAATATAATGGTCACAACGATAAAGTTTGAAATAATTTACGTATGAAGACTCTATCTTCACTTCTAATTTGTCCCTGATCTCACAGCGAACAAACTGTTTTAGTAATTCTTCTTTAAATCCCTTACGATCGGCATGAAGTAATAATATCCCTGAATCACCCAATTCGGCAGAGCCAAACCAAAGATCAAATTGATCAAATCTTGAATCCAATACTTTAACAGGCATTGGTCGCGCATACCATGCGACTCGCGATGCATGTGACCAGTTAGGTATAAATACCTTATCCCCTTCATTCGCTAAATCAAGAATACGATATGAGACATCTTTCCAGCCAATTAAGTCAGCTAATGGATGACGATAATCATCAAAAGCTATTTTAGGATAACTAATAAGCACTTGAACAACTAACGTCAATAACAAACTCATGCTGGCCAGTACCACAAAGGCGCGCTTTACAAGCTTACTTTCCACAGAGCTTAGTATGACCTTTGCAATCAAAGGCAGCATAAAAATAACACCAAGCTCTGTCCAGTGTGGCAACGAACGCCCTTTGGCCGATAAAATGGAAAATAAGATTAGAATAGGCAAGGCAAAAATTAGCCAGATTCTAGCTTCCTTACTGACACGTAACTTCCAAATAGCGACTAACCCCACAACATAAATGAGTGGACCAAAGGCTGCGAATTGAGTGACCTGCATTCGCAGTGCAGACGCTATACTATATTCTGATTTGCCCGCACTATGATTTAACTGATATAAAAATGAAATCCAATCATTTTGCATATTCCAGTAGAGTACTGGAAGTATACAAACGGCCGCTATGATTCCAGAAATATACAAACCCACCTGCCTAAAAAGGCATCCCTTAAACTGCAGATAAAGCACAATGAAAGTTGAAATAGCTAAGGTTACTCCAGTGTACTTACTTAACCCTGCAACGCCTAAGATCAGCCCCAGTAATAGCCAATCTTTAACTCGCTGACCTTGGTTGTTCTGAATGCGTTTAAGTATCCAGATATTTAATAATCCAGCTAATATTAACGGTGTTTCAGGGATCATTCCGAATGGTAGGATTTGTAAGATAGGCGCGCTGATAAACAGCAGTAGAGTTAAGAAACCTACTCTTACACCAAAAGCATTTTTGGCTAAATTAAATAGAACATATAACGATAAGCCACTTAGAATTATCGGTAATACCCGCAAGGAAAACTCAGAGCTAGAAAAGAACAAAGCGATTGATTGAAGCCAACCCACCATAGGAGGGTGGTCGAAGTAAGACCAGTCTAAATAAGTGCCGTATAAAGCGTAATGAGCTTCATCTGCTGAAAAGGGTAAAGACCAAGCATGGAACAACGCCAATGAACTATAGAGGCCTAAAAAACCGAGGGTGATGATTCTTAAAGACATGATCTTACGCTGCTATATTAATTTCTTATGGAGCGCCATTGTAGTCGAATGCAACCTCACTAGTCATGCTAATGCCGTAAAGATTTTCTTAATCTCCACATATTATTTTAAGTGTACTTTTTTACAGGCAAAAAAAATCCCCAACAGGATAACCTGCTGGGGATTTTTAGAATAAGAGCTTGACGATGACCTACTCTCACATGGGGAAGCCCCACACTACCATCGGCGCGACTGCGT
>Ga0105348_1001140_pt1 | contig 18390 bp, 22 predicted proteins | sample EN8Hudsemesocosm_2_FD_83504 | JGI IMG/M metagenome (GOLD analysis project Ga0105348, IMG submission 83504) | Methane-oxidizing microbial communities from mesocosms in the Hudson Canyon - EN8C Hudson Canyon | ecosystem: Environmental > Aquatic > Marine > Cold seeps | place: Hudson Canyon... | reverse complement strand
TCAACCAAAGAATTGCCAAGAAGAGTTCTGTTCAGGCAATATCAATGAAGCTGTCTCTCACTCAATTGGCGCTACTTCTTGAGTAGCGCAGGCGGATAGTAATAATGGTAAAAAGATCGTAATTTTTTTCATTGTATTCTCTAAATTGAATTTGTATAACGCCGTTTTAAGCGGCGAGTAATAGTTTGCTAAAATGTGAAGCGAAGCGGAACCGAGCAAACTGTTACGAGTCCGACTTGAAAACCCTTGTTAGGTGTTCTTTTCATGCATAGAAATAGTTGTAACTGACTTTACAGAGCTTTGGAAATATTTAGCTTTTACCGCTAGGTATTCTGGATCAGAAAAAAAATTATCCATGATTTCTTTACTCGGAAAGTCAATAGTAAACACGCGATTTATAGGCTCACTTGTTTTCGACTTCAAAACCTCATTAACCTTAAAGTCAAAACCAAAATCTCCACCAAAGGAGTGAAGTATTGGGATCATACTTTCACGATATTTTTGATATTCACTATCATTAGTAACTTCTAAACCCATTATTCGCTCATAAGACATATTGATTCCAAACTAGATGAACACCTAACGCTCGCATTTGCGGCGGTTTGTAGCGAGGTACGAGCGGAAAACCGTCCAAACCACGCAGTGGTTAATGCAACATGCTTTTGTTAAGTGCTTATATTTCCCAGAAGCGCTTAAGCTTATTTCTAGTTTTCTTACTTTGAAACCAAAGTAAATCTCTTAGCTCGTAACCACGAGCAGCTTCTTTCTCAGAGGCTCCTGTAAAATACAAAGCATCGCTAAAGCTGCACATACCGCCATAAGCTTTTAAAGAATAATAAGCACTCTTCTTTGCTTTTCCAGCATCAAGCAATGATTTTGACTCAGAGAAGTATTCAAACCAATGCTCTTCATTATATTTTTTAAGAAGGAGTAGAAGTTCTTCTAGAATTTCTGAATAAATCTTAATTTCATTATCCATAGCACTTAACAGCGTGCTATACGAACCGAGGCCGCATAAGTACTTATAAATGGGAAAGACGAACGAGAGGAAAATTCCTTTAAAATCATATGCCTATCCCTGTTGTTGATACCGAGAACATTATATAACAGGTGCGCTTTTGTCAATTCAATAGCGAAAGATCATACCGTTCGCATAACTAACAGAAATGTAAAATCATTGATATTTCTCATATATTTCAATGAGCTATGAACATCGGATTTTTATTGTTATACGAACCTTATTTACCAACGATGCCCCAGTTACCGAAACTGGATTCTGTAAAACCACTGAATTACGACATCCATGCACTTAATAATCCAGCGATATAAACCAAACCGCTTACAAAATATCCTTCAACGCATCCAACAACAAGCCGTTTTCATTCTCGGTACCAATGGTAAAACGCAAACAGTTTTCCAATAAAGGATGGCCACCTGCCAAACATTTAATCAAAACATTATGTTGTTTAAGCTGTTCAAATATTTCTTTCGCTTGGCCTTCAAATTCCATATCAGCGCGGGCTAATATGAAGTTCGCTTCACTTGTATAACACTTAAAACCTAATTCGGTTAACGCGTTACCCATGCGAGTACGCTGTTGTTTTATCTGTTCGCACTGGCCTAATAAAATTTCGAAATGCTCTAGTGCAAACTCTGCACTGATTTGTGTAAGCACGTTGATATTGTATGGCATACGAATTTTATCAAGTTCGTTCAACCATTCGCTGCGGCCAAAAATCATACCTAAACGTAAACCGGCCAACCCCACTTTAGACAGTGTGCGCATGACTAGTACGTTATCGAACTCTTCTAAAAAGTGCAGGTGATCACGGCTGGAAAAAGGTAGGTAGGCTTCGTCCATAATCACTAAGCCTTCGCTGGCTTGAATTAGCTCGCGTAACTGAGTTTCAGAGTAAAGATTGGCGGTTGGGTTGTTCGGTTGTGCTAGGAATATTAGCTCTGGCTGCTGTTCATTAATGCACTTCAACATGGCTGGCATATCCAGCTCAAAATCGGCCGTTAAGGGTACGCCAACATAATCAACACCACAGAAGGTAGCGATCATTTTATACATTACAAAACCTGGCTCCGGTGCCATGATTTTTGCGCCAGGCTTGGCCACCAGCATCGCTAGCAACTGAATAATTTCATCAGAGCCGTTACCTAATAGGCAATCAAACTCTTCTGGTACGTTCATCGCTTTGCGCAGGCCGGCTTTTACTTTCGGCGCTTGCGGGTGTGGGTAACGATTAATATCGGCTTGCTGTAATTTTTCTGCCCAAGCTTGCTTAAGTTCTGCAGACCACTGATGTGGATTTTCCATGGCATCAAGTTTAACCATGCCGCTGGCATCACCCACTGGGTAAGCTGATAGTGCACGGATTTCTGGGCGAACTAGGTTTTCAACCATTTTGGAAATTGATGTCATGGAAACTCTCTAAAGAATATTCTGATTATTGGCTTCTAACTAGAAGCCATTATATAAACAAAAAAGGCCAAGATCGTTAATCTATTAAGATAGATAAACCATTCTCGGCCTTATTAATTTCCGCATTTTTTGTTAATTAAGAATGCGGTTAAATCGATTACTGCTTTTTAATGCGATACTCAGCTGAACGGGCGTGACCTTCTAGTTGTTCACCACGGGCTAGTACAGAAGCGATCTTACCAAGCTCTGAAGCGCCTTCTGGGGAACACATGATCAAAGACGAACGCTTCTGGAAATCATACACACCTAGCGGTGATGAGAAGCGTGCCGTACCCGACGTTGGTAAAACGTGGTTTGGCCCTGCGCAATAATCACCTAACGCTTCTGAAGTATGACGACCCATAAAGATCGCACCGGCGTGACGAATCTGCGGCAATAATGCCTGCGGATCTTCTACCGATAATTCCAAGTGTTCCGGAGCGATGGTATTGCTCACTTCACACGCTTCATCCATATCTTTTACTTTCACTAATGCAGCCCGTGCATTTAATGAGGCGCGGATAATATCTTTACGCGCCATGGTCGGTAAAAGTTTTTCGATAGAAGCATGAACTTGATCTAAAAAGTTTTGATCTGGGCTGATTAAAATCGCTTGTGCGTCTTCGTCGTGCTCGGCTTGCGAGAACAAGTCCATCGCAATCCAATCAGGATCGGTCTGGCCATCGCAGACAACTAAGATCTCGGAAGGACCTGCGATCATGTCAATGCCAACCGCACCAAATACTTGGCGCTTAGCCGTAGCAACAAAGATGTTACCTGGGCCAACGATCTTATCTACTTTAGGAACGGTAGCCGTGCCATACGCTAATGCGGCAACAGCTTGTGCGCCACCCACTGTAAATACTTTAGTGACACCGGCTACGGCTGCAGCGGCTAATACCAGCTGGTTTAATTCCCCACCTGGAGTAGGCACTACCATGATAATTTCTTTAACACCGGCAACGTGTGCAGGAATGGCGTTCATCAATACAGAAGAAGGGTACGCTGCTTTTCCGCCCGGTACATAAATACCGACGCGATCTAGCGGTGTTACTTTTTGGCCCAATAAGGTGCCGTCTTCTTCGGTATACGACCATGAATCTTGTTTTTGCTTGTCGTGGTATTTGCGTACACGATCGGCGGCCGCTAATAGCGCTGAACGCTGATCCGTTGGCAGAGTATTAAGTGCATCGGAAAGCTGTTCTTGGGTCAGCTCTAACTGATCCATGCTTTCAACATGTAGGTGATCAAAACGATTGCTGTATTCAACAACGGCGGCATCACCGCGAGTTTTTACGTCAGCGAGTATGTCTGTGACGATTTTCTGAACTTGGTTATCAGAAACCGATTCCCAAGCTAGTAGTGTTTTTAGCTCAGAATCAAAATTGGTATCACTGGTATCTAAACGACGAATTTCAATAGTCATTTTTTATCTCTCTCTATCTTTTTTAGCAAGCGCATAGCCTTGCTATTTAGCTTCCTGACGCTTCTCTTCTTGACGATCTACAGCGGCTGACATTTGGTCAATAATCGGCTGGATCTGAGCGTGCTTAACTTTCATTGCGGCTTTACCCACCACTAAACGAGAGCTGATGTATGCCATGTGATCACGAGGCTCTAAGCCATTCGCGACTAAGGTCTTACCGGTATCAACAATGTCCACAATCACATCTGCTAGGCCAACGATTGGTGCTAATTCCATACCACCGTATAACTTGATGATATCGATCTGGCGGCCTTGCTCGGCGAAATAACGTTTAGTCACATCAACAAATTTAGTTGCAACTTTTAGGCGGCCTTCTGGAAGCACTGCGCCTTTAAGGGCAGCAGTCATTAGACGGCAAGTCGCGATTTTTAGATCTAGGGGTTCATACAGGTTTTCACTATTGAACTCCATTAGCACATCTTTACCCGAGATTCCTAAATCGGCAGCACCGTATTCAACATACGTTGGTACATCGGCGGCACGAATCACGAGTAACTTGATATGATCATGGTTAGTATCGAAAATCAGTTTACGACTTTTACTAATATCCTCTGCTGGATGGATGTTCGCCTCAGCTAATAAAGGCAGAGTATCATCCAAAATGCGGCCTTTTGATAAGGCAATCGTGAGAGGCTGTGTCATAACGTTTTCAATCTTCTTTAATGTTCTAATAGTGAATAATTTAATTCTAAAACCATTTTTGAGTGTTTATGTAGCAAATGTGCGAGGCATGGAGGCCGAACTCAAGGCTACATGGAAGTATTTACGCCGTTTTGCGGAATAAATACTCAATCATGGTTTCACAAGCAATAATTTTTTATTGCCCTGGTACGCGACGAATCTTAACACCTAAGATTTGTAGCTTTTCTTCAATACATTCGTAACCACGGTCGATGTGATAAATACGATCTACCAAGGTATCGCCCGTTGCAACCAAAGCTGCAATCACTAACGATGCCGAAGCTCGTAAGTCAGTCGCCATTACTTGGGCAGAGCTTAAGATCTCTTTACCGGTAACCGTCGCAACATTGCCATCAACATGAATGTTTGCGCCCATACGTACTAGCTCATCGACGTGCATGAAGCGGTTTTCAAATACCGTTTCTTGTACTGTGCCCGTACCTTCTGCTACGCAGTTCATAACCATGAACTGAGCTTGCATGTCGGTTGGGAATGCTGGATGTGGAGCCGTACGAACATTGACGGCTTTCGGACGACGCCCTTCCATATCGAGAGAGATCCAATCGTCTCCACATTCGATTTTAGCACCGGCTTCTTCAAGCTTGGCTAGTACCGCATCCATCAATTTAGGATCGGTATCTTTAACTTTAATCTTACCACCGGTAACCGCAGCGGCTACTAGATAGGTGCCGGTTTCAATACGATCGGGTAGTACTTCAAAAGAACAGCCATTGAGCTGCTCAACCCCTTCGATGGTTAATGTATCAGTACCACCACCGGTGATCTTAGCACCCATTGCATTTAGGCAATTTACTAGATCAACTACTTCAGGTTCGCGTGCAGCGTTGCCGATAACGGTTGTACCTTCGGCTAGTACGGCTGCCATCAAGATATTTTCAGTACCGGTTACCGTTACCATGTCTAAGAAGATGTTTGCGCCTTTTAAGCGACCATCAGAGCTGGCGTGAACATAGCCGTCAATCACTTCTACTTTCGCGCCTAATGCTTCCATACCGCGTAAGTGCAAATCAACTGGGCGGCTACCGATGGCACAACCACCCGGTAGAGAAACTACCGCTTCACCGTAACGAGCCAATAATGGACCCAATACTAAGATAGAAGCACGCATAGTACGTACTAGCTCATAAGGAGCAATGCGGCTGGTCATGGTGGAGCAATCTGTCTCAACACTCATGTCTTCATTAATTACAACCGATACACCCATGCAGCCTAATAGCTCGATCATGGTGGTGATGTCGTGCAAATGCGGCAAGTTGCCTACACGCATTACGCCATGGGCAAGTAAGGTTGATGCAATAATCGGTAACGCTGAATTTTTAGCGCCTGAAATGCGTATCTCGCCGTCAATGACAGCGCCGCCTTCAATTAATAATTTATCCATAGATCTCTATTATTCTTTATTAGTTTTATCTGTCTATTTGGCTTGCTCAGCAGGCGTTAGCGCGCTGATTTTCACGGCGTGAACTGTTCCGCCAGTGATTAATTCTGTTAATGGTTTATACACCATTTGCTGTCGCTTCACTGCTGACTTACCTTCAAACGCTTCACTCACAACCTTGATTTCGTTGTGGTAGCCTTCTTCGATGGTGATTTCACTTCCTGGAAATTCTTTTTCTAACAATGCTTGGATATCAGCTGAAGACATAAATCACCCGTATTCGTTTAATAATCTGACGATAATCGTCTATCTTCTAATAAAATAGAGCGATCAATGATACAAAAGGCGTAATGATAGCGGATTTATGGGTTAAGACGAAGTCTGTTCTGCACTGTCTTGTGTTGAATTGTACGTATTTTACCTGAATTGATAACTAACTCAGGTTAAATACGTCAGTCAAGCCACTGAATTCAATCACGTCTTGCATTTTTTGTGGAACGTTAAGAAGCTCTAAGCTTACATTTTTGCGCTGACTGTAACGCAGCCAATCCAGCAATAAGGCAATGCCGACGCTGCTAGAATGCTCAACTCCGGCTAGATCCACTTGCCAGTTAGTGCCCGAATTCGCAATTAAACGACGCCCTTGCGTTAATAGTTCTTTACCGGTTAAGCGATCTAACCGGCCTGATAGCTGAGCTTGCTGAGGACTCAGTGCGACCAGCTTTGTATTCATGCCTGCTTTAATTTCTGTTTTAACTTCTGTTTTGTTAGTGCTCATCGTTAATAACCTACTCTTCTGCACCACTAAACAAAAACTGTCCGATCAGCTCTTCTAGTACCAAAGCTGATTGAGTATCTTCTATGACGCCACCTTCTTCTAGATATTCGTCATCAGCACCGACCGTTAGACCAATGTATTTTTCACCCAATAGACCCGCAGTCAAAATGGCTGCTGAAGTATCGGTTGTTAGCGTCGACATGCCTTTGTTGATTTCCATTTCGACAACCGCAACGTAATCCTCTGCATCGAGATACACATTGGTGACTCGACCAATCGTTACCCCAGACATTGAAACTTTTGCGCGCTCCGTTAATCCGCCTAGGTTTTCGAAATACGCTTTAATCGTATACTTATCTCCGGCATCGGCCGTCGATAAACCACTCACTTTTAATGCCATTAAGATTAGAGCAACAATGCCCATCATCATGAAGATACCCACAGACAATTCCATAAAACGTGTACGCATAATTTAAATACTCCCTAACATGATGGCCGTTAGAATAAAGTCTAACCCTAATACCGCTAACGATGCGATGACTACTGTTTTCGTCGTCGCTCTACTGATTCCTTCCGAAGTCGGCATGGAATCAAAACCCTGATAGACCGCGATCCAGGTCACTACTAAGCCAAATACTAATGACTTAACAACGCCTTTCATCACGTCATCGAAGAATCCTACCGAAGCTTGCATATTGCCCCAATAAGCCCCTTCATCAACGCCGAGCATATTGATGCCGACGTAAGCTCCACCCCATATGCCTACCAAGCTGAAGATCAGCCCAAGTATTGGCATTGCAATGAAACCGCCCCATAACCGAGGGGTGATAATTCTCTTTAACGGGTCTACGCCCATCATTTCCATTGCTGAGATTTGCTCAGTCGCTTTCATTAATCCGATTTCTGCGGTTAAAGCAGAGCCCGCACGACCCGCAAACAATAGCGCGGTAACTACTGGACCAAGCTCTCGCAGCAAGGTCAAAGAAACCATGGTTCCTAACGCGGCTTCTGAGCCAAAATCAGACAAGATGGTATAACCCTGCAATCCTAAAACCATGCCGACAAAAAACCCGGCCACGATGATAATAGACAGTGAGCGAACGCCAATGGAATAAATCTGTTTTACCAGATCACCAAAGCCTGCGCTGCCTGGACCACCCCACATTATAGAAGAGGCTAAAAAAACACCTGCGCGGCCAAAAGCCTGCAAGCTTGCTAAAGCGGCTTGTCCTAATGCTTGGATTTGATCTAATACTTTAGTGATTAGAGTTAACATTTATTTCACCTGCTTTAAGAAGTCAGTACTGATATTTTCAGCAGGAAAGTGAAAAGGAACCGGCCCATCAGGCTTTCCTTGCATGAACTGACGTACTTGCTCAGAACCACTATTAATTAGATTTTCTGGGGTATCAAAACCAATCACCTTGCCATCTGATAACAGACACACGTAATCGGCAATCGAGCATGCTTCATCAACATCGTGAGTAACCAATACACTGGTTAAGCCGAGTGCATCATTCAAACTTTTAATCAGTTTAACGGTGACGCTTAAAGAGATTGGATCTAGTCCAGTGAAGGGCTCATCGTAGAGCATCATTTCAGGATCAAGCGCAATCGTTCGCGCCAAGGCAACCCTGCGCGCCATACCACCTGATAGTTCTGCAGGCATTAAGCGACGAGCGCCACGTAAGCCGACCGCTTCTAGCTTCATCAAGACTAAATCTCGAATCATCGTTTCTGGTAAGTCGGTATGTACTCGTATTGGGAAAGCGACGTTATCAAACACGGACAAGTCGGTGAACAACGCGCCCGATTGAAAGAGCATGCCCATTGATTGCTTACGCAATTCAAATAACTGCCCACGCTTTAAAGTAGGAACATTCTGCCCGTCGACTTCAATCGTGCCGCTATCCGGCATTATTTGACCACCAATTAAGCGCAACAAGGTGGTTTTCCCAGTGCCACTTGGGCCCATAATCGCGGTCACTTTTCCACGTGGGATATCCAAATCAATATTATTATAAATCAGACGATCGCCGCGGCTAAACGACATTCCTCTAATTGATACAAAAGCTTCTTCGCTGGACATCTAAAGTCCCTTATTTATAGCGCGTAATTTTTGTTATAGCTGCAGTTCATAATCATAAAGCATTCATTCCTGTCATAGCATAGCCGAATGTAAATCAAGAACCAAACACAGGCTAACCCAAATTCTTAACAACAACTATACGTTCTAGTGGAACAAGCCATACCGACAAGCGTAATTAACAGGTATAATGGCGCACTTTTTATTGAGGCCATAACATGACCCTTACTGCTCTTACTCCAGCCATTGCCGCACTATTAGCCGGCCTAATAATTCTCGTCTGGAGCGCCGACCGTTTTGTATTAGGGGCAGCGGCTACCGCACGCTTTATGGGTATATCCCCTCTGGTTATTGGTCTGACGATTGTTTCGCTAGGGACATCAGCACCTGAGATGTTCGTTTCTACTATGGCCGCTTTAGATGGCGCTGGCGGTTTAGCGGTCGGTAACGCGATTGGATCTAACATTGCAAACATCGCCCTAGTATTAGGTGTCACCGCACTCGTGGCTGCCATTCCCATTCAGAAGAAACTGATCAAAAAAGAAATACCGTTATTATTACTGGTTACTATCATCGCGGGCCTTGTACTGGCTGATTTAAAACTGGACCTGTTTGATGCCGTTATTTTGATTGTGGCGTTAGTCGTTGCTGTTTATTTATTATTTCAGCAGAGCAGTGATTCTGGCGAAGCGATTATCGACGAAGATGAGCAAGCAGAAATCGATGCGATGCCAGCGAAGAAGGCGATTTTTTGGCTAGTCGTTGGCTTGGTCGCATTGCTGGTTAGTTCAAAAATGTTGGTTTGGGGCGCTACCTCTATTGCTCAAGCGTTTGGAATTAGTGATTTGGTTATTGGTCTTACGATTGTTGCCATCGGTACTAGCCTACCTGAGCTAGCGGCCTCCGTTAGTAGTGCTTTAAAAGGCCACCATGATATTGCTATTGGTAATATCATTGGCTCTAACATTTTCAACTTATTAGCCGTGCTACCGATCCCCGGGCTAATTGCTCCATTAATGATTGAAGGGGCTGTGATCGAACGTGATTACATGACCATGCTTGGTTTGACCATTGGCCTTGTGGTTATTATTGGCTTAAGTTTCCGTCGCGGAGTCATCCCTCGCTTTACCGGTATTATTTTATTGGCCGCTTATGTGGCTTACATGGGCTTGCTGTATACCCAAAGCGTATAAACAAAAAATTAACTCGCTGGCTTAACTAACTAAGGGCAATCGTATAGAGTGCCCTTAGTTATGACACTAATTACCATCGTCGGCTGCAATAAATAAACACGAAGAATAGATAACCTATGAACAACGATTTCGATTTTAGCGCTTCAGGTATCCGCACTATTAACATTGAGCAAGAAGCTATTGCCAATTTAAAGAGCCGCATCAACGATGATTTTATTGCTGCTTGTAAGCACATACTCGCCTGTGAAGGTCGCGTTGTTATTACAGGCATGGGCAAATCTGGCCATATTGGTAAAAAAATTGCGGCAACACTTGCTAGCACAGGAACCCCAGCGTTCTTTGTTCATCCTGGTGAAGCAAGCCATGGCGACATGGGCATGATCACCAAAAATGACGTGGTTATCGCTATGTCTAACTCTGGTGAAACTGCAGAAGTAACAAGCCTTCTTCCACTATTAAAACGCCTACAGATTCCGGTTATCAGTATGACGGGCAAGCCTGGCTCAAGCTTAGCGCTTGGCGGTCACTGTCATTTAGACATCAGTGTTGAAGAAGAGGCCTGCCCATTAGATCTGGCACCAACTTCCAGCACCACGGCAACATTAGTAATGGGAGATGCTTTGGCTATCGCACTATTAGAAGCTCGTGGTTTTACCGCTGAAGAATTTGCATTTTCGCACCCAGGTGGCAGCTTAGGCCGTCGCTTATTATTGAAAGTCGAAACGCTTATGCACTCCGGTGCCGAAATGCCGGTTGTATTACCGACAACGCCTTTAGCAGAAGCTTTAATGATTGTGACGTCTAAAGGCTTAGGCATGACGACGGTAATTGATGAGCAAGGCCAATTAAAAGGCGTATTTACCGATGGTGATTTACGTCGCGCTATCGATAATGGTGTTGATATTCGCCAGAGCGAGATTGCTAGCCTAATGACTGTGGGTGGTAAGACTACCAACCCTGATTTATTAGCCGCCGAAGCGCTAACCGTAATGGAAGATAACCAAATCAACGCACTGGTTGCGATGAAAGATGGCTTGCCTGTTGGCGTAATTACTATGCATGACATGCTGAAAGCAGGTGTTATCTAAATGCTGCGTAAGCGCTTTCTATTATTATTTATAACGGCCGCAGTGGGTATTGGTCTACTTTGGATTGAAGACTATACCGCCTCAAGCATACAAGATAATAATGAGACCGCTTCTCTCTTGCCTGATTATTATGGCAAAGGCTTACGCAATCGTTCGTTTGATATCAACGGACATTTTGAACGCCAATTTAATGCGCTGAGCTCGGTACACTACCCTGCTCAAAAATTGACTGAGTTCATGCAACCTAAAGTAAAAACGGTCTCTGATGATGGTGAGACTTGGGCCATTCAATCCTTATCGGGTATCCACTACGAAGTTGATCAACGTCTTGTTTTGAAGGAAGATGTACAAATTGCGCCTATTAATGATACTGAGCTAAGTAATAGTGAAGATAGTATGGTCATTCGAACCAGCGAACTTACTCTTTTAAATCAGTCTAAAATAGCTAAAACCGATAAGCCTGTTGAAGTCATTAGTATTAATGGCCGCATCGATGCAGTGGGCATGGTGATTAAGCTAGATCAACAACGTGTAGAATTTTTATCACAGGTAAAAGCCATATATGCACCTTAAATCTCTTTTCACTCGCATGTCTGCCGCGCTATTAACTTGCATTAGCTTCAACATCGCCAATGTACAAAGCCTAGAAAGCGATGCTAATGCTGCAATCACGATTCAATCTGATAGTGCCGAGTTCGACCGTAAGTCTGGTACAGCCCTCTATGTGGGCAATGTCATCTTAGAGCAAGGATCACTATTGATTCACGCCGATCAAATTACGCTATTCAGTGACCAAGAGCAGCGCTTAAAAAAGGCCGTTGCCGAAGGTAAACCTGCTCGCTTCCAACAATTAATGGATGGCGATAGTGGCTTAACCAAAGCCCGCGGACATAACATTACTTATTTAACTCAAGAAAATAGTATTTCATTACTAAAAGATGCCGTTCTAGAGCAAGAAGGTAACTCTTTCAGTGGCAATAACATCGTTTACAATACAATTGACGAAAGTGTCAGCGCTAAAGGTCAGACCAATACCAAGGCGGCCCCTGATGGCGAACAACCTAGCGGCCGCATTAAAATGATTATCCAACCTGCTAAGCCAGCTGAGAGCCCAAAGAATGAAGACGCTTAAAGCCGCTAACCTCGCCAAAAGCTACGATGGACGTCAAATTGTTAAAGACGTATCAATGGAAGTTAAAAGTGGCCAAATTGTAGGTCTGCTCGGCCCTAATGGCGCGGGTAAAACGACCTGTTTCTATATGATCGTCAACCTGGTCCAGTCGGATCACGGCACTGTCAGCATCGATGACCAAGACATTAGTCATTTACCGATGCACGGGCGCGCCCAGCAAGGTATTGGTTATTTACCGCAAGAAGCGTCTATTTTCCGTAAGCTGTCTGTTGCGGATAACATCATGGCTATTCTAGAAACTCGCAGCGATTTGAATAAAATCGAACGCAAAGAGCAGCTAGAGAAACTATTGAATGAATTTCATATCCAGCATATTCGCGCGAGCTTAGGTATGTCGCTTTCGGGTGGAGAGCGCCGACGAGTAGAAATTGCTCGAGCCCTCGCGGCTGAGCCTTCCTTCATATTGCTCGATGAGCCTTTTGCCGGTGTTGACCCTATTTCTGTCGCCGACATTATGACCATCATTCGTCAGCTTAAGGACCGAGGTATTGGTGTATTAATTACCGACCACAACGTACGTGAGACGCTCGCTATCTGCGAAAAAGCTTACATTGTGGGTGGTGGGCACATCATTGCAGAAGGCACTGCTGAAGAAATTTTGGATAATCAGCAAGTAAAAGATGTTTATTTAGGTCACGACTTCAAGCTTTAGCATATACTTAAAGTCAGTACACTGTATTATCGAATAGCGAAGTCACTACCAAGCACTTCAGAACTAGATGTATTTTTATAATTTTTTAAAGAGTGATTGCCCTACTGTATGAAAGCGTCATTGCAATTAAAAATCGGCCAGCAACTGACTATGACACCCCAGTTGCAGCAAGCCATACGTCTGCTACAGCTTTCTACCCTTGATTTACAAGCTGAGATTCAAGAAGCGCTTGAGTCAAACCCCATGCTTGAAGTAGAAGAAGTAGACCACCAGCCTACTGCAAGCCCTAGTGAACATACCGACCAACATGATTCTGTCGCCAGTGCTGACCTAGATGGCAACCCTAGCAGTGACTCTAACGTTGAAACTAGTAGCCAAGAAAATTCAGTTGAATCGTCATTAGAAGACCACCTTAACAGTGATACCATTCCGACAGCCGCTTCTGACGAAGTGCCCGTTGATAGCCAATGGGAAGATTCTTACCAAGCCAGTGCTGGTGTAAGTTCCAGCTCCGGTGGCGGTGATGACGATTTTGATCATGATGGCCGCAATAGTACCTCTGATAATTTACAAGATCACATCCTTTGGCAGCTCAATCTAACACCCATGAGCCCGACGGATAACGAAATTGCACTGACGCTGATTGATGGTCTCGGTGATGACGGTTATTTAACCGTTTCCGTTGAAGACGTTCTTGAAAGCCTAGATGAATCACTTGAAGTTGAAGAAGACGAAGTCATTGCTGTACTGCATCGCCTACAGCAATTTGAACCTACCGGTGTTTTCGCACAAGATTTACAAGACTGCCTACTTCTACAACTTAAGCAATTACCTGCAAACACTCCTTGGCTTGCGGAAGCCAAAGTTGTCATCGAACATCATATCGCCTTACTTGGCAGCAAAGATTACGCACAAGTCATGCGTAAAACTAAGCTCAGTGAAGAAAACCTAAAAGAAGTTTTACGTCTAATTCAAGAACTGACGCCTCGCCCAGGTGAGCTGATCATATCTGAGCAGTCGGAATACGTTATTCCTGATGTTATTGTTCGCAAAGTAAAAGACGAATGGCGCGTTGAGCTCAACCCAGAGATCGCTCCTAAATTACGCGTTAACTCAGATTACGCATCTCTCGTTAAGCGTGCTGATAGCAGCCCCGATAATTCGTATTTAAAAGATAACTTGCAAGAAGCTCGCTGGTTTATTAAAAGCTTATTAAGCCGCAATGATACGTTATTAAAAGTCGCCACTAAAATCGTAGAGTATCAAGAAGACTTCTTCGAGATCGGTGATGAGGGTATGAAACCTCTCGTCTTGCACGATATTGCCGAAGCGGTTGAGATGCACGAATCGACGATCTCGCGAGTAACGACGCAAAAGTTCATGCATACCCCCCGTGGTATTTTTGAACTCAAGTATTTTTTCTCCAGCCATGTCAGTACTGATAGTGGTGGTGAATGCTCATCAACGGCCATTCGCGCAATGATCAAGAAACTGATCGCCGAAGAGTCGTTGAAAAAACCTTTAAGTGACAACAAGATTGCCGTTATCCTAGGAGATAAAGGTATTCAGGTTGCCCGTCGCACGGTTGCTAAATACCGTGAGGCTATGATGATTCCACCGTCAAATGAACGTAAACGCTTACTGTAACCATTAACGTAAGCGTTCATTATAAATGCTGACTATGAGCATTTCGGTTGAATAACTATTGTTGTAAAGAAAGTCCCAAGGCTAACTAGGAGTAACTTATGCAAATTAACATCAGCGGTCACCACATTGAGATTTCATCTGCATTACGTGAATATGCAGAAAGTAAAATTAAACGTTTAGAGCATCACTTTGATCAAATCACCCGCGCAGATGTCACGCTAACGGTGGAAAAAACAAGACACAAAGCTGAATGCAGCATGCATGTAAGTGGTAGTGATTTACACGCTTCAGCTGAAAACGATAATGAGAATATGTATTCCGCAATTGATATGCTTTCCGATAAGCTTGACCGTCAATTACTCAAGCATAAAGAAAAACTCGTTGCTAGACACAAAGGCCAAGGCTAAAAATTGAAGGCTAAGCATTAAATGAACTCTGCGATTGATTCCATTTTGACCCCAGAGCGCACTGTAAAAAGTGCGCCGGTATCAAGCAAGAAAAAAGTATTAGAATACCTCGGTAGCTTTATTGCCGATCACATTCCTGAAAGCTCTGCCGACGATATTTATGAGCGCTTACTCAACCGTGAGCGCATGGGCAGCACAGGTATCGGTGAAGGCATTGCCATTCCTCACTGTCGCTTAAAGCAATGTGATAAAACCGTTGGGGTTTTATTGCAGCTTGAGCATCCTGTTGATTTTGATGCCATCGATCGCCAACCTGTTGATTTAGTTTTTGCACTACTGGTGCCTGAAGAAGCAACTGACGAGCATTTAAAAACACTGAGTATGCTGGCACAGAAACTGAGCCGAGCAGAGTACCGCGAAGCGTTACGCAGCTCTCCTGACTCACAAGATCTCTATCAAAGAGCGATCTCTTAGTAGATTAGTAAATACACTGGATTATGGCCAAAGAATTAAGGAAGACTCATGGACGCTGAAATGCGCTTAATCATTATCAGCGGCCGCTCAGGATCAGGGAAGTCAGCAGCACTTAATGTTTTAGAAGATCAAGGCTTCTATTGTATTGATAATTTGCCTCTGGGCTTATTAGCCGCACTGATCGAACAGGCCCAACAGCAAAAACACCGCCCAAAAGTTGATAATGAAGTCTCTCTACAGAGACTCGCGGTGAGTATTGATGCGCGTAATGCTGCGCAAGATATGAGTCAATTCCCCACTATTTTGAATAGTATTGAACAAGGCCCTTTTAAGGCTGAAGTTCTTTATCTTGATGCGAATAAAGATACCCTAATGCAACGCTTTAGCTCTACGCGTCGCAAGCACCCTCTGACCAATAAAGACACGTCATTGGATGAAGCATTAGAAAGCGAAGACCTTTTATTACATTACATCCGCGACCTAGCCGACCTAAGTTTAGATACCACACAGCTATCAGTACATGAGCTGCGTAGCTTGATTAAATTGCGTATCAGTAATAAAAAGTCGGCAGACATGGCGCTACTTTTCCAATCTTTTGGCTTTAAGCATGGTATCCCTGTTGATGCAGATCTCGTCTTTGATGTCAGGAACCTGCCCAATCCTTACTGGGATCCAAACCTGCGCCAGTACAATGGCCGCGACCCGCAGATCATCAATTTTCTAGAGAAAGAACCGTTAGTGCAAGAAATGCTGCAAGATGTTCAGCAATACTTAGAAAAATGGCTACCCAGCTTTGAGCAGGCAAATCGCAGCTACATGACGGTAGCCATAGGTTGCACTGGCGGCCATCATAGGTCAGTATTTATCTCTGAAGCTTTGACTAAGTTATTTACTGCACAGTTTGATAACGTGCAAGTCCGCCATAGAGAGCTGCCTGACTTATGATTAAAACCAATACACTCATCATTAATAAACTCGGCCTCCATGCACGAGCTGCTTCAAAGCTCGTGACGACCGCCTCGTCTTATTCTAGCCACATTAGAATTGGTCGCGAAGCACAAATGGCTGACGCCAAAAGTATTATGGCTGTAATGATGCTCGCTGCCTGTAAAGGAACAGAGCTGTGTTTGGAAGTCGAAGGACAAGACCAAGACCTAGCGTGTGAAGCTGTCATCGATTTAATCAATCGACGTTTTGACGAAGATGAATAATCATTTATTAGCTGCAGACTGATTAACACTTAAAAAACAGCCGCTTAGCTCATAATTTCATCCCCTATTCCTATCTCCAGATAGCATACTTCCAGTATTCCAGCTAAAATAACTGACTTACCCTCTTAATAATCACATTCGTTATCTTCACTCAATAAGAGCCGTGCTATGGGCCCACAAAATCAACGCGCAAAAGCAAAACTGCATAGCATTAATGCCGCGCTTGAACGTGGTGGTGTACTGGAAGTTAAGCGTACAGTTAATACTGGCTTAGCCCCTGCGGAAGTTGCTCACCTTATTGAGTCCTCGCCTCCCAAAGTACGAAAAATGCTATGGGAGCTGATTGATAAAGAAAACGAAGGGGAAGTTCTCCAGCATCTAAGTGATGAAATTAGTGCCTCGTTCTTAAACGAAATGAGTGCCGAACAGCTGGTAGACCTTACATCAGAACTTGATACTGATGATGTAGCCGATTTATTACAGCAACTACCCGAGCACGTAAGTAATGACGTACTTCGTGGCATGGCCAGTGCTGATCGAAGCCGACTAGAAGCCATTCTTTCCTACCCGGAAGACAGTGCTGGCGGCTTGATGAATACCGATACCGTGACTGTACGTCCGGATATCACCCTCGACGTTGTATTACGGTATTTACGCCGTCATCGCTCGCTACCTGAAATGACCGATAATTTACTCGTCATCAATCGCAGTCACGAGTTCATTGGCATTCTACCCATCAATAAATTATTGGTGAGTGATTTAAACCAAACCGTCCGCGAAGTGATGACGACGGATATTCAAATTCTTCATGCCACGATGGATGAAGAAGACGTTGCTAAAATCTTCGAACGTCACGATTTGGTTTCCGCACCGGTGGTTGATAATCACGGTAAGTTGATCGGCCGAATCACCATTGATGATGTGGTTGATGTAATTCGAGATACCGCCGATCACTCTTTGATGAGTATGGCGGGTTTGGATGAAGAAGAAGATACCTTTGCGCCGGCGTTAAAAACCGGACGCCGACGGGCTGTATGGTTAGGGATTAATTTAATTACGGCTTTTATTGCGTCAGCAGTGATTGGCTTATTTGATCAAACCATCGAGCGTTTAGTTGCACTTGCTGTGCTGATGCCTATCGTTGCCAGTATGGGTGGCATAGCAGGAAGCCAAGTATTGACCTTGGTTATTCGTGGGCAAGCACTGGGACATATCAGCAGCAGTAATATTAGCTGGCTGATGAACCGTGAATTGGCGGTAGGTTTTTTTAATGGTTTGCTTTGGGCAACAGTCATCGCGGGCATTACGTATTTCTGGTTTAACGACCCCTTATTAGCAGCCATTATTGCGGCTGCTATTATTATTAACTTATTAGTCGCTGTTCTTAGTGGAGCAGCGCTACCCATTATACTGAAACGCCAACGCATTGATCCTGCGCTCGCGGGAGGCGTGATTCTGACGACTATTACTGATGTCGTTGGTTTCTTCTCCTTCTTAGGTTTAGCCAGTATATTTTATTTATAGAAGGCAGCTTTATCATGGCCAAGAAAAAGAAAGATCCGTTCGCGGAAGAAATTGAATACGAGATTGTTAGCAAATCAGAAATGAAGCGCGACATGATAGAACTGC
>Ga0105348_1001136_pt1 | contig 18423 bp, 13 predicted proteins | sample EN8Hudsemesocosm_2_FD_83504 | JGI IMG/M metagenome (GOLD analysis project Ga0105348, IMG submission 83504) | Methane-oxidizing microbial communities from mesocosms in the Hudson Canyon - EN8C Hudson Canyon | ecosystem: Environmental > Aquatic > Marine > Cold seeps | place: Hudson Canyon... | reverse complement strand
TGTGCCTTAAAATCAGGGGTCCAGTTAAGGGTATGGATTTTGGCATCCAGCACCATGCCAGGGGGGGATTGTAATAATGAAAAGACAACACTTTCGGGCGCTTCATCCTGAAATTCTATTTTGTGAATATAGGGTTTCCCCTCCACTATATTTGACACAGATAAGTTTACAAATTGTACCGGTTTATCTAACACTTGCGCTTCAATACTGTAAACGTAAAACCCGGAAGACTGCCCCGGCACAATTGAAAATGCGTCTTCCACCGATATGCCTGAATTAAAGTGCCAAGAATTTGATGCATGTCGGTCACTCATGACGCCTGCATTGCCAGTAAAATCCATGGCGCCATCAAGCTTGGCTAGTGTCTTTCCATTAGATAGCTCCACACTGGCTCGATCCTTGGCCAAATTTGGCTCAAAACGCTTTAGAACCACCTTGGTAATTTCCATGCTGACAGGCTGATTATCTTGCTCAAAAAAACTAAATTTTAAGCCTTCGGAATTTTTTGATGAATAGTCTTTATCCAGGTTTTCTCCCCCCGCGATCTGAAGCCCATGCACGTTTTGAATAAAGGCATTGTTAGCAGTAACCGTTAACGCGATGCCTGAGTTGGAAACCGTTAAGGTGTCAGAGCTGGATTGATCTTGCTGATGATCGTGAAAGTTAAATTCCAGGGAATAACTGTAATGGGTAAAAACTAAAATAGCAGGTAACAATAAGGGAGAAATCAAGCTCTTTAAAGACGTCATAAATTATACTTTTTTAAGCAACGTAATTTGTGTGACTAATAAGTTATTGAAGGGTCCGTATACAACACGTTAATCACAACACCTTACACTAAAAAAAGCACGCTAGCCCTGGGGTCAGAGCTAACCTGCATAAATGAAACATGTCGTATTGGCGGGCATGCTTCTTTGCTAATTAGCTAGCAAGGTTCAATAATGCCGTGATCTATGCTTAAATTTAACCCAGATTAGGGCGGGGTTTTCTATACTAATAGTCATAGCTATAAATTTGGCTATTGGTAACCATAATGATTCAACAACTCGGTTAGCTTTGATTTTGCATTTTCATGCCCCGGATCTTGCTGCAAAGTAGCTTGTAAATATTCACGGGCATTTTGATCCTGAGCAAACTCAATGGCGATAATGCCCTGCAAGTAATTTGCTTTAGCCAACAGTTCAGTATTTTGTGACTCACCCTCGGTTAAGCTTTTAGCAATGATATTTGCCTGCCCGCTATCCCCCCGTTGATAATAAACCTGTGCAAGCTCCATAAGTGTGTCTGTGTCATTAGGGCTATGAGAAACACGGTTATGCAACTCCCTCAATTCATTATCATCAAATGCTTCAAGACCAATTTTTTCACCCATGGCTTTAGCTGAGAACGGCGTTGCACCCTGGTTATTGACCGCCACCGAGTTTTCGTAGTCAGACATAAGTGGGTCAAAGGATTTTAGACGCTCTGCCAATTGCTGCCCGGCTAGTAAATACTCTTCCCCTTCTGCACGGTACTGCGCCACTTTTTGATCAATTATATCTCTATACTGAGCCTGCTCACTGGCAGATAACTCAGGCAAGGGAGCACTTTGTAAAAATGCAGCAAACTCGTTATTAATTTCATACAAACGATAACTGGCCAGCAAACTCCATTTGGCACTGGCTAAATCCATTATGGCGTAGTATCGGGTTTGCAGCCCCTGGAACAATTCAGTTTTGCTGCCCACGACACTCTCATCCAATACATCCTGTAGCTGAGTTAAGTTAAATTGCTCAAGCGCCCCGTGGGCCTGATTATAAATTTGCTGTGATAATAAGTTTTTAATGGCCGTATTTCTGATACCCACCCCAGAGTTAAAGGCTTTTTGAGCCAAATTAAAATGTTGATTGGCTCTTTTGGATTGGTCTATTTGTTGATACAAGACGGCCAGGCTGGCATTCACCTCTACCACGCCCTCACGATCCAGATTCGTGGTCTGCTTGGCTAAGACCTGTATGGCACCACGGGGATTACCATTACTCTGTTCGTTATGGGCGATGGCCTGGCTGTAAACCAAACGTTCACCCTTGGTTAAAGGGTATTGACTTAACAGGGTTCGGTAATGACGATTTGCCAATTCAAGCTGATTCATAGTTTGGCGAATGTGCGCTGCCTGTAATAAAAAACTTTTTGCAGTGGCGGTCTTGGAGAATTGCCTTGCATAGACTTCCAGGTTCTCAGCCAAAACACGGTATTGGGAGCTTGCCATGGACGCCTCTATCATGGCTTTCAAAACACTGTCTGCATCCTGGCTTTGTGGGTAATTAGCAATGATATTTTGCCCAGTTGACTGCATGGTTTGAAGGTCGTTTTTTTCCTTACTGGAGATAAATAACGCATTCAGGGTTTGCGCACCCATGGAACTGGATTGATGTTTTTGTGCAAACTCCAGTAAACGCTCTTTACCCGCTTCCCAATCATCAATGGAGGCCACCGTCAGGTTACTCACCATTTTATTTTGTGCACTTGCCGCGATCTGTGCCACACCTGTTTTAATGGATTTTTCTAAATGGGGGTTAGCGGCCACGGTTTTACTAAATTCAATGAGCCCCTGGTAGTCTTCCTTAATACTGTAAGCGTCCAATACCAGTTTCACTGCGGCTTTGGCCGATTGGCCGCCAGGATACTGGCTGATAAAGCGGGAGAACTGTTCGATGGCTTCATCAAACTTACCTTCATCATAGCGAATCCAGGCAATGTTAAATAAAACATTAGACACGTCTTTGGCGTTAGGAAATTGAGCCACATAAGCTTCACCGGTTTGTGCCAACCCAGACTGAGCCTGAACGGTTTGGTAATAGTTCAACGTCTGCCTGTCTTTTAGAGCTTCATAAAATGACAGAGTGGCACTGTAAAGAAACTTCTTTTTATCACCACCACTACTTGTCTCCCCTGCCAATGACTCATAAACCTTACCCGCTTCAGGGAAGCGTTTGGCATTAAACAGGGATTCAGCGTAATTGGTCTTCATTTTATGGTGATAGATGTTATCGCCAAAAAAACCTAAATAAATATCATAAGCATCAGCACTTAATGAAAAGTCTTCCACCGAGGATGTTTTTTTAGCGCTAGCATGCAAGCGAGTGGTTATGTCCCGTGCGAATATTTCATAGTCTTCCATGGCTTTATTTTTTACATCTTGTTTTACATGTATGGAGTATTTAATGCCAGTTAATGCTTTAACAATAACCGTTACATCCTCATAGGCATGCTGGTATGACTTCAACTCCTTAACCGTATGGTAAATATTGTCTACATATTCCAATAACTTATTAGGCTGGTTATTAAGCTTGGCCAACTTTCGATAGATCAACCCAGCATGGGACCATTTCTTTTTAACAATGTACCGGTAGGCCAGTTTCTCCAACACTAAAATATAACTTTGTCTTGACCAGGAAAATTTTTCAAAGTAATCAAGCGCTTGTTGAGGAGTGGCTTCTTTATAGTGATTTGAGTAAATAAAGGCCATGTCATTAAAGGCTTCACTGCGAATATCCACCCGACCATAAGTATCAATATCCACTTCTTCCCCTACATTGGGCCCTTTAACAGAGCGCTCTAACAGCGCCAACGCTTGTTTATACTCTTTATTGGAAATATGCACCCAGGCCAATTTGTACTGCGCAATACCAATGGCTGCACTGTGTGGGTATTTGAGCACCGCTTTCAAATGCTTTTTGGCCGCAGATAGCCGCTTAATATCGGTGTAATAATCAGACAATAACAAATGGCTTTCTGGTACAAGGTCACTTTTAGGGTACTTTTTAATAAGCGTGAGGTATTGGCCACGCATCTCCTTTAAACGGGCCAACTCACGATATTCATGGGCCAAATAGAAATGGACCTTATCCATATCCTCAAACCTTGGATACTGATTAATAATCCGCTGATAGGTTTCAATGGCCAGAATTTTAAGTGCACTAGACTCAAGAGACTCCATGGCAGATTTTATACTGGCACCAGACTGGGTACGCCGCAAAAAATAGACTATACGGGATTTTTCAATGTATAACTCCGCCAACCTTAGATACAGCTCTGGCAGGTAGTTTTTCCCTTGGCTTTTTTGAATAAGCGTTTTGGTATTATTGATGGCATGATCCATCTGGGATTTTTCTTTGGAGAACTTATCAATTAGGCGCTTTTGTTCATCACTTTGATCTGCTTTTTCAAAACCATAGCGATCGACCTGAACAGCCTTCTGTGAAGCATCTTCTGCGCTGGCCAAGGGCAGCATAACGGGGGTATTAAATAGCATCAGTAAGGCTATGGCTCGAATATACATCATTTGAAAAATAGCTCCCATTGGGAAAATTCTTGGCACTTATTGGGTAATGAAACCTTGTAATGCCCTAACTCATCATTCCAGTATTCTTTCTGGAAGGCATATTTAACAACTTCTGGTTGTTTCCCTGTTGTGGTATCAGTGGTGTCCTTAGTGTTTTGATAGGATAACTTTGCTTGAGATTGATACATATCCACACCAATTTCATAACGCATTAAATTGGAGGCCTCTTCAAATTCAAGTAAGGCATTGGCCCGTACTTCATATTCTTCATCAATCAATTCAGACAAAACAAAGCTGGTTTTTGCAATCTTTAACGTATAGACCTTCTGCAAGTGCAGTTTTAGGTCTTTATAATTTATATCATCCAATTCCTGTTTTTCTAACTCAAGAGCTTGTATAAAGTTCCATTGAAACATGATGTCTGGTTTGGCCAATATTACATAAAGAAGCTCTTCGCTCTCAATATCTGCGGCATGTTTTCGATCATAAATGGCCTGCAATGACCCTTCATATCGTTGAACAAATTCGTCAGAAATAGACAGAGCACTCTCAAAATGACATACATCTTTATAGATAAGGCTCTTAAGAATAAAATACTCGGGTGTAAAAAATTGTTTAAAACTGGGGGCTTCAAATGCATAAAGATAACCCATGGCACGTTCGTAATCTTTTTTCTGATAGGCAATCCAGGATTGCTCAAGTAAAAATGATGCTTGTTCTATGACCGGGGTTTTAATCTGCTTATACATGGCAGATGCCAGAGACCACTCTTCAAGTTGATAATATATTCTAGCTAATATCCAGCGAGTATCATCAGCCAGTTTTTCATCAAGATTATCAAGCAATAAAAGTGCCTTTAACTCTTTAACGGCGCTGCTCTCATTGCCATTATGTAATTTATCTAATGCCAAATAGTGCAATACCCTACGATGATAGTAACTACCCTTGGGTATTTTTGAAAAGTGATCGTTAGCCCATGTCATATGATGGCTTTTCCAATCTTGCATTCCCTGATAAAAGTGCACAAAACCGCTAATTTCATCATTAATGAAGCCATAGTCTTTGTCGTTTACCACCTGCAGTATAATTTGATCAAAATCAAAAGGCTGACGACGGCTTACCTGTTCAAACATTTCAAGAATATAGGAGACTATGCGCGTATTAGGTTTGCGGGCTGCCAAATTTGATAAACGATCCATGGCGCCATGAGTCAACCCCAGTTTATCCAGGCTAATCCCCATGAAGAACTCAGCCCACTCAAAGTTTTTTTCATCCTCGTCGGTTAGCTCTATAAACCTTAAAAAGTGGTCACTGGCCTCTTGCCACTGGTCCTCCTTAAAGAGTGCATAACCCCTACTGAATACATCCTGGGCATTAACCTGGGAATTTTCAATCACGTGAGATGTGGCAGATTCTTGAACAACAGGCTCTAATAATGGCTCTTCATCTGCATTAACAATCATAGAACAGATAAGGGGTATGCATAATAACGCTGACTTACTGAATTTAATCATCATTCAAATACTCATAGACACCAGAGGTTTTATCACGAACCACCGAATCATAATTTGAAAGATTAAATCGATAACTAATGCCCACACCCAGATACACATTGGTTTCTGTCTCTAATTCTTTGAAGTTGGTATAGCTTTTAAGGTCAAATGTTAAAGCAAAGCTTTTGCTAACAAAAAAGCGACGGCCCGCACCCAGTGTCACAGAAAGGGCAGTTTCCTCAGTGCTTTCTTCAAAGGAATAGTCACGCTGATACTTTGATAAGCCAACCCCCAAGGAATAGTAGGACTCGTGATTGATAATACCGCGATTAAAGATGGCGTCTTTGCCATAGGTGGGTTTAATAACCAATGTAGAATGGGCCATGTAGGCTAGGTGATCAAAGGTTTCAGGGGTGACTTGAAACTCTTCTTCAAGCTGGGACTTTAACTGCTTTTCTTCATTAAAATAGTATTGCCCTCTAATTACTTCCCAGGCAAGGTGCTGGCTAAAGTGATAGGTATAAGCGACACCCAATGCATAGCTTTCATAATAATCATCATCGGGAACGTATCCTGAGTTTAGGTTTATTTCATGCTTGGCATCAAATATCCTCTGTTGGATCACGCTTACTTGTTCGCCATCAAACACGGTTTGAGACACAGCATAATGGCAATTAAAAGCGGATAATAAAGTTAAAACCGCAAATTTACTTAACAAATTCATAATATAAACCCCAACTATTGCTATTAAAAACCTACGGTGTCAAAGATAAATGGGTATGACACCACTACTGAAGATCCACCGCTAGGTTGAGGGAAAGGCCAGCTTTTAATGGCCGATTTAATACAAGAGTGAATGCCATCGGACTTCACACTGGATGACTTAATATTCACACCACCCACCTTGCCGCTGTTCTTCACTTTCCATTCAAAAACAATCTTGCCACCAAGTGACGGACTGCTCATGAGTGCGGTTTCGTAACAGTAAGTAATGTCGTCCATGTGGGCGTCGATGACAGATTTAACCTGCTCTCGTGTAAGGCCACCTTTAATTTTCACATTTCTGGACATATTGGCCGACACCATGGCCGATACTGCTTGTTTACCGGTACCGCCACGACTTAGAGCCGCCACCGAGCCTTTTCCACCTACGCCGCCACTTCGCAATGCATTTGCAGCACCTGAACTCGTGATGAGCTCTCCCGAGGGCAGGCTCATGCGTGAGCCCTTCAAGTTTGCTTTAAGCCCAGACACCTTAAGAGGCGCCGAACGATTACTACTGGCTACCGCATCAAGTGAGGTGATTTTGGCCATAGATGATTTAGCCGGCTTGTTACTAGAGCCCAGCATGGATAATAATCCACTATTTTTTACTTGGCGCTTTTTAATATTACCCTGGTCACCGGCTCCCGCTTTTTGTTTGGCTAGTGGCTTTTTCACCGGTTTTTTAGCCGTTTTAGTCACCGCCTTTTTCTTGGCTTTTACCTTTTTAGGGGCTTTGACCTTTTGTTTGGCCTTTGGTTTTGCCACTGCCTTGGGTTTAGGTTTAGGCTTAGGTTTTATTACTTCTTTAGGTTTAGGCTTAGGGGTTTGTACCTTTTTCTCAATGAGTTTCTCTTTAGGCAGTTCCATTTTGACAAATATCGGATCCTTAGGTTTTTTGTCCTCGCCACTAAAGGCGAGAATCAGGGCCAGAAGCAGCATCATGAATAGGTGAAAACCGGTGGAGGTTGCCAAACTTCTAAAAGCGGTTTTAAAGTCTGTATTAGTTACTTCAACACTGGGTGACTGAATGGCCAAGTTTGTGCGTAAAACAAAGGTATCTGGCCCAGATCTAAGGCACACATCGCTGTTATTAGGGATCGGTTGGGCGCCCTTGCTTTGTTCATCGGTGAGTCTCACCACCTTTAATTTGGCGGTGTCACGCTGGCGTACCTCCCCGTTAAAGTGTTCATCGATATAATAAAAGACACACTCGCCCTTACGAGTATTCTTAGCCAAAGTGCATTTTTTTCCAGATAAAATAATCGAAAAGCTTTCGCCTTTTTGAAGGTAATTGACATCTTTAACCTGCCCATCACTTAGATGTAATACTTCGATGGCCATTTTGTCGTGGCTGGTGGGCCATTGTTTTTGAGCGTGAGATTTATAATGATCCTTTAGTTCAAATAGACTTTCATTACCTACCTCAACTTCGTCATCTTCATCATCGGACTCATATTCAAATTTTGCTCGCTCATGCCTTTCTGCTAGGCTTGGCGCATTACTACTGGAAAATAGATCTTGAGCAGGGCCAGAACTAAGGTTATCCCGCGTTTTAGTTTGCGAAGCTGTGTCAGCTGAAGGCTTAAACGCTGCCTTAAGTTTGGAGGTAGATATGGAATGAGCCTTAGTCTTATCCGTTGTATTGCCAACGGACAAGGCTGAACGACTAGCATCTTTTTTAGTGCCTAAGGAGAAATCTATTTGAGAAACCTTTGGCTCTAACGACAGCGAATCCAGTTCTCTGGTCAAGGGTTTCGCCAAGGTTTTTTTATTATTCCCCCCATTAACCACATCTTCGACCAGTACACTTTCTGGTTGCCTGCCAGAAAATAGCGACGGGGAAGCATTAATTCTCTGTTTTGACGTTTTCTCAGGTAATTTGGCCGGCGAATTGACAGAAGGGTCATCAAAAATAATAGATGACTGTGCTTTGATCGTCACACCGCTAATGATTTTATCCTGTTGATTCACTCTATTGTGCAATAGATAAACTAATTTGGCCTGGCCTTTGTCAGACATATTGCTGGCATTAAGCTCAACCGTTAACAGATGAATTAGCTGGTCAAAATCGGTACTAAGGAAGTTATCTTGAGGTAAGGATATGCGCTCTATTTTCTTTACATTTTCATTGTATCGAAATGACAGAAAATCAATGAGCTTTGCTTTTTTGTCACCAGCAAGCGTATTGATATTTACCACTTTTCCATTAACTGCAATGGACCATGATTCGGCTGGCTGTTCACCGTTTAACTCGTCTCCTAAGGGAGTTATGTTAACTGCATCATTGGGTAGCATAATTTAAACCGTTCTAGTGCCATCTTTGAGCACTAGGCTCTGTATTATTTACAAGCGCCTATATAAGGGCTTATTTATTAACTAGCTGAAACTCAGGGTATTGCTGAAAAATCTCTTTTCTGTAATCCTTGCGTTTTTTCAGCATACTTCGTATTTCATTCTTTTTTCTATTCATTAAGTAAACTGCACCGGACTTATTGGATTGCCCTCGAACTTGCGAGCCGCTAAAGTCAATTCGGTTACTCGCCTTTTTTTCGACATCCGATGCATATGAATTAAAATTGCTCAACATTAACAAACAGGCAATGACCATAATCTTCATCAAGACTTCTCCAATACCGCCAACTGGAAATTCGGGTACCCAGCCAATGCAGCGACTTTCATAATATTACTCATGGTTTTATAAGGAATATTCCGATCACAAAAAAACAACACATGAAAGTCATCCTTAGATTCACCATTAGTTTTAGAGGAATCCTCTTTGGTTTCGGCTGTCTGTTTGTCATGAAAAGACTTTAACTTTAAATACAGGTATGAACTCTTGGGTTTATTCATATCCAATTCTAAAACTCGTCCATTCTTTAAGCTCGCAACCTGCTCCTCTTCTACTTTTATGGATGAGTCGCTCAAAAACAGCTTAACTGAATTGCTGTAATCAAATGTGGCACTGGACTCGGGTAGATCCATACTCTTATCCACATTAAACTCCACCGGCTTCGATCCGTACGAAGACAAGAGAAAAAACAGAATAATCGTAAACATATCCATCATGGAGGTTATGTTAATGGTGGGTTCGTCTGCTTTAGGGCGATTTGCCAGTGCATTACCTAGTGCCATGATAACCTCCTATTTCACCTGACCAGAGATAACCACGTTTGGGAACAACGTTTGGCCTTCAAAGGCACGGGCCACATCCATGGTCTTTACTATCCTGTCATAGATAACCCGTTCACCTGGCATTAAAATAAGCGTATCGCTTTTGGGATAAAGGTCCTTAATCCTTAACAACGCCGTGGCCAACTGCGCATATTGATACTGGCCATTAGTATTTTTAAGCGTAGTGTCCATTTCTTTCAGTTTGTTCTCGGGTAGCTCATCCGATGTGGCTTCCAATATTAATTGGTAGTTTTGTAATTTAACGGTGGCGGTAATTTTTACCTCTGATTTCTTTTCTACAACAGCAGGCTCTGATGTTTGGGCCATTACCGGAACAGAGGTATTAATACCATTAAGAAATAGGGTGGTGGATGATGCCAGCAGAAAAGGAATCAACACCAAAAACATATTCATAATGGGGACCATGTCGATCTCACATTCCAATTCTGCTGACCGCCTGCGTTGTCCTAAAGCTGCCATGATTATTTCTCGCGTTTAAGGTCAGTTAAGATATTGAACAATGACAAGGCTTTTTCATCCATTTTCTCAATGATCTTGTCACTGCGGTTATTGAGTACATAAAACCCCACCAAGCTTGGGATGGACACAATCAATCCAAAAGCAGTGGTAAACATGGCAACCGATATGCCTGCGGCTAATATGGTTTGTTTCTCGGCGGCAGACGCATCCGCGACACCTGCAAAGGCTGAAATCAGGCCCACAATGGTGCCAAGCAAACCTAATAAGGTTGCTACGTTTGCAAACATGCTCAAATAATTTATTCGTACTTTAAGTAAAGGCATTTCCCTAAGAATGCCTTCTTGCATGGCTTGTTCAATATCTTTGTCTCGCTTACCTGATTTTAGTAATCCACTTTTAAGCACACGCCCCATGGGGTGCTGCTGTATGGTGTTCACTTCTTGCAAAGCAGCGCGATAGTTTGCGCGCTCTAATAACTTGGCAATACGAGAAAAGGCCGCATCCATATTCAAGTTCATTTTTTTGAAGAGAAAATAGGCTCGTTCACAAAAAAGTGCCAGCGCACCTATGGAGGTCGCTAAAATAACGTACATAAACCCGCCACCACTGTTTAGTAAATCCATCATTGTTATGTTCTCTTGTATTATCTGTTTAATATCACCATCGGTATGGCGTTGAGATAGGCAATGATTATCTAGGTTCTGAAAAATGATGTGATTAGAGGATGGCAATAAATTACTCTACCAAAAGGTATAGGGTTGAAAGTCCCTTTTGTACTTTGTGAAACAGGTCTCCCTTTTCTGGTGTTCTATAAAAAGTCATAGACATCTACCCCTAACTGGTAATTCCGGCACTGGATCCCCACTCTATAATAGCCGCCACTACTTACTAAAATTAGGCTAAGAAATGGACGCCCTTTGTTATAAGCGATGTGCCACAGTTGTACTGGCAATTATAGGATTCTCGCTACTATCGGCTTGTAAAGAATCCCCTGCGTTAGAAAAAATTGTCTATTCAAGTTATGCCACACTTAGCGGGGACTACCAAACCAACTCTCCGTTTGATACCTCTAAGCCTGTTAAAGTGCTATTTGCTATTGATACTTCGGGTTCAATGAATTCAGCTGACCCCAGTAATTTAAGAGTGGATGCGGTTAAGAGTTTTGTAGATACCTACCAAGATGACGAGAACTTGCAGTTTGAAGTTCAGCTGTGGAGTGAGGCCATTGACAGCACAACCACCAATGAAGATGGCATGGCAGGGTTTACCGATGATATTGGTAACATTAACTCGGTGCTCAATAGCGTTAATAATAACTCGGGCACCAGTTACAGTACCTCGATCAGTGAGATGCAAAAGGACATATTAAATGACCTTAACCAGTATGGCCCCGCCAGCTACATTGTGGTGTTTTTAAGTGATGGTGAGCCCAGCGTGGGTGACACTGACACAGATAATATTATAAACAGTGTTGCCCGCCTTAAGGAAACCGTAATGTCCGCTGGCGCAGTGGGCTTTCAAATGAACACCTTTATATTGGGAGAAAATCCTAAGGTAGAATATACAGCTTTAATGAACGGCATGGCCGTTAATGGTGATGGGGCCTTTAGCGTGTTCTCATCTGCGGTGGACATTGATTTTGTGGAATCTATTGGCATTAGGGTACCGGTTAACTACATTATTAAAAGTTTTAATGTTTACAACTACAACGTGAAACAAGTGGACGATGTACTAAAGGCGGACACTGATGGGGACGGCTTAGTAGATGACATTGAAATTGAAATTGGCAGCGACCCCTACCTTGCAGATACGGATTTCGATGGCCTAAGTGACTTTATTGAATACAGTGCCAGCGCCATTGCCAACCAATTTGATCCATTGGTAGATGAAGGATTTTGTACTGACCAGGATAAACTGGATAACGATGGAGACAATCTAACCAACTGTGAAGAGAAACTAAAAGGCACCAATTCATTGCTGGTTGATAGTGATGCCGATGGTGTACCTGATCATTTGGAAGTTTTGGCAGGCACCAACCCCAATCATTCGGAAGGGGTATGGGACAGTGACTCAGATGGCCGTGCTGACTTGTCTGAAGTGAAGCTGCATACCAATGTACAATCCAGTGACGACAAATCAACAAGACGCTACGAATATGATTACTGGACCGAATACGCGGGTTACGTGGCGCTGGACCAGGTGGCAAACGATAAAGAGCCCGCTGCGAGAGTTAAGAGATACAACTATCAAGTAAGCAACATTCGAATACTCGATACCCTTGAGGTAAACAGTACCAACACCATAGGCATTTGGCTGGGGCAAGTTCCAGAAGACAGCCCGGAAGACCCACCTAGTTACCATGTTATTTACATTGAAGAGAATAGCTTGTGTGGTGAGCATTGTTTAACGCAAGTTGATTGGTCGCAAGCCACCTGGTTACAGCAGCCATAACTCAACTTCTTATGGGCAGTGTATCAACTTACACTGCCATCCTTGCCAAACTATGCTCGATTGATTCGCCTAAAATCAGATGGGGTAATACCTTCCCAACGCAGGAAGGCTTTTCTAAAATTGGAAATATCTGAATAACCGGTTAAAAGGGCTATTTCATACATTTTTACGGAATGGGTCTTTTTTAACTGGCTCACCGCAATGTCATGTTTAACGGTTTCTAGTAACTCACGGTAATTTGCCCCCACACCGCTTAAACGTTTAGACAATAAACTGGTGGAAATATTTAGCTCGCTCGCCAGAGCTGATTGGGAGGCGAACTTTCCGCCCCCTTTATTTATGCGCTTTTTAATACTCACCACCAAGTCATCTGAATTGACTTCCTGATGCCTTTCGATGAGTTTCTCTAAAAACATATTAAAATTTGCAATGTCGAAAGTTTCCAGCTTTCTGTTTTCCGGGGTTTGTAGGTAGGCTCTTGTTTCACTGCAGTTAAAATTAAGTTCACAGTTAAAGTAACGTTTATATTCTTTTAAACTATATTCCTCAATATCATATGAAAAGTCGATTCTTGTAAATTCAATGTTTTCTTTGGTTAGTTGAGAATAAATACTCAGCATGCTGGCCAAGGTAGATTCAATTCCAAATACCCTTAGGTTCTCATCACTTATCAATGAGCTTATTGTCATTTCAGTTTGCCCTGTTTCCAGATATTTAAAATCAATATCAACAAACCTTGCCATTGTTTTTTGGTACTTAAGTGCAATCTTTACCGCATCATACAAGGTTTCACTGGTCATTATGGTATAACCCAATCTTCCCCAGGTACTAAATGTTTGACTTTGACCAAAGTGCAGACCGGCACATCCCAGAGGGTATATTTTTTGAAACTTGGTAATGAGTGGTATTAATTGACCGCAATTCATTAAGCCAGACTCATTGCCGAGCCATGCCTCATCCACCCCATCATGAGTATCCAACAGGGTTAAACCGCTTTTTTCTTTGATTAGCTTTAATGCATGATTAGCGATATTGACAGGGTGCTTCATATTTCCTCTCATTAACTAATTTTTTATTATTTTATAGCTAACAAAATAACCCCTTTTTTACGAAAAACAACCTATATCTTATCCATCACACTCACTAATATTAAAATAAAAAAATGATCCAGTGGCGAACTTTAAATATCTAACGAGTTTAACTCGAGGAAAATGTTCGCTTCATTTACCGCACGAGAGCATAAACGGGCCAGCACAAAATAGCACAAATGTTCTGGTACTTAAGTTTTAACCTATAACACAAACTAAAAGCAAAGATGTAAAACAATAAAATATGAGAGAAGGTAAATATGAAGACACCCATAAAAATTAGGCACACGCTATTGGCGTGTTTAGCTCTGCTGGCAATGCCCGCTTTGGCCAGTGATGCCATTCACTGGATGAACAGCTGGGATCAAAGCTGTTATGACAATGGTACCAATACCTGTCGAGAGGAATGGTATAAAACACCACAGGGCTCTCACCTATTAAAATGGGAAGTATTTTTAAACATAGAAGAAGAAAAATCAGAATCGCTATTTTCTTCCAGAGAGTCTTTAACTAAATATGGCTTTTTGTATCCAGAACAAGCCGCCTACGACACGGCCGGTGAACATTATGACGGTTCCTCTGAGGAGCGTGTAGAACGTTATTTAACGCAATATGATTTACCGCTGGGTTTTGTTAAAGATAAAAGCGAATTAAATAGCCGTAACTATCTGGGTTTAACCTGTGCCGCTTGTCATACCGGAAAGGTGACCTATGGTGCCAATACCTATTATGTTGAGGGCGGTCAAGCCAATGCCGACATGATACTGTTTTTACGCAAGCTTACCGGCGCCTTACAAGCCAACAGAAATGATTGGCGTAAGCTTAAGCGCTTTAAGAGCCGCTTTTATAAATACGTGATGCAAAACCGGGACTTATCTGCTTGGCCAGTGAGTGCATTAAGTGCCACCGCTTACCTGGATTCGGCCATTGACTACGTGGCAAACTATTATGCGCGTAATCAAACCACTGTAGAAAACGGACCCACTCGCCTGGATGCCATTGGGGCCATCTTAAATCAGGTACACATAGAGCATGCAGGTGAAGATAATTCCAAAGCCACTCCGCTAACTGCGCCGGTTAGCTACCCCTATATTTGGAATGCTTCCAGCCTTGAGTGTGTTCAAACCAACTGCTTGGGCAGTGACCCTATTACTCGTAACACAGGTGAAGTACTGGGTGTATTTGGTTCTTCCGACATAGACGAAGATGAAAACATACCAGACAGTTTGGAATTAATAGGAATGAAACTGGGTTTAAATACCTTGTTTGATGCCACCCCTAAAGTTGACAACCTGTATCGACTGGAGCAATCCCTTAATATGGCGAATGCACCCACCTGGCCCAGCACCTTTCCAGCCATAGATGATGGCTTGGCGGCTCACGGCAAAACTGTCTACAGTGAAAATTGCGCCGGTTGCCATATGAACGTCAGCGATGGCATTGATGATTCTGAACTAACCGCACCCAACTCCATTGGCCGCCGCTTCACTAAGGTAACCCGAATGCACTATACCGAAGTGGGCACAGATGAAGCCTTCGCCGCAGACTATGGTTTACGTAAAGAAAAAAGCGGCATTTTGGGCGCTGTTTTGGCTTCACAACGACCCGACGAGATTGACCCAGAAACCGGCATTCCATTTGGTGAATCGTTTCCTGATACCTTTAATGCACTGGTATTACTGGGCATAGACACACGAGTGGTGGTGGCTAACCATCAGGAAACTCTGGGTTTTAAAATTAAAGCCGCCCAAGCCTTCCCTAATTTATCGTTAAGCGATGCCACGGCCGCGTTAATTGTTGAGTATGCGGGCGGTAACATCGACCAACAGGAATTAACCCCCACTTCCTACCGTGCCAAGCCTTTGGATGGCATTGCCTTCACCGGTCCCTTCCTGCACAACGGTTCGGTAAGAACTTTGGAAGACTTGCTTAAAGCACCTAAGGATCGCCCCACCAGCTTCTTGATTGGCAGCACCGACTACGACACCGCGGGGCTGGGTTATGTGAACGGTGGTGACTTCTTGTTGGATACCAGTATTCGAGGGAACGGCAAGGAAGGTCACAGCTACGGGACTGAATTATCTGGCGATGATAAAACCGCCTTGCTTGAGTATATGAAGACGTTGTAATCAATAAGAAAGAGGGACTCTCCCTCTTTCTTAAATAAATTGGCATTGGGGCATTTAGCCCCAGGCCTTTAAATTATTCGCAATACTCCCCCCCTAAAACACCTCCACCTTGTAAACCCATAATAGTAAAACAGTGGAATACCATTCCAACATAATAAGTGTCAATTCATAGGGTCTCGGTGAGTTCAGCAAGCAAGAAATCAACCGCTAGCTTTATTTTGTTTACTGCATATTTTGGGCGGTGATAAAGAAGATAAATACCGGAACTCTCAGTACGTGTAGCACTCATTTCGGCGTCGTCCAGAACGATATGAAGCAAGCTACCATCTGCCAAATTATCGAGAATAGCCCATCGCGGAATCAGTGCAACTCCTTGCCCGGCGAGGGCCTCATCTAACAGGGTATCGCCCTGATTGCAGATAAAGGCAGGCGGTAAACGAATTTCATGCCAGCCGTCTGCCATTTTAGCCTGCCAATGTAAAATGCCATTAGGCAGCCGATATAGCAGTGCATTATGACTTTGAAGATCTTCGATATTTTTAGGTGTGCCATATTGCTGCAAATATCCCGGTGACGCCACCATAATAAACTGACCGTCAGTTAGCTTCCTGGCGACAGCACGCTCGGGCACAGTCGCCGTTGCCCGTATAGCTATATCCACCTCGTTTTGTGCCAAATTGGAAATATTATCGGATAATTCTACGTCACAGATAATGTCGGGGTAATGTTTTTTCATCTTGGCAAGTGCCGGTAACAAACGAAACCGGCCATAACCCGGAACGGCTGTTAGCTTCAATATTCCTGAGGGGGTGCTGGACTGGTGGCCAATGAAATCATCGGCTAAATTCAGGGCGGCAATTCCCGGCTTTACCTGCTCTAAATAAAGAGTGCCAAGCTCAGTGAGCTTTACGACGCGAGTAGACCGGTGAAACAGAGCTACACCCAACTCACTCTCAAGATCTTGAATTCGCCGGGAAACCGAAGAGGCCGGCACACCCAGCACCGTAGCCGCTCGCGAAAAGCTCGCCGTTTGTGCAACCTCGATGAAGTACCTCAATGCTCGCAACTTGTCCATTTATATCATCCGGCCAAACTATTGCCCAAAAGACAATAGTATTCTGAAAATCTGCTTATTTATCTATCATTTGACTTCCATTATAAATGTAATGACAACAACGAAGTACTATTTTTGAGATGAAAATGAAATATATTCAATATGATGAAATTGGAAACCCGGCTGAAGTTTTGAAGGTAAAGCAGGCGTCAGAACGCCCGCTAAACCCTGGTGAAGCTCGAGTTAAGGTGCTCGCAACCCCCATTCACCCATCCAACCTACTGCAAATTTCCGGGGAATATGGCGTCGCACCGGAATTACCTGCCCATCCAGGAAGTGAAGGTATTGGCAAGGTTGTAGAGACGGCAGCAGATGTGAAACAAATCCAGCCCGGCCAACGAGTCATGCTGGCTGGCGGAGCCACCTGGCGGGAAGAAATTGTTGCTCCAGCTGCCGCGTTCATTCCCTTGCCTGACGCGGGTGATGTTGAGCAGATGTCAATGTTGACCGTTAATCCGCTAACGGCCCATTTAATCTTGAGCAGTTTTGTCGACTTGAGCCCGGGTGACTGGATCATGCAAAGCGCAGCGAATTCAGCCGTGGGCCAATATATTATTCAGCTTGCACATCAACTGGGCTTAAAAACGGTAAACGTTGTGCGCCGACAAAGCCTTGCGCCTGAACTGGAGGCACTGGGGGCAGATGTTGTTCTGACAGATGGCCCAGACTTGGCCGAACGAGTGGCCAAAGCCACCAATAATGCCGCCGTTTCATTTGCTATTGATGCTGTTGGTGGGGAAACCTTCTCTCGTTTGGTGGATGGCCTGACATTTGGCGGGACGATTGTTGCTTATGGCTCCCTCACTAAACAGCCCCCTTCTCTGAATTCAATTTCCATCATATTCAACGATGTGCGAGTGCGTGGATTTTGGCTGACCAAATGGTTTGAAACCGCAAGCGCCGAAACCAAACAGGCCGCCATTGGCCAAGTTATTCAGCTGGTCGCTGAGGGAACGTTGAAAGCGAAAATCGATTCACGCTTTTCTTTTGATGAGATTGCATCAGCCGTTACCCGTGCATCCGAAGATGGCAGATCTGGGAAAGTATTGCTGGTTGCCAATCAGGAATAACGCTAACAGCCAACATATCAATCGTAAAATTTTTTGAGGGTACAATCATGCATGATTTTTTATCGAGGTTAGGGTTAATAACAACCTGTAAACCTGTACTTATGGCACTGGCTGCTTTGTTTGTCGCCGCATTCTCATCTGCCACTTTGGCGACTGATGTAGAAAATATAGTAACAAGACAAAGACAGGGAGATGGAAGCTGGATTGCTTTGCTTATGGTCATGAGCTCGGTGCTCACCGCCTGGCTTATGAATTACAGCGCGCCCCGGGTGCGGGCATTTGGCACCTTACTTGCTGCTCTGGGGTGTTTCGCCGTGGTCGCCTGGTTCGCCGAGGCT
>Ga0105348_1001128_pt1 | contig 18495 bp, 13 predicted proteins | sample EN8Hudsemesocosm_2_FD_83504 | JGI IMG/M metagenome (GOLD analysis project Ga0105348, IMG submission 83504) | Methane-oxidizing microbial communities from mesocosms in the Hudson Canyon - EN8C Hudson Canyon | ecosystem: Environmental > Aquatic > Marine > Cold seeps | place: Hudson Canyon... | reverse complement strand
TATCCGATGTGTATAACATGGTACTGTCTGAAGTTGAGGCGCCATTGCTAGAAACGGTTATGAAGTATACCCGTGATAATCAAACCAAGGCCTCTACGGTACTCGGTTTGAATCGCGGCACACTGCGGAAAAAACTGAAGCAGTACGGAATGCTTTAGCATTTCATTTTAAACATTCTCAGCGGCTATTTATTAGCCGCTTTTTCGTTCTAAGGCCTTATTTAACCATTTGGTCAGGTTTTAATTACTACTCCGGAAAATCATGAGCATACTTAGTTCTGTCGACGCCCCTACTGTTAGCATCACTCCTGTTCGCCGCGCTTTAATCAGCGTATCGGATAAAACAGGCATTGTAGAATTCGCCCGCGCGTTAAGCGCTAATGGCACTGAGCTACTATCTACTGGTGGCACTTATAAGCTGCTAATTGCAGAAGGCATTCCTGCAACAGAAGTATCCGATTACACCGGCTTCCCAGAAATGATGGATGGCCGTGTTAAGACTTTACACCCGAAGATTCATGGTGGAGTATTAGGTCGTCGCGGTATCGATGATGACGTCATGACAGAACACGGTATCAACCCAATCGACTTGGTAATTGTTAACCTATACCCATTCGCAGCTGCGGTTGCTAAACCAGGCTGCACCCTTCCTGATGCGATTGAAAATATCGACATCGGCGGCCCAACTATGGTTCGTTCTGCCGCTAAGAACAATGCTCACGTTGGTATCGTGGTTAAAGCCGATGATTACGACAGCATTTTAGCTGAGATTGCTGAGCACAAAGGTCTTACGACTAAGACCCGCTTTGATCTTGCCCTTAAAGCGTTTGAACATACGTCTCAGTACGACGGCATGATCGCTAATTACCTAGGTACGATTAACCTAGCAGCGGAAACGTTAAGCACTGAAAATCGTGATAACTTTCCACGTACTTTCAATAGCCAGTTCACCAAAACTCAAGACATGCGTTATGGCGAAAACCCACATCAGAAAGCCGCTTTCTACATCGACGAAGATGCAACTGAAGCTTCTGTTGCCACTGCTAAGCAGTTGCAAGGTAAAGAGCTATCGTTCAATAACGTAGCCGATACGGATTCTGCTCTTGAGTGTGTTAAATCATTCGTTAAGCCAGCTTGCGTCATCGTTAAGCACGCTAACCCATGTGGTGTTGCTGTTTCTCTAGACGGCATCAGCGAAGCGTATGAGCTTGCTTATGCAACCGATACTGAATCTGCTTTTGGTGGCATTATCGCGTTCAACCGCGAACTTGATGGCGCTACCGCTCAGAAAATTGTTGATCGTCAATTCGTTGAAGTGATCATTGCACCTAAGGTAAGCGCAGAAGCGATTGCTATTGTTGCTGCTAAAAAGAACGTTCGCCTATTAGAATGTGGCGAGTGGGATAACGCTAACCGCGTACAAGATTTTGACCTTAAGCGTGTTAACGGTGGCTTGTTAGTTCAAGACCGTGACCAAGGCATGATCACGAAAGACGACCTTAAGGTTGTGACTAAGCGCCAGCCAACAGAAGCTGAACTAGACGATTTGATTTTCGCTTGGAAAGTTGCCAAGTACGTTAAATCTAACGCGATTATCTACGCCAAAGGTCGTCAGACTATTGGTGTTGGCGCTGGCCAGATGAGCCGCATTAACTCGGCTCGTATTGCGGGTATTAAAGCTGAGCATGCCGGTCTTCAGGTTGAAGGTTCTGTTATGGCATCGGATGCGTTCTTCCCATTCCGTGATGGCTTGGATAACGCAGCAGCGAATGGCATCAAGGCTGTGATTCAGCCAGGTGGCTCGATGCGTGATGAAGAAGTTATTGCTGCAGCCGATGAAGCTGGAATCGCAATGGTCTTTACTTCAATGCGTCACTTCCGCCATTGATTTATAAGAAGCTATAACGCTTCTTATTGTACGAGATTCTAGATAAAGAAAATAAAAGCCAGAGACTGAATAAAGTCTCTGGCTTTTGAAGTTTAAAAACTTCTAAATAATTGTTTTGTTTTTCTCAAGTTAACTTGATAGTCGAAGGGCTTAGCCTTCGGACGAATAGGAATTGAAATGAAAGTTTTAGTAATTGGTTCTGGCGGTCGTGAGCACGCACTGGGTTGGAAAGCTGTTCAGGCAGATAATGTTGAAAAAGTATTCATTGCACCAGGCAATGCAGGTTCTGCTGCTGAAGCGGGTCTTGAAAACGTTGCGATCGATGTTTTAGATTTTGAAGGTCTTGCTAAATTTGTTGAAGACAATGGCATCGAATTAACAATCGTTGGTCCTGAAGCACCTCTTGTTGAAGGTGTTGTAGACTTCTTCGCTGCTCGTGGTTTAAAAGCATTCGGCCCTTCTAAAGGCGCTGCTCAGTTAGAAGGCTCTAAAGCCTTCACGAAAGATTTCTTAGCGCGTCATGAAATCCCAACGGGCTTCTACGAGAACTTCACTGAAGTTGAACCTGCTTTGGCTTATATCAACAAAATCGGCGCGCCGATTGTTGTTAAGGCTGATGGCCTTGCCGCTGGTAAAGGCGTGATCGTTGCTGAAACGATTGCTCAAGCAGAAGAAGCCGTTACCGACATGCTTTCTGGCAACGCCTTTGGCGAAGCCGGTTGTCGCGTAGTCATCGAAGAGTTTCTAGCCGGCGAAGAAGCGAGCTTCATCGTCATGGTTGATGGCAAGAACGTTCTAGCAATGGCAACGAGCCAAGACCACAAACGTGTTGGTGATGGTGATACAGGTCCAAATACCGGCGGCATGGGTGCTTACTCTCCTGCTCCAGTGGTAACCCCTGAAATTCATGATCGCATCATGAAAGAAGTGATTATGCCAACGGTTGAAGGCATGGCGAGCGAAGGCAACGATTACACAGGTTTCCTTTATGCAGGCTTGATGATCGACGCTGATGGCACACCTAAAGTCATCGAATATAACTGTCGTTTTGGTGATCCAGAAACTCAGCCTATCATGATGCGCATGCAGTCTGACTTGGTTGATCTTTGTCTTGCTGCGATTGATGGCAAGCTAGATCAGAAGACAACAGAATGGGATCCACGTCCTGCTGTCGGTATTGTTCTTGCTGCTGGCGGCTACCCTGCATCTTACGGTAAAGGCGATGCCATCTCTCTACCAGAGGATGAAGGTACCGATAGCAAAATCTTCCATGCAGGCACAGCTAATAATGCCGATGGCGATATCGTCACAGCCGGTGGTCGCGTATTATGTGCCACAGCGTTGGGGAATTCTGTAACAGAAGCTCAGCAGCAAGCGTATGTTTTAGCGAAGAAAGTTAGCTGGAATGGTATGTTCATGCGCAGCGATATTGCTTACCGTGCAATTGCTCGTGAGCAAGAGAAGTAAAATAATTAACATGAAGCTATAGCAGTAGGTAATTCACGGATGAATATTCAAAGATCAATTTCTTTTAGCCTTCTGCAAACACTACTCGTTAGTGTTGCTTTATTAGTCAGCCTATTGGCTAGCTCTCAAAGTCAGGCAGCACCGTCTATCATGCTGCCTGATTCTTCTTTCGATTTACAGATCACCCCGTACTTATCAATCTACGAAGATGAAACCAATAAATTAACCATCACTGATATTTTAACAGCAGAATCACAATTAAAGTTTAGCCCCAGTCATAGTGACAACTTGAGATTTAGCCTATCCGGCTCTAGTTATTGGCTACGTTTTAGCATTACTAACCCGCATTCAAATGATCAAAGTTTAGTACTAAGCATCAGCAACAATCGCTTAGAGAACATTGAGTTTTATGAATATAAAGAAGGACAGCTGAATCATCAAAGCTCTGGTGGCTTTTCTAATAATAAAGCACAAGGCAGTCACCGACAGGCCTATCCATTTTTAATTGAAGTAAAGTCAAAAAAAAATCAAACCTACTTTATTAATATCAGCTCTTCTACTGCTATTAATACTGCTTTACGCCTACAGTCAAATGATCAGTTCTTGCAAAGCCAACAATTTGATTTTACTGTTCTAGGAATAGCGTTAGGCTGGATTGTTGCGACCAGCGCATTTTTTATGTTTATTTGGTTTTTCTATCGCTTTCATACTGCACTTATTTCTGCATTTTATTGCAGCAGTATTTTCATTTTCATTCCAGCCTGGCTTGGACAATGGGCAATTTGGTTTCCTCAAAGCCAAGTGTGGAAAAATGAGCTTATTCTAGTGAGTATTATGGCATCTGCGATACTGCAAATACTGTTAACAATAAAACTAATCTGGGACTCAGAAAATTCTAAGACTATTTTACGCTTTCTAAATAGTCTTATTATCATGAATTCTTTGCTCACACTGCTCTATTTATTCCTGCCCTCAGGCACAATGACATTATTCATGTTCGCCACGATTATAATAACCAACATCTCACTGGCCGCCATATTATTATTTGCAAAAAGCGAAAATGAACGAGCACAATTTTTCTTGTTCGTGGGTCATTGCATAGTTGGCTGCGGTGTTTTGCTAAGCAGCCTTACTACTCATAATTTATTAGCTTTCGAGTTTCTAAATAACTGGTCCGGCATTATTTTACCCTTAGTAATGATTAGCTGTACGGTATTCGCTAATTTAAGCGTTATCGAAAATCATAGAAAAAAACGTAACCTTCGAATAAACAATAGTGATGTGATTTTGCCAGAGTTATTAGCAAAACTTGGCCACGAATTTCGTACCCCTATAAACGGCGTCATGGGTATGAGTGAAATATTATCTGATACTCACTTAACCCATTCCCAACGAGATTATTTGGACACAATCAGCTTGGCAGGCCAAGATTTATTACACCTCGTTAGTGAAATGTCTGACTTTGCAAAATTACAAAGCGGTCGTATCAATCTTGATCATCGTGCATTTGATTTAACCAATTGCTTAACTCAATGCATGAATCGTTATCAGCAAGAAGCCAATCGTAAACAAATTGAATTGGTACTCGATATTGCCGATGATATTTATCCGCGATTACTGGGTGATAAAAATCGCCTGCAAACAATCATTACCAATTTAATTGCCCAGTCGCTTCGTCATACTGAAAGCGGAGAGTTAGAACTTCGTGTTTTCCGCGTTGGCCTAAATAAGCAAGAAGGCATTTTCTTTCAAATTCAGCTAACTGGCAGCTTAATTGAACACGAAGAACTGCGACGCTTATTCCGCACAATGGCAGGCCCTCAAGAACAATCTGAAAACCTCGATTTAGATCAGGGTTTAGGGTTAATTATTATTAAACGTCTAGTTGGGCTAATGGAAGGCTCCATCGAAGTAGAAACATTAACGCACCACGGCTGCTCCATTACGCTCTTCCTGCCAATTAAAGAAGAGTTGGATGAAAGGGTAGAAGAAGACGCCGATCTTCTACTAGGCCAACGAATTTTAATCGTGGATGATAACAGCACCTTCCGTGGCGTTATTGAAAAACAAGTTAAGCGCTGGGGCATGCGAGCTGAAAGTACCTATAGTGGTAAAGAAGCACTGGCCTTAATGCGCAACAAAGCCAATTTAGGCGAACCTTACGACTATATAGTTATCGATCACGATATGCCGATTATGAATGGTATTCAGTTAACCGAGAGACTGATGGCTGACAATGATATTGAGCCAAAACCTATGCGCATCATGCTAACGGGCTTAGGTATCGGCAGCGCGAACCAAGAAGCAAAAGAGGCAGGTATTCAAAAGATTGTTAATAAACCTGTGAGCGGTCGCCACTTGAAGGAGGTTTTGCTGGAGTTTCATAAATTAATAAAACCGCTAGTAATGAAATAACGCGCTGGATCATTTTTTATTATGCTCTTTCGCGTAAAATTGTATAATTCTTTATAATTTAGCCATTTATGTTTTAAGTATTTATACTTAAAACATGTACTCGTTTAAACAGTAGGTTACTCATGCGTCATTTATCGCCTTTCGACAAGTTTATTCAAAACGCTGATCTAGCTTTACGCACACTAATCCCTGGTGCTGCCAATCAGCAGCGCCCTTCTCCAGCTCAAGCTACTGCCGATATTGCAGCCAGCCAGTACGAACTAGATGATCAAGAACGCAAACACGCCGCCGGCTTAATGCGCATTAACCATACTGGCGAAGTCTGTGCTCAAGCGCTTTACCAAGGCCAAGCATTGACTGCTAAGCTACCAGAAGTTCGTGAAGCGATGGATGAAGCGGCTGCCGAAGAGATTGACCACCTAGTTTGGTGCGAAGATCGTATTACTCAATTAGGCAGCCATACCAGTATATTGAACCCCGCATTCTACGGTTTATCTTTTGGCATTGGAGCTCTTGCAGGCGCCATCAGCGATAAGGTCAGTTTAGGTTTTGTAGCAGAAACTGAGCGACAAGTGTGTAAGCACTTAACTGAGCATATGACGTCTTTACCAACTCAAGATGAAAAGAGTAAAGCGATTCTTTTACAGATGCTTGATGACGAAGCAAAACATGCGACGGCAGCCATTGATGCCGGCGGTTATGAATTCCCCCTGCCAATTCGCTTCGCAATGACGGGTTTGAGTAAAGTCATGACTAAGAGCGTTTATAAAGTTTAGCGCCTGTTTTTAAATTCAGACTTCAGCTTGAACCTAGAGCTAGATCTCAATAATTTCATATCACTAAAAACAAAAAAGCCCGAATCTAATAATAGACCCGGGCTTTTTTAAGATTTATTAACTGCATAAGCAGCCAATAGAGCCTATAAGCTAAGCACTTTCTCGCCGCGCGATATACCAGAAACACCTGTACGGACAGTTTCTAATACACAGCTTGGACCAATGGCTTCGATAAACGCTTTAAGTTTATCAGTCGCACCGGTTAGCTGAATAGTGTAAACACTGCTGCTGATATCAACGATCTGGCCACGGAATACATCCGCAGTACGTTTGATTTCAGCACGCTGAGCGCCAACAGCTTTCACTTTAATCAACATCAGTTCACGCTCAATGTGCGGACCTTCTGTTAGATTAACGAGCTTAACCACTTCAATAAGACGGTTAAGCTGCTTGGTGATTTGCTCAATCTTGCTCTCATCACCAATCGTCGTCATGGTAAGGCGAGACAGACTGTTATCTTCAGTGGGTGCAACCGTTAAGGTTTCAATGTTGTAACCGCGCTGGGCAAATAAGCCAACTACACGAGACAAAGCACCGGGTTCATTTTCCAACAAAATGGAAATAATGTGACGTTGTGACTGACTCATTATGTGCGCTCCGTTTTGTTCAACCACATATCGCGCATAGAACCTAAAGGCACCTGCATTGGATATACGTGTTCTTTTTCATCAACTTTAACGTCTAGGAAAACCAAACGATCATTGTATTTGTTAAACGTATCTTCTAATGCCTGCGGTAACCCATCACGATCGGTAACGCGAATACCCACATGGCCATAAGATTCAACCAACTTAACGAAATCAGGTAGTGATTCCATATAAGAGTTTGAGTGACGTCCTTCGTAGTTCATGTCCTGCCACTGGCGAACCATGCCCAACGAGCCGTTATTCAGACATAAGATTTTCACGGGAATACCGTACTGTAGGCAGGTCGATAATTCCTGAATATTCATCTGAATAGAACCTTCACCGGTAACACAAACAACCATGTCTTGCGGGAAGTTCATCTTGATGCCCATCGCCGCAGGGAAACCAAATCCCATAGTGCCTAGGCCGCCAGAGTTGATCCATTTATTTGGCTCATCAAACTTGTAATACTGAGCAGCAAACATTTGGTGTTGGCCAACGTCAGAAGTTACATAGGCTTTACCTTCTGTCGCTTCGTACATTGCTTGAATCACTTCTTGAGGCTTCATCAGGCCATCATCGTTTTTATCAAAACGCATGCCGTGACGTGGACGCCATTCATTAATCTGCTTCCACCAGCTCGCCAATGCTTCCGCATCGAATTCAATTTTGCTAGCTTTAATTAATGCCAACATATCATCAAGTACAGATCCTACTGGACCTACAATTGGTACATCTGCAGTAATCGTTTTAGAGATAGACGAAGGATCGATATCAATGTGAATAATTTTTGCGTCTGGGCAAAACTTTTTCGTTGCGTTGGTTACGCGATCATCAAAACGCGCGCCAATAGCAATAATCAAATCGGTGTGGTGCATGGTTACGTTCGCTTCGTACGTACCGTGCATACCTAACATGCCTAAGAAACGCTCATCTGTACCTGGAAATGCGCCTAGGCCCATTAGCGTACTGGTCACTGGAAATCCTAATACATCAACCAATTCGCGTAGCTTGTCTGAACTCTGATCGAGAACAACACCGCCGCCTGAATAAATGATTGGACGCTTAGCTTCCATAATCATATCAACGGCTTTTTTGATTTGGCCAGAATGTCCACGTTGCGGTGGCGCATAAGAACGAATCTTTACTTTCTTCGGAAAGTTATATTCGAAGCGCTCGTTCGGCATGGTCATGTCTTTTGGAAGATCGATAACCACTGGACCAGGACGACCAGACTCAGCAATATAGAACGCTTTGGCAATGATCTCTGGAATATCAACAGGATCCGTTACGCGGAAGCTGTGCTTAACAATCGGACGAGAGATGCCTAGCATATCGGTTTCTTGGAATGCATCATCACCAATTAGATGAGACATAACCTGTCCACAGATAACAACCATAGGAATGGAATCAGTCTGAGCTGTCGCAATACCGGTAATGGTATTCGTGGCACCAGGACCTGAAGTCACCATGACGACACCTGCTTTACCCGTTGCACGAGCAAAACCATCAGCCATGTGAGCCGCTGCTTGCTCATGACGGACGAGTACATGCTTAACATGGCTTTGTTTATAAACCGCATCATACACGTGTAATAAAGAGCCACCTGGGTAGCCATATATGTACTCAACACCAGCATCGTGTAAAGCACGTACTATCATGTCACCGCCGGAAAGTAATTCCACCGAACCATCCTCACTATAAATCGATAATCGAATAAATCATTAAGGCTTATTTGGCGATACACTTTCTAGTTGTGCATCACTTGTCGCTAAGACGATAGAGCCTAAATGTATAATTTTTAACACAGAACGTCGCAGCTAACTAACCGACTTTCGTCAACACACCGTTGTGTAAACAATAGAGTATCGTCGCTACGAGTTGTAAAGACTGGATGATCGATTCTTGGTCAATCACCGTATTGGTTCTGGCCTTGGTTTTAAGGCGAGAACCTGAGGCAAACAAGGGGGTAACCTATTCACACTCTATAACCGCTCCTCTCACGCACGTCGGTGATCTGCCCGAAAACTAGCATGACGAAAAGCCGCGTAATTCTCCCATTTTATGGGAATTTGTCAATACAATAGTTGGATAATCCCTTGACAAAAACAATGATATAATCAAATGTAATTTGAAATAGTTTCCAAATAAGAGATTTTTGTATGTTTTCGCATTTTTCCATGACTACCCTAATGCTAAGTATCACGCTGAGCTTATTATTTTCAACGGCGAATGCGGCTAAAATTTACCACTGGGTGGATGACAAAGGTCGCTCTCATTATAGCGAAAGCCCTCCTAGAGAAATCGAATCAAAAACACTGAATGTTAATGCGGCAGGTACTGGCTCAGCCGGTAGCGCTACGACATCAAGCACCTCAAAGCCCGCAACTAAAGCAAGCGCGCCTAAAAGCGAAGAGGAAGTGAGCTTAACAGCAGAACATAGCCCAGAAGATAAAGCTAAATATTGCGAGCAGTCTCGAGTTTTATTACAACGAATGAACGGCAATACTCAAGGACGCTTTAAGCAACCTGATGGCAGCTATAGAAAATTAGAACAGGCAGAAATTGCTGATTATCGAGCACAAGCTCAATCGGGTATTGAGAGTTACTGTAAATAGCGTCTACATAAAAATAGCAGCTTCAGATTTCAAATAGCGGTGCAGCCGTCTTAGTCTGCTAGCCTTCCTTACTCTACCATCCAAAGAAGGCTGGCTTGGCGGCCAGTTATCGACTGGCGACGGTAACTGAAAAATCTAGCATCTCCTTCAGCAGTGATATCTGAGGCGGTGCAATAATTCTCAGCCTCTCCACCAGAACCATAAACTCCGCCCACCCCTAAATGCTCAAGCTGAAGTCTTGCTAGGCGATAAATATCTGCTTGTAAGCGATCTCCTGAACCCGCGATAAAACACATCTCATCCGCCCAAGTTTTACCATCAGTAAAACGTGCAAAAGCGTGCTTTACATCCGGTCCAACTTCAAAAGCTGATTGAGAAATAGCGGGGCCTAGCCAAGCAATAATTTGATTAAGAGGGATGCTATTAGCAGTGAATGTTTTAAGGGTATTTTCTAATATACCATTGGCGAGACCACGCCAGCCTGCATGAGCTGCAGCAACCTGACGGCCTTGAAGATCACAAAATAAAACAGGCAAACAATCAGCGGTCATAACCGCACAAGCCAAAGCAGGAGTTCTGGTAAAGGCGGCATCCACTGCTGCCCCATTCTCAATAAGACTGGCGTCTAGACAATCGATACCATGAACTTGCTGCAACCAACGAATTTCATCACAGCCTTGTGCGTTATCAACAAGCTGCTGACGATTGGCACTCACATGCCGTGGCAGATCATTAACATGATCGCCAAGATTGAAAGATTCATAAGGGGGAAGGCTTTGACCTAAGCGAGCTGAGTGCTCTGGAGAAAATACCTCACGCTCAGTCACCAATGCTTTTACATTTTGGGGAGCTGGCCACTGAGGTATTATCATTATCAGGTCTACTTATTAATAGTCTAGATCTTCGTACGTTTCGGACTGCTCGTCACTCAACGACTGCAATAGCTTTTGAAAGTCTTCCGGTAGATCGGATTCCCAAGTCATATATTCATCCGTTGTTGGATGCCATAAGCTTAATTCACGGGCATGCAGTGCTTGGCGCTGGAATTCTTGCAACTCTTGACGCAAATGCAGTGAAATACCTTTAGGTAAACGGAAACGACCAAAGTAGGTTTGATCGCCTACCAATGGATAACCAATGTGCGACATGTGCACACGAATTTGGTGAGTACGGCCCGTTTCTAATTTACAGCGAATATGGGTATGGGCATTAAATTTCTTCAATACACGATAATGAGTAATCGCTTCTTTACCCATACCTTCTGGCGCAACGGCCATTTTTGTACGTGAAGTTGGGTGACGAGCAATAGGGGCTTCAACAGTACCACCACCGGTCATTACACCCATAGTCACGGCTTCATACTCACGACCCATGGAGCGATCTTGCAGCTGATTAACAAGCTGAGTTTGAGCCTGCAGAGTTTTAGCAACTACCATCAAGCCGGTGGTATCTTTATCCAAGCGGTGCACAATACCGGCGCGCGGCACATTTTCGATGCCAGGGTAGCGATACAGCAGTGCGTTCAATAACGTACCAGTGTAGTTACCTGCAGCCGGGTGAACAACTAAGCCCGAAGGCTTGTTAATCACTAGGATGTCGTCATCTTCGTAGACGACTTCCAAAGGAATATCTTCAGCTTCCCAGTCGCCTTCGGCTTCTAGAACAACATCAAGTTCTAAATTTTCACCACCGATCATTTTATCGCGACCACGGCGTGTTTCACCGTCTACGGTCAATTTTCCATCGACGATCCACTGTTGCAGACGCGAGCGTGAAAAATCGGGGAACAATTCCGCGGCGATCTTGTCTAGGCGCTTATTGCCAAGATTGATGGGGACTAAAACACTGGCTTGAATAGAATTTGACATGAATGAGCTTTAAATGATCTTTAGTGAAGATTAAGACTATGATTTAATGTCGCTTATTAATCAGCGCCATAATTGTCCACCTAGTATACAGTTAAACGGAATATTCCTCCATGAGAAGCTTTACCCAATCGTTTTTGATTTTATCTTGCTTAATTTTGGCTGCATGTTCCAGCAGCGACAAGCGCCCTGAAGATTTGAGTGAGCGTGAGTTTTACGAGCAAGCCCGCGAAGCGATGGAAGATAATAACTTTTTGATCGCTAGTGAGCGCTTGCAGCAGCTAGAGTCGCGCTACCCTTTTGGTCAATATGCCGAACAGGCTCAATTAGAGTTGATTTACACTCAGCATATGATGGCAGATATGGAGAGCGCTCTAGCCTCTGCTGAACGATTTATCCGTTTACACCCTTTACATGAGCAAGTAGATTACGCTTATTACATGCGTGGCTTATCCGTTTATGAATTAGGGTTCAGCTTTGTTGAGCGATATACACCTTCTGAACAAGCGCGCCGTGACCCGACCCCTTTCCGTGATGCGTTCAATCATTTTGATGAGTTAGTACGTCGCTATCCTGAAAGCCAATATAATGAAGATGCTCAGAAGCGTATGGTATTTTTACGTGATCGTTTAGCTCAGTATGAAATTGGTGTCGGTCGTTTTTATATGAAGCGCCACGCATATTTAGCAGCTGCCCAGCGTGGCGAACGCGTGATGTTGAGCTATCAAGGTACAAGTGCTGTTGATGATGCTTTGGCTTTGCAGATAGAGGCTTATGGGCTTTTGAATCAAGAGTTTGAAGCTAGCCAGGCATTGGCTTTGTTGAAATTGAATTACCCTGAACATGAGCAGCTGGATGAGAAAGGCAACTTTATCGAAAGCGGCCTGACTAAAGAAGATCGCCGTACATTAATTGGCGTGATGAGCTTTGGGTTGATTGAGTAGCCAATTCTAGATTCAAAACAGTGGCCTGATTTGAACACGCCGAGGCGCTTGAGCCTTGATTGATTCGCTCGAAGATCGCTATTGGGTATTTCCTTCTTCGGCACAGCAAGTTATAAATCCATCCTTGGAGCGCCTTCCGGCCTATGCATCCCAGCATAGTCGCTCACTGAGCTGCGAAACTCCGTTTCGGTCACGTGAGCCCTTAAACGAAACACCCAACACCGATCCTCGAATTCAGAAATCAAACCAGATTAAGAGCCTACATCCTAAGGTAACTTGACGGCTTATTACTAATAGTAAAGCCGTCATATCTTCACAATTAGACATCGTAACACCACGCTTATTTCATAGGTGATGTATTAGGTAGTTCGTTTCCAAGGGCTTCCCACAGCAGGGAGCTGTGGAGAGCATACAGGGAGAGCGAAGCGGCGTACTTGCTGCGTCCCTAGAAATGAACTACCTAATGCAGAGCGTGCAAAACCTTAGCACCTTGTTTTTATGAATAAGCCAAAGCTAGCTACCCGCCTTCCAACCATTGGTAATAGGGTAACGACGATCACGTCCAAAGCCTCGTGCAGTCATTCGAACGCCAACAGGAGCTTGGCGACGTTTATACTCTGACAAGTCCACCAAGCGCGTTACCCGCGTTACATCTTCGCTCGAAAAGCCTTTGCCGATAATCGCATCAACGCTCAAATCACCCTCAATATAGAATTCTAAAATCTGATCAAGTATCTCGTACGGCGGAAGATTGTCCTCATCGACCTGATCTGGAGCCAGCTCAGCAGAAGGTGGGCGCGTAATCACACGCTCTGGAATAATTTCAGCTTCACCTTGGCTTGCGGCAAGTTCATTGCGATAGCGTGATAATTTGAACACTAAAATTTTATACACGTCTTTTAAGGCGCTATAACCACCAACCATGTCGCCATAAAGAGTGGCATAGCCCACGGCCATTTCACTTTTATTGCCCGTGGTAAGTACCATGTAGCCTTTCTTGTTCGAGATCGCCATCAACATCACACCACGACAGCGTGCCTGTAGGTTCTCTTCTGTAGTATCAGGCGCTAAGCCGGCAAACTCATCTTCTAACGTGAGCATAAAGGCATCGTACATCGGCTCAATCGGCAGTATTTTATAACTAACACCGAGCGCATCGGCTTCTAACTTAGCGTCTTCCATACTCATTGAGGAAGTATATTTAAACGGCATCATCACCGCTTCGACGCGGTCTTTACCAATCGCATCCACAGCAATCGCTAAGGTAAGCGCCGAATCGATGCCGCCTGACAACCCCAAAACGATGCCTTTAAAGCGATTCTTCTCAATATAATCACGCACACCTAGAACCAAGGTATCGTATATGCTGGCTAGCTCAGATTTAGCCAAAGCCTTTTGCGAATCCATCACGTTCAACTTTTCATCAAAGTCCACCAGCATCAATGCGCTTTCATGCTCTGGCGCACTAGCAACAACATCTCCACTGCAATCCACGACAAACGAAGCACCATCAAAAACCAATTCATCTTGGCCGCCGATTTGATTCACATACACGATGGGTAACTGATGTCGCTTGGCGTGATTACTTAATAATTCATGGCGCTGCTGCAATTTCCCAGCATGAAATGGCGAGGCATTGATGTTAATTAGTAGCTCAGCGCCCGCCGCTTTTGTTTCAGCAACGGGGTGCTCGTGCCAAATATCTTCACAGACGGTTAAACCGATTTTATGACCCTGCCAATCGAAAACACAACTTTCAGCACCCGCGGTAAAATAGCGCTGTTCATCAAATACTTGATAATTAGGTAAGCAGCGCTTAGCGTATTTAGCGATTTGTTCACCGTTATGCCAAACACCCGCCATATTGAATAACTGACCGCCTTCACTCCAAGGATAACCAACCACAATCGCAACATCAGCACTCAGTTTTGAGACTTGCTGCAAAGCCGCTTCAATTCGATGCTGTAGACTTGGGCGTAATAATAAATCTTCGGGTGGATAACCGATTAGCGCCAACTCAGAAAAAACGACCATCAAAGGCTTATCATCTAACGCATTAGCAGCGCTGTTTTGCTCTTTCGCTTCAGCAATGGCAGAGGCGATTAGTTCAAGATTGCCATCGATATCACCTACTTTAAAGTTAGCTTGGGCGAGGGCGATTGACACTTGTTGCATAGAATGTTGCATTGCGATTATCTTTGACCACGGGATATTTGCCGCGTATTGTCGAAAAAATGTGAACAGGTTGCAAACGGAACTTTTAAAATGTGGTTAAAACCAGCGGACGTTCTTGTCCAAGGGCAAAGATTATTACGCTATTACAGCTTCTATACCCTGCTATTGTCGTTAATGCTCATCATTCTAGACAGTTTAGATACCAGCAATAATATTGTCGCCTCGGTCGACCCTCGCAGCTTCTTATTTGCCAATACCGCCTATGTTTGCTGGTCTGTACTTATGTTGGTATTTTCCAGCTCTCGCTTAAGCACCCACCCGCAATACGCTGTCAGTTTCTTTTTTGGTGATATCACGCTACTCATCATCATGATGCAGGCCAGCGGCGGACTTGAAAGTGGGTTCAGTAACCTAATTTTGATCCCGATGCTTATATCTAACTTACTGGTCACACGATCGTTAGGTTATTCCGTCGCCGCTTGGACAACCATCGCAGTAATCTACACTCAACATTTTGTGCCTTGGTCGTTTGAAGAGAAGGAAGTATTCACTTCAGGCCTGTATGGATTTTTCTGCTTCACCCTCGCATTTTTAACTCAAACACTGTCCAGCAAACTCAATAGCACATTGGATTTAGCCTATCGCCAAGCTGAAAACATTTCACGCCTGCGTAAAATTAATAAGCATGTACTACTCGCGCTACCGAATGCCATTATTGCTTGCGATAAAGATCACCGTATTCTGCTGAGTAATTCGACGGCTTATCAATGGTTCCAAACTTTAGAAAGCGACTTGTTACCTGCTAGTTTATTAAACCTTGTTAAGACCAATAATGGTCAAAGTCTGCGCTTTGAACATAACGGACTGCAATTAATACTGAACAAATCCCCTCTCACCAACTCAAATGCGGGAGATTATGTTTTGGTTATGGAGGATAGCAGCCACATTGCCGCCGAAGCACAGCAGATTAAACTCGCCTCATTAGGGCGCTTAACCGCCAGCATCGCCCATGAAATTCGTAACCCACTCAGTGCACTGCGTCATGCGGCTCAATTATTGGCTGAGGCTCCAGATTTATCGAAAGGTGATATTAAGTTAACGCATATAATAGAACAGCACTGCATGCGTATTAATCGCACCGTTGAAGACATCTTGCAAATTAGTCGACGTAATCACGCTAATGTGGAAGTGACTAAACTGAAACCTTGGCTAGATCATTTTAAAGAATCCTTTCATCAGGCACATGACGATACGTTTTCACTCGACATTATTTGCAGCCCAGAGTATTTAATAAAATTTGATCCCGACCAATTACAACAAGTGCTGCATAACATTTGTGGCAATGGCCTACGCTACGCGCTAATAAATGCTCCTGAAGCTGCGCAATTAAAAATAACGGCGAAACAGCATATTGATGGTTCTGTTCGCCTCTATTTAATGGATAATGGCGTTGGGATTAGCGAAGAAAATCAAAAGAATTTATTCGAGCCCTTTTTTACAACAGAACATTCTGGCACCGGTCTCGGTTTATATTTATGCCGTGAAATCTGTGAAGCCAACAAAGCCAGCATTAAACACATTGCTAGCGATCATTTAGCGGACGATTTAGGCACTTGCTTCAGCCTTAAATTTGCCCCAGTTAAGTAGGAATTAGCATGATGTACAAAGCATTAATTATTGATGATGAACCCGACATTCGCGACCTTATTCAAATCACCTTAGAGCGCATGGATATCGACTGTTCTTGTGCCGCTGACTTCAGCGAAGCCATTGCATTGCTAGAGCAACAAGAGTTTCATTTTTGCTTAACGGATATGAAGTTACCCGATGGTAACGGCATGGACCTAATTGCTTTAGCACAGAAAAAGTATAAAAAGATGCCCATCGCGATGATCACCGCTTTTGGCAATATGGAGACGGCGGTTGCCGCATTAAAATCAGGCGCGTTTGATTTTGTCGCCAAACCCATCGACCTAACCCGCTTACGAGAAGTGGTTACCGCGGCGCTGAAACTCACCGAAGTACCACTCGCATCCCATGCAAATAAAAGCAGTGCTGTGCGTTTAATTGGCAATTCAAAAGCCATGATAAAACTGAATAACCAAATAGAAAAAGTCGCGAGAACTCAAGCACCTATTTTTATTCATGGCCAGTCGGGTACCGGCAAAGAATTAGTTGCACAATTAATTCATTCTTTAGGAGTGCGTCGAGACAAGCCACTCATTGCTGTTAACTGCGGTGCGATTCCTCGTGACTTAATGGAGAGTGAATTCTTTGGTCATATGAAAGGCAGCTTTACCGGCGCTAATTCGGATAAGCTCGGTTTCTTTCGCGCCGCTGAAGGAGGCACTTTATTTTTAGATGAAGTGGCTGAGCTTCCTATCGAGATGCAAGCCAAGCTTTTGCGTGTAATTCAAGAACAAACAGTACGCCCTGTTGGGAATGAACAGGAGCTGCCTATTAATGTTCGTATTCTTAGTGCGAGTCACCGCGACTTACATCAGCGTGTTGAAGACGAATTATTTCGCCAAGATTTATACTTTCGCCTCAACGTGATCACCGTTGAGACTCCATCATTAGTAGAGCGCCCTGACGATATTCCCTTACTCGCGGAGCACTTCATTCAAAAGTACGCCAATGAATGGCAGATGCCTTCCTTAAAAATCGCATCAGATACGCTCACGGCTTTATGTGAGTATTCTTTCCCAGGAAACGTACGCGAACTAGAAAACATTCTACAGCGCGCTTTCACCATGTCCGAAAGTGATGAAATCAGTATCGAAGACCTCAACCTGCCCGACCATAAAACTCAGCCGCTAATAGAAGGTAAAGCTGAAAATAAAATAGAACATAAAATAGAAAGCAAAGTAGATAGCTCGACCAACATGGCCAATGGCAACCTAGAAGCCTACATTGAAAATATTGAACGCTTAGCGATTAATGAAGCCCTGGAAGCAACTCGCTGGAATAAAACAGCGGCAGCAGAAAAATTGGGGATTAGTTTCCGTGCTTTACGCTACCGCTGTTCAAAGTTGAATATTGAATAGTGTTTTCCTAAGATACCAATTAAAAATCAGTAATTTTAGAACGACAATAAGAGGCTAACCGTTAAGTACTATTGAACCCTCAGCCATAATAACGAAACTAATCAGTCGATAAACTGATTCTTCATCGATCGTTGTTACAACCTCGCTAATCTTTGCTCTACTCAAGCTGTTACTCATCAAACCAAGGACGGTTACATGAAACAGCAAGGGTTTACTCTCATAGAACTCAGCATCGTACTCGCAATAGTCGCCATACTTTTTAGTATGGGCAATTCAAGTTATCGCTTTTTAATTACCCAGTCTCGCATTCAAAGCGATGTTGGCAATTTACTCATGATGCTGCGCATGACCCGCCAGCAAGCCATCACTAATGCAACAACCAGCGTACTCTGCCCAAGCAGTGATGATAAAACCTGTATTCGAAATTGGAAGCTGCCCTTAATCCAATTTCACGATACCAATAAAAATAAGAAACGCGACAATGACGAAAAAATTCAAAACCGCTTTGAAGCCTTTAGTGGAGATGATGTTTTTATCAAGTACCCCAAAACTCAAGTGCGCTTTAATGAGCGTGGAATGGCCGGTTTTTATAACGGTACATTTGGCTATTGCTTA